>Ga0213833_1002946_pt1 | contig 10686 bp, 13 predicted proteins | sample SWATP21_FD_160575 | JGI IMG/M metagenome (GOLD analysis project Ga0213833, IMG submission 160575) | Coastal seawater microbial communities from Marineland, Florida, United States - SWA TP2 #1 | ecosystem: Environmental > Aquatic > Marine > Coastal | place: USA: Florida | collected 2016-08-14
CATGAAGTCCATGTCACCACCACCGATGGCACAGTGCACACCGCCTGTCACCGGGTCTTGCGAGGACACGGTGTACCTGTGCCCACGCCCCGACACAAGATGACGGAACGTCACAACGACAGCGAGGTGTCCCCCAAAAGCTACAAACATGAAACACACGCAGTGGTGCAACCGCATATGCATTGCGCCACACACCACACGCCCCACGCCGCATAGCACAAGCCAAGCCACCCACCCGCGAGCACGGTCCAGTAGAGCTTCATCCAAGGAGCCACCGCCTTCCACAAACCGCTGCAACTGAGACGCAACGTGACGGTAGTGAAGAGCTGCGGGGTCAGCTTGGTCCATGGCAAGCCCGAAAGCTGCCATGGGTTCCTCGCCACACGGGCCAATCGTGTAGAAGCCCTGGGTTCATAACACCACCTATCAGCTTCAAGCCTTGGAGGCTCCAAGTGTGGTGCACAGCATGCGCCACACATGGGGAGATTGCGACGCAGCAACACAAAAAAACGAGCACCGCCAGCAGCAGCACACGCGCGGCCTCACCTGGCCGATGTATGCAAACACACGGGCTTCCACATGGAGAAGGAACGTGGCCATAGACACCTCCAGCATACGCAAGAACGTGTCCCGGTCCAACCCTACTCCCTGTGGCGTCAGACCGTTCTGTGGAAGACCGAAAATCGGATGGCTGCTGTCCCCCCTTTGCAGCTGGTCCTGAAACAGAGCCCGTTGGCGAAGTTCTGGCAGCTTGTCCAACTCCTCCTGTGCATATACATGCACACATAATACTTTGTGACGCCCAACACCAGCAAAAGCGTCCATTGCCACACTGCACACGCATGGTGCAGTGACAAGTGCCACAACCACACGCCGCAGACACGTGCCACGAACCTGCTTACTGATCACGCTCTCGCGAGCCGAAACAAGCGTGCGCTTCCACAGCGCACGATGCGGTGCTGCAACATACCGAGACACCTGTCGAAACGAGCGCTGCCCAAACGCAAGCATGATGACGGCAGCTCTCTCTCTCAAGTCCTTGGAGCAACCGCAGCTGCATTCCACCAAAACGTTGCTACTGGTCAAAAGTGAACCCCGACAATGTCGGGCTTTTGCACAACACTTGTGACGAAACGCGTGCGCGTGGCGCTGCCAAACAAAACGCTGCTGACCACCCAGTTGTTGTGACGTTGTCGGGGGACCAGGGTTTCTGACACGCCGGATGATATGCACGATATGCCTCATGCCACAACTCACCTGGCTTCGTGAGCATGATCGGAGCACTGCACAGTGACAGCGCGCGGGCCCGCCACTGGCAGCTGTTGTGGCAAGGTCGCATGAGCTACTGAATGCACCTTGAAGTTTGTCCGTGGCATGCCTCATGTCAAGTTGGCACGTACTGCAACTTGCAAGTGCATTCTCGAGCAACAGTCCACTTTGACTCTCGTACAGTCTCGATGACGCCTGCACCGTACTGTACGGTCCGTACGCACGTATCTTTGCTCGCCCTTTCAACTCTCCAGTATCGACCTTTCAACCCTCAGTGGTAGTCCGCCACCCAGTTGGATCAAAACCAGTCAAGTGTGGTTGCCCTTTCGTGTCCTGCCACTTCTTTGCTTTGCCGACGAGTACAGGCAGGGGTGCATTTTTCGGGCGCCTGCTTTTTTCTCTGCGTGGAACCGCAAATCCTATCAATCTTTTCCGATCCGGTGGCCAATGAACTCGTACGTCACGATTGGACGTGCATAGAAGGAAGAAACGAAGCACCACAGTGCAATGTGTTTCGTGTTCCATGAGCGCAGAAATATACACATCTTGATTGACACCACGACCGGTGGCCCAGCTGCGCTGTACACCAAATTGGTGTCACTAAGCATGACCGAGCTCTGCACTACATCTGTTACACAGGTCATACGTGCACACAATCTGCGCGCACTTTCTGCACTGGAAAAAGAGGCGCGGTTACCATACACATGTCTGCTGAGCGACCTGTGCACTCTTGGCACAGGGAGCGGAGCGCACGCGCATTGACAGCACGATCATCACTTTTGGGGAAGTCGTGAAGCCAAAACTACATAACATACGGAGTGGCACACCACTCTTACATCTTGGGCTGGACCGTTCCGAAAGTCCCAGTCCGGGACACTCTTGGGAACGAATGTGCCCCAGATGTGCATCGCGCTTGCGCCATCATATGTCGCCCATCACATCACTCCATCGCCGCTGTGGAAGCGTGTCGCGTGTCGGGAGGGACACAGCGTGCGTGTGAGTGTCGCATGGCGGTCTCGCATATTTTGTCACAGTCAAAGAACAAACGCCACAGAAACGCGCCGCGCAGTCACCGCAAACGCTGGCGGGTGCGGCCATCACGCGCAGTCGGCGCCGGGGGGGCCTGCGAACAAGGAAACACGTCGTCTGCCTCCATGCTACGTGGCGTGGCAGGCGGCGGGCTTGGACGTGGGCTGTGTCTGGGGGGGTCGCCACTGCGGCACTCACGGCAAGTTGAAGTTACTGTTTCCGCGCGCTGGGGCACCATTCCGGGGAGTGTGTCGGGGCCACCCAGCACCATCGCGGGCGCGGACTGCGAAGAGCGACGAGTGCGCTGCTGCTGCTGGGCGAGCGTGGTGTGCTGATTGCCCATGGTCGGTAGGGACACGGACCATGGGTGGCGTGTGACCGTTTCGTGGTCGGATGTTGGCGGGGATGGCACCCGCCCCACATCCACGTAAGGAAACATGTGCCCACCATCGTGAACCGCAGCCGGGAGCTGCGTCGAGGTGACGCTCCCTGCGGAGTTGTCGGCAGTCATCGCGTCCATCATGTCGATGATGTCGTCCGCCAGCTCCGACCTTCGTCGTGTGGGATGGGGCGGATCGCTGTGAACGACGTGCCCCACCATTTTTACGGCGCGCGCCGCGGTCCTGGCAATCCTGGCGAGCAAGCGCATAGTCTTGCTTCGCATGTCGTCAGTGAGCTGTGGTCGTGTTGTGGGTTACGTGGGAGGGTTGAGCAGTCGCTGGGGCGTGTGAGACAGACGCAAGTGTGGCAGGAACGGTCACAGCGAAACTGGAGGGGCGTGTTTTGCGGTACGCAAAACTTGCGAGCGTTGCTGAGACACACGGGCTTCAACTGCAAGTGGGGTCGGGGGTGAGACGCATTCATCACACCCTTCTCAGCACTTTCCTCCACCTGCGGTTGAGCCACACACACCTTGCCATCGTCGTCCAAAAAAATGAGAGAGGCGGCGGGGCCCATGCATGGTGTGGCGGACAGCATGCAGGCGCGACGTGCAACCGCCGCAACAACACACCATGAAAAGCGCGTCAGGTGGCACAGTGAAAATCAGATTTTGTGGCGTAACATCTGACTCAGCGAGCAAAACACGCCACACAACGAAAACGAAACCGACAAGACCCGACAACACAGCAGCGTCCGGCTCTCGTCTCCAGCCATCCGTGCAACGAAAACAACAAGAAGTAAAGACGCGTGCCACACACACAGAACAGACGTTGTGCACACTAACTAGTTGAGCCAGGCACGGCGACGCCACCAATTTCATCGTCCGACTCTTCCGAATCAGACACACCGTACTGCTCCGCCAAGGCACGCTTCTTTGCGTCCTCTGCCTCTTTCTCAAGCCGTCTCTTCTCCTCCTCAGCCTCTTGCTCCTGCACAGTCCAGCAGCACATGCCAAACGTGAGAACAGGCACGGGTGCAAGGCACAAACGGCAGCAACGTGAAGGCCAACGTGAAGGGCACGACCGAAACACGCCCCAACTGGGGCGACACGAAGTCAGTCCCACACGTACCGCCTCCTCTGCGCGCTTCGCCTCCTCTTCCTCCATGGCTCGTGCTTTGAGCTTGCGATCCTCCTCCTCAAGCTTACGAATGCGGTCCGCTTGGGCAGCACGGCGCGAGCGTTGGTTGGCGAATCTTGCGATGTACATCGATCGCCCCAGGGTCACGGCGTACACGGCAAAGGTGATCCAAAACATCAACACCTGCCACTCGGCAAGGCTGTAGAGCTGTGGGGTGGTAACTTTCTGAAAGGATGCCATCCACAAGCACAAAGGGGCAACGACGGACACAGGAAAGGGGTGTAAGCAGTCAGGACCCACAAACCACCCGCCCTGTCAGGTCACTCACGCAAGCATCAGAGCTGGAGAAGATAGCTGTGCCCACGATGTTCCTGTTTGCGGGCCACGACCATGCACACACAAGCAAGCGCCAAGTAAGGACAAGGCCCCAGTGAATACAAATACAAATACAAATACACACACACACACACACAACTGGCCAGCCCACCACACGCACCAAATGACCGCGATGGCGCCAAACGCGTACACCGCCAACTTGAAGGTGAACATGTTGGTCCACTTGATGGGGCCCAACCCCACAAACACAGCGCCGTATCCAATGACATAGATGTAGGAGAGGAAAATTTGGCCTGCAGTGTAGACTGAACCATGCATGCGTGCAGCGTCAAGGCACACGAACGTGGTGTAGCACGAAATAAAAACAACGACACAACGAAGCGCAGCTCAAGCACGTACACGGGAGCGGCTCGGTGCACTCTGCCATGGGGTGGATGTTCATGATGACACTTCCAAAAAAGATGGTACACAGTGACATGAGGAAGGGAACAAACGGCCCAATGAGAAACGGCGGCGCGAAGGCGATCATGTCTTTGCTGTGTTTCGCCTCGATTTGGGCATTTCGGGACAGCGTCACGGTCTGCTCCTCAGCGGCCTCCTTTTTCTTCTGAATGGACTCCAGCTTGGACGCCATCTTCTGCTCCTGTTCATCATCGCTTTCAGAAAAATCGAAGCCCGTGGCATCGTCATCCTCCTGCTTCATGTCATCCAGATCCGCAAACTTGCCCTCATCCGTGGCCGCCGCCATGCTGTCCGGTCGGGCAGAGCACGCCCAAGCCTGGACCCAGCGGCGCAGAGACGCTCACCGCCCTGCTCTTCCAAAGCACGTGTGACTGGTACAACAAAGAAAGCACGGACACCTCACACCAGAGGCTTCTGGCCTGGTCTTCGCTGCGCCCGTGAGTGCTATCACATCAAAGCGCCAACGGAATCGCGCACGCTCATCACCTGCCTAATTTGTCACTCAGACGAGAAAAGATCACAAAAGTTCCGAAAATTGTGAATTTGCATCGTCGTGTTGCACAAGGCGACATGCGAAGGCTCGTGTGCTCGAGAACAAGCTCGCGGGCTTGCTGTCATATCCATGAGTGTCATGCCGGCTCCACGAAGGAAGACGGGTGGCCACCCCAATCAAGCGTCACCAAGAACTTCACGCAAGTCTCCAAGCACCTGGGTGTTTTACACCGTCCAAGGGCAGCCTGGCGATGCAGACGAGTCGCCGAATGTGTTTCGCGTGACCAAGCGAGCCTCGGAACTGCGACTGAAGGACGTTATGAACGCATTCCCCCTCATTCGTCACACGGGCGCCCCCTTTCACTTTCGCTTTAAAGTTGCTGCCGGGGGAGGCGCTGGCAACGTTGGGCACGTGTCGCCTGCTGCCTTTTGCTTCCTGGACCTCACCAATCCCGAAGACCACGTCCCACTGTACCAGAAGCAGGTGCATCTGAAGGCCCTGCGTCTCGGTACGTCCGTTCGCCAGCGTGTGTATGTGTATGTTGTAGTTAGTACCGCATGTTGTGACCTGGTGCGAGTTATCGATCGACAGACACGCTCCGCGCCGTCACACATCAGTCCGCCCGGCGCCTGATTCCTCGTCGTGTGACTAGCACGCGACCCCGCATGAGCACCCCAGCACAGGCGCAGGAGGCACAGAGGGCACAGGGGGCACAGGGACAGGGACACACTGCGGGGACACAGCCGCACTCGAGCTCGGTTAGCAGACCAAACCTTCCGACACGGCAGCAGAGTGCGCCTGCCCGCACCCGTCCGCAGCACCAACAGGCACCGAACCGGAGCCGGAGCCTTCCCCACGCGCCACACACCGTGCCTTCACCACACTCCGTTCCTTCTTCGCCTGGACAGACGCCCACTAGTGCACCAGCTGTGCCGGTCGGGGTGCCCGTGCCCGAGCATGAGGTTTCGACGGAGCCGGTGAGTATGCCGGACCACATCGACGCCGACCTGCGTGACAGCGGAAAGAGTGACTTCGTTATCGCGGGAATCCAACGGAGAAGGGATGCACAGCGCGCCGCACATGCAGTACGTGGCTACTACAGCTTGTGTGGATTGTGCTGGGCGCTTGGTGGCCGGTTGGGCGTCAAGGTAGTGGTGGCTCACCAGCGCGTGCGCGCGTGACATGGTTGTGGCTGTTGCCAGGCAAGGCTGAAGGCAATAGCAGACAGAGAGGCTGCGGCAAAGAGGGCAGAGGAGGAGCGAGATGACGCGAATGCTCGGCTTGGAAAGAAGTTGGATGCATGGCGTCTTGACAGCAACGGCCAAACGAAGAGTTTGCGTGTGCTGCTGTGCACACTCGAGACGGTTCTGTGGGAAGGTGCCAAATGGAAGAGCGTCAAGATGTCAGAGCTAGTGAACGCTAGAAAAGTTCACATCAAGTACCTGCGAGCTTGTGCCGTTGTTCATCCTGACAAGAACATGGATGCCGGTGTGGAGCGCAAGTACATTGCCGAACGTGTGTTTGCCGCGTTGAATGAAGCGAAGAAACGCGAGTAGTTTGGTGTTTGGGCGTCGTGTATTGCAACGAACGCAACTTCTGCATTTTTTTCCTTTTCGTCTCTTACACCTTGTGCCATGCGCACATCCACGCATCTAGCGACCATACATCACTGAATAGCTCTCCTCTGCTCGACCACGTCAGGTTGCCCCACAAGCAGGGAAATCTTAACTACTACTTAGTGACAAGATAGTTTGTTTCTGGCTTACTTGGTCCAACTCTGCGAAAACTCGCACACGCACACCCGACGACTCGTGCGAGCATGGCACGTCCTTACGACGGAGAAATCCGGTCCTTGCTCGTCGGTCCCATCGCATACACACGGTGGCGACCGGAGTACACCTTGCCAACACGCGGTGACCCACGCCGTCTGGGCGGCAGATCCTGTAAGAGAGGCTTGGCGATGCTTCGCTTCACGTCACGGCGATGTGCCGCGGCAGGCTTCTTTTCACGTGACACAGGCGTCGCCACTTGAGGCAGCGCCTCCGGGCGCAGCACACCCACAGGAGTTGGCTTTCGAGCGGAAGACACAGTCGGAGTGGCGGCAGTTGCTCCGACACCACCGGGTGTGTTCACAGTCGCGCCAGGAACGGCGGAAGCAGCGTCGCCAGAAGACGCTCGTTCACGAGCAGCAGGAGCTTCCCCCCCTCTGTCGATGCGAGGACGCGATTGCCGGGCACTGTCAACGTCATCGCCATTATCATTGCTGTCACGAGGACGCTTTCGCTGGCGCGGTGCGGCTGGGCTGAGGGTGGCGGCACACGCCTTCAGTGGCAAGTCAAAAATCAGGGGCAGGGCGTCCAAACTTGGCAGCACGAAGTCAGAGAACTTCTCTGACACCCCCCGGCGTTCACCAGCTTGCTGATCTTCACCATCGCTACTCAGCTCCAACTCATCGTGCTTGGCTCCCCACGCGTCAATATCATAGCTGCGCAAACAAAGCCAAAAACAAAATAACAACAACAACACACAGCCGCCGGGGTGAGGTCGAGCGCCTCCCATGCAACACACAACAACGACGCTACCACCACGCAGCGATGGCACCCCCATTATCTCATACATGCAATCAGTGCACGTACAAGGCAGAGATTCGTTTCCGTGCTTCGGAGGGTGTTACATTCAAGCGCTCAGCAAGTGCAATGAGGTTGAACGACGCGGCGCGGCCCACAACCGGGTAGCGCGGAAGGACGCTCATCAGCTCATTGTCAAACGCACGGATGGAAGGGTCACCTGAAGACCCATGCTGACTCTCGCTTGTGGCGTCGACGCCAGCAACCACATCGGAAGCGGACACAGCAGCGCCAGCACCGCCAGTGTTGGCGGTGCGCGCAGTGTCGGCGACGTTGTTTGGCTGCAGCATTCCGGTTGTCTCACAAAACTAGCTGGGCCGCTGCCCGCACTTCATTCCAATGTGACCCACACGGCTCGTATTCAATACGGGTGGACCAAAGCTATTGCAGGTCACGGACTCCGGGACGGGGCCTCACGTCAAGCAGCACGCCAAGTGCACTGGCAGCAGCAAGTGCCAAAAATCGCGCAGCCATTTCGCGCGGGTCTTGCCCTCCAAAATCCACTAACCAAACTAGCATGATGAATACACATATTTCGTCTATTCAACCCAGCTCGGTGACCTATGAAGTCAGTGACGTGGCCAGGCGTGTGTGTCAACAGCGGACGTCGCAGCCACCCACGCCCGAGTAGCCAGGAGCCATACCAGCTCGACACCATGTCAATGCCGCACGATTTTGAGTGGGAGCCCACAGAGGAGCCTCATGCGACCCGTCGCAAGCTGATTCTGGCCAAGTACGCCATCCACAGCCGTTGTTGTTTGTGCACGTGTAGATCGCTCATGTGTTGTTCGCTGGTCAGGTACCCGCAAGTCCGCGAGCTCTACGGCCCCCACTGGCTGAACAAATATGTCATGACAGCCACAGTGTTGCTGCAGGTGTGGAGCTTTTGTGGTGGTGTAGCTCGTGCAGCGTCACCAGCAGCGGTGACGGTGGCGATTGTGTGTGCAGGTGTTCGCCGCCTGGTGTGTGAAGCAAACGGACCTGTCCTGGGGCTGGACCATGTTGCTGGCATACACTCTCGGTGGTGTGTGCAACCACTCTTTGACCCTGGCCATGCACGAAGTGAGCCACAACCTGGCTTTCCGTGGTTTCTTCGCCAACAAGTTGTTCGGATGCTTTGTGAACACACCCATGTGCATCCCTGCGTTTGCGTACGTCACTTGAAGTCGTGTGTACACGTCGTGCAGCCCATCGCGCCGTGCTAACGCGTCTGCTTTTCCTGTACTGCGGCTGGATCCGCCCTGCTCTCACCTGCAGGAGCTTCAAACGGTACCACACTGACCACCACAAGTACCAAGGCGAAGACGCTGTGGACACTGACGTGCCTACTGTCTGGGAGGGCCGCTTCTTTACAAACCCCATCCTGAAGATGTTCTGGATGTTCATTCAGGTGCGTTGTGTTTTGTGGCGCGCGGATCCGCGTGGAAATGGTGGTCTGGGTGCAGCAGCGTGTACCCCTGGTTTGCGCGGATGTACGCCAAGGCTGATGTGTGTTGTGTGCAATCCCAGCCCGCGTTCTACGCCCTGCGACCGTTGATTGTGGTGCCAAAGATCCCGCACAAGTGGGAGCTCATCAACTGGGTGACGTGCCTGTCTTTCAACTACGGAATCTACACGTGGTTGGGCTCCAAGTCGTTGGTGTACCTGTGCTGCTCCACGCTCCTGGGTTCGTATCGCAGTGTCTTGCTTGGTGCCCTGTGCCTGTTGCATCCCTCTTTCTTGTTTGATTTATTTCTTGATTGTTGCATGCTGTCACGCGCGCGTGTGTGTGTGCGTGTGTGTGTGTGGACGAATCAAACAGGCATGGGCCTTCACCCGATGGCCGGTCACTTTGTTGCCGAGCATTACACCTTTGTGAAACACCAGGAGACGTACTCCTACTACGGCCCCTTGAACGTTTTCTCGTACTATGTGGGTTACCACAACGAGCATCACGACTTCCCCTTCATCCCTGGCTTCCGCTTGCCTCAGCTGCGCGCCATGGCACCGGAGTTTTACGACACCATGCCACGCCACTCCTCCTGGGCGAAGGTCGTTTGGCAGTACATTGTTGACCCCACTGTCGGCCCGTTCTCTCGTGTCAAGCGCCGCACCTTGTCCGATAGCGTCCGCGCCCGTGTCCGTGCTTCGTAGTGAAGCCGCGTTGCATGCAAATGTGACACCCGGGGTGTTGCTGCGGTTGTGTCGGATTTGAGAAAAAACACAACTTGCAATGATCGAAGCCGGATTGACGCGACAATGCGACTTGAACCCACGTCAGCAAGCATGGCGTCCTGCTTTCGCACGCGACCTTACGTGGGCGCTGTCGTAGTGGCGGTGGTGCTCGCAAGTTTGTGCACCGTCATGGGCCAGCCCCCGGAAGAAGCCGCTGTGAGCGCAGACGGCGAGTTTTTCCATCACGATGTCGATGCCACGACCGTGGCTGTCGGGGCTCGGTTTGCGTGTGCCCTGCAGGCGTCCGACGACGAGGATGACTTTGGTGGCCATGCGGTGTGTTGGGGGCGTGACAAGAATGGTGTGTTGAAGACGCCGGAGGTACGCACCGGGGCGCAGGGTGTGCAGGCGGTCATGGGACAGTGCGCTTTGTGGTGTGTGTTACCGCAAGGGTTGTCACGCACGCCTCAGGAAAGCTTGATTCAAGTCTGTGCTTCCGAAATGTTTGCGTGTGGCATCACTCGTCATGGGGATTTGACCTGCTGGGGTTCCCCTGACTGGGGACAAGACCGCGCTGGCTCCTACTTGCAAGTGTCTTGCGGCCAGTGGCACAGTTGCGCCATCACCAAGGTGTGTGTTGTGCTTCTTGTTTCTTGGTGTGGGAGCGATGCCTGAACTCCCACCAGCAGTGACGTTGTGCTTCTCGTTTTTGATATGCCCATCCATGCTGTATGTGTTGCTCACGCCGTCTGGTGATTGTGTGTGCGTGTGCGTGTGTGTGTGTGTGTGTGTGTGT
>Ga0213833_1002948_pt1 | contig 10683 bp, 8 predicted proteins | sample SWATP21_FD_160575 | JGI IMG/M metagenome (GOLD analysis project Ga0213833, IMG submission 160575) | Coastal seawater microbial communities from Marineland, Florida, United States - SWA TP2 #1 | ecosystem: Environmental > Aquatic > Marine > Coastal | place: USA: Florida | collected 2016-08-14
CAAGCAAGAGCAAGAAAAGTCCTTCTGCCAGGGTTGTAACACCGCCTTTAAGAGACAAAAATGACACAGCAAAAATCCATCCCACACCCAGGACAGCTTTTGCGAAAACCCTAAGCGATTGTCCACCGCAATTTACCATTTACTTTCGTTACAGTACAAAACTCAAAAGGTCTTACACAGGCCCATTGGGGCATTTACGAAGCTGGCTCAAACGACACCCTGATGTCTTGTTGATTCTCAACGGTTATGCCGATGCAGTGGGTGATGCCAGTGACAATTTCAAATTGAGCCGAAAACGAGCAGCCAAGATCAAACGATGGTTGAAAAAAGCAGGTATACCATCTCAACAGATGCTGGTGAGGGCATTTGGTGAATTTTCCACCAAAGCAAAACAAGCTCAAGCCAAAAAGGAGAGGAAGGTCACTTTCTCCTTTCGCGGCTCCTATCAATGCTTGAAGGAGAGAACATGATCTTTTTGGTAGTAGCATTGTCCTTTATCGGATGCGTAGCTTTGTTAACAGGAGGGTATCTCTTTGGTGCCAAAAAAGGACAGGGAGTGCGCGCCGAATTGGAAGGAGAATTGGACAAGTTGAGCAGCGAACTCAAAGCGCTGCATTCAGAAACCCGAAAAGATCTGCACCGTGTGTTGGAAGCAGTTCAGGCTCATGAAAAATTGGAGGAACTCTTAGAGCCCATCGCAGTCAGAGAAAAGCTGGGCCTGGAACTCTCGCGCGTGGAGTATTCACTTCAGAACAGCCTGAATACCCTCTTTGAAGAGACAGCCAAGATCCCTGGTTTAGAACGATTGGTACTCAGTGATGAATCAGGTCTACTTCTCACCGCAAGCGGCGGTCACTCTAGTAAATTGGAAGCACTTGCAGGCAGTTCTTCGCTCTTGTTTGTCCTTTCAGACCGCTTCAAACGCGTGGGCATCCCCAGTCCCAATGCTTTTGTCGCCCATGATGACAAGAATGCGACACTCTATCGCATTTTTAGCGTAGATGGTGCGCGGTACATGCTTTCGGTGATATCCAGTAATCCGAATATGTCTCCCTCCATGTTCGATGGTATCGTTCACAAGCTCCAAAGCTTACTCTCTAAGACAGAGTCTCCTTTCATCAAAGCCATCTCCCAACAACACATCAGCAACGCACACTGTTAAAACGCAATCCCACGACCTAACACAATAATTCACCCTTTTGCGCCATATACATTTTGCCAAATAAATTCGAGTGACAGATGGATCTCTTTAGGCAGAGTGTCCGGTCTGATTCAGATGTTGGGTGAGTAGTTCACGATAGGTTTCCAGGGATGGAGGCGTGTAATCTTCGATCTTTCCGCTGTCATCCCACTGGCGGATGCGTAGCTTCTCTTTGAACATGGGATCTTGTTCGAATGCAGCAGCTTCGACATCGTCCATAGGTCCACCTTGCTGCAAAAGCGTCTGTTGACTGGCGTAGGAGACCTTTTCTGCATAGCGAGCATGTTTGAACACCAGATAACGCTTGGCTTCCACATGCCCCAAAACCAATTGGCACACTCTATCGGAAAATCCTAAGTCGCGGAGATAATCAGCGCCGATCTTTTCATGGGACACACTGCCAAAACCGTTCATTTGCGGTACATCTTCTTTGCTACAAAAATGTCCGATATCGTGGAGCAATGCAGCAAGGATGGTCTCATCATCAGTAGAAGCTCGCTTGGCCAATTCTGCGCACTGTAGGGCATGTTCCAATTGGGACACATCTTCACCGATGTAATCCATGTGCGCCGAACGCTCCAGACAATCCAGGATCTCCTGTACCCGAGTGGCCACATCTCTGCTTTCTAAACTCGCCTGACTCATGCTTTCTCCTGCTTTTTCAAAAGAAAAACCATACAATATCCACTGTCTCTTATGGGATGGCGTCTTCCACAAGAAAGTCTCACCCTCTTCTCATTTCTCTACCAAAAACACCTCCCACATCTGCAAAAAGTCCATTCTTACAAACCACAAAAAAGCACCAAAGCGAGAACCGTGAACAGAAGGAATTCTCGCATATTGGGACCACCTACGAACAAGACAAACCTTTTTTACAAACAACAAGGTGTTCAAAAAGTGAACACTTATCTCAAGTAAAATTCAGGGGATACTTTGAAGTGAAGTAAAAGGAGAGACTTAAGCGAAAAGAAGCTTCAAGAGGAACCGAATGGAGGAAGCTTAACCCAAAAGCGCCTGAATGGATTCCAGCGAAAGAGGCGCAAAATGCTGAAGAGCAGAAGGCAATTGGAGACCCTGACCTCGAAGCCAATTGAAGCGAGTCAGGACAGAAGCGCCCAGCATGAGATTCATGGCCACAATACCCACACGACGGTTGGCAACGTCTTCCAGGAATGAACCCTGAGTCCAGGCATTAAAAGCGCCCATGGCAGGGCCACACCAGATCTGGTAATCGATCTTTCGGCTGGCTTCCCCACTGTTGGCCCACCTGGAGGCCCTTCCCAAATAAGAGCGAAAAACAAGAGCCATCAAGTGTTTGGGATCTCGAAGTGCTCTCTCATTCTGGCGAGGATCTCGTTCGTCAAAGAATGCCTTTGTTTGTGCCCAGGCCTCTTCCAGTGAACAGCGGAAGTAATCACGCTCCAGCACAGTTCTTTCCTTTTGAGGGATATCCTGCAAAGAATCGTACTTTCGGTACAATTCGTAGAGCTTCTTGCCTCGAAGTGCGAACATGGTGCCTCTTTTCAAGACCTGTACTTGAACACCCATCTCAAACATGTCAGCAGCGGGTGCCATGGTCACATCAGCCTGACGCGTCTGAGCCAACAACTCTCGCACAGGAGGTGAAGTCCCTGCTTCCTGGCAAGCCTGGTTGATGCTTCCGGTCACGATAAAATCTGCTCCCATGGAGAAAGCAGCCGCAGCGGACACAGGGGTCGCGATACCACCAGCCAGACCGACACACAGAGGCTGTTTGTACTGGTAACGGGCCATGAATTCATCGCGCAATTGCACCATCAAAGGCAACAAGACAATACAAGAACGATTGTCGGTGTGCCCACCAGAATCCGCTTCTGCGGTCAAATCGTGGGCCACAGGAATGTGCTCAGCCAAAGTCGCTTCAGCCTCAGTGATCTGGCCACTTTCCACAAGCGCCCGCAGCATCTTTTCAGGCGGTGGCGCAAAGAACTTGCGGGCCACTTCCACACGAGACACTTTTGCTACGATTTGATTGGGACAACGAACGACGCCTTGTGCATCTTTATAAATCCCTTTCACACGATAGTGAATCAGAGGCAATGTCAGATCCAGATACGCAGAAGCACTCACCAAACGCACACCTTCACGAAGGTACAAGTCGACGACTTCCTGTTCGAGACCAGGTTCATTGGGACTGTGGATCAAGTTGGAGCCAAAAGGCAGATCGCCTAGCTCTTGTTTCAACTCCCGAATGGCTGCTTCGACTCTTGCAGGTGCCAATCCAGCCGAACCAAAGAAGCCCAACATGCCTTGTCTTGCCATGGCCTTCACGATGTCTGTTGAGGCGATCCCATTGGCCATAGCACCAGCGATATAAGCAAAGTGCAAGCGATGTCTTTCTCGAAAAACTGCCGACCCCAATTGCGAGGGATGCAAAGCTGGTACAAAAGCTTTTAGAGGATACGCACTGTTTCCTTGTGGAGGCATGGCACCCAATAACGATGCGCCGCCTTGTGCGATAGCCAGTGTATTGCCCACATCCACCACCTGGATGGGTTGTGTGACTTGCATCAAAGCCTGTGAAAATGCGGACCATTCTGAATTGGGGGCGTGTGGACCAGCCAACCACCAGGCCATATTCTGTTGCATTTGCTCGCTCTCTTCTCTGGATCAATGGGTTTCCTTGCACAGCCCAGAAACCTTTTATGAATCAAATCATCTGACAATGGGTAGCCTAAGTGTTCAATGATCCTGACCCATATCGGGAAGAATCACCATGGAACAATCAGGGCTCAAAATAAAAGCCTTGTATTTTCTTATAGCTAGCGAAATTTCATAGACATCGTACGAGCTTCTGTGCAAGCTTCACACGATTTACGTTCGAATGTGTATGCAGGAAGCTGCAAAGAAAATCAACCTCTAAATGCCTAACCCACACAAAAAGGCCAAAACGACAGTATCCAAAGAAGGAAAGTTCATGGAGCCCACAGAAAAGAAACCCCGAGAGTCCTATCCTGAAGCCCTTCAGCCATTGTTCGAATGGGGAAATCCCTTTGAAGCCAATAAGGATTACGCTGAATTGGCATCTTCCTTTGCTCAAGAAAAAGACACACTCATTGAATTGGCCAATCAGGAAACCGTCGACTTCTCACAGCCTCAAAAGGACGAAGATTGGGCATCCACTCACGCCCTTGGCCTCCTGATCCAATTGGCTCCACCAGAGCCAGCAGAATCTTTCCTTCGCTTCCTACACCATGGTGTAAACGACTGGATTGAAACACATATCACAGAATATTTTGCCCGTGTGGGAAAACCAGCTCTGTCACTTCTGCAAGGCCTGCTGGAAAACCGTGATGAACCTTCTTTCAAAAGAAGCCACAGCAATGCGTGCCTGACTCGCATCGCTCAAGAACACGAAGAACTTAAAGAAGAAGTCATCCAGTACTTCAAAGAATTCCTTGGGCGCTCCACAGCTGATGAAGATGCTGTAGAAGAGACACAAAACACCTTTGTGATCTCTTCTCTCTCTGAATTGAAGGCAGTGGATGCCCTTCCAGACATCAAACGGGCGTTTGAAGAAGATCGTGTGCAAACGGATACCTTTACACTCGCCGAAATCGAGACACGATTGGGCCTGGAACCCAGCCAAAAGCCCAAAGAGTCTTCCACCCCACTCCAGCTGTCTTTGACTTGTACTGCCTGTAAGCGGACACGACCTTACGACCTGGAGTACGTCTATTACGACCATGACTTCGATGTGGACACACATGGCGCAGGTCGCTTTGACAAGATCTTCATCCCTGGCACACACACTTGCTCCAAGTGCGGAGCAGAAAACCAGTACATTCTTTCTCAATTGGGCGCTTACCAGGTCAGCACCATCTTGCTGGATTGGTTCAAAAAGAGCGAAGGCGCCAAAGATCCCATGGCAGAAGTGATGGAAAAAAGCCCTATCCGTCCGCTTCTCTTTGAAGCTTTGGGTCAACATGTTCACCCTCTGGAAGCTGTCACTGTTTACAACATGCAGATCAAAGAAGATCCAAAGAAAGCCAAACCTTACCTGGATCTGGCAAACATCTTCATGTTGGGCGAACGTTTTACAGATGCTATCAAAATCTACGAGAGTCTTTTGGAAGTGGACCCTGAAAACATCGAAGCCACCCTCAGCCTGGGCCTGGCCAATGAGCAGCTTTCCAGAACCCAGGAAGCCCTCTTCTGGTGGCAAACCACTCTGGAACGCTTGAATGCCCCCAACAAGCTCTCCAAAAAAGACAAAAAAGAATTCATGGAGATCACATCCTTACACCTGGCTTACTTGATGGGTGAACCTTCTCTTCTGGAACCCACCAAAGCGGGTCGTAATGATCCTTGCCCCTGTGGCAGCGGCAAAAAATTCAAAAAATGCTGTATGCGAAAATCCTAAAGCACTTCACCCAACCAACCCGCTGAACGTTGAACTTCCAACCTCTTCTCTCTTTGCCCTCTAAAGTGACTTAAAGCTCTTTTCTCCCAGACACATAAACCTCTATTCTTTCCGCAGCGAAATACCCATTGGCACTTTTCGGAATCTTGAAAAAATGTCGGAGTCCTGTTATATGACTTTTGTTCTTTGACAACAGAAAAGATAGGTAGGCTTCCTCACCGAGTTTTGTCGGTGATTCTCGAAAGAGAATTTTCTCCGTTACAGTCCATTGCGATACGATGGAACAGGAGAGAGGTTTCCATCCAGTGTAAAGAGGGAAGTGCTCCCAGATCCGGGTGAGCAATTAGCTGACCAACTCCGACACCGGCGTCAACGACATCTGGTTCCACCATAGCCGCAACCGACCAGGACAAGCAAAATCAAGCACTTAGCCAGCACTGGAATCAGGCAGAGACCGAGCCGGAGCGGACTGTTTACTAAAAACACAGTACTCTGCAGCTGTCGGAGCAGCATCAGAAGTGTAAGATTGCAATTCCGAGCGCCCCCGTCACAACCAGCACCCACTGCTTGAACAACTCGTAGAACAACTCGCTAAACCCTCGTCTAGCATAGGATAACGAATGCAGAGGTGACTCGCGAGACATGGTGTCCTGACCCTCTCCCCACACCTGGTGCCAGGACCATCGCCCCCCGCGGCCTGCTGCGCGTCCACCCCAGACAACAGCGACTGGTCTCCCCTGTCGCACCAGGTCCAACACTGATAAATCAAGTACTTAGGGACATGTTACCAGGGATGCGGCTTCGTCCAACCCCCAACCCTCTGATTTGGAGGGCGTCGAAGACCTTTCATTCCTTTGTTAAGAGACATGTCTCAAAAAGCAAAAACCAATAGATACGCTACCTATCTTTCAAATCCGCGATGGAGAGACCAGCCGATCTATTGCTTGCAAAGACTCCAGAGCCCCTCTATCCAGGAAGATCCCACCAAAAGGCCCCTGGATGTCATTGGGATTGATCCGCACCAGATTGGGTGCTTCTAAGCAAAAGAAATCCTCGCAACGCATGCGAACGGTAGGCACAGCTGTCCCTGCACCACACTCCACCACGACCAATCTTTTCCCTTGTATCCGCTCTTGCCAGGCCTCAAATTGCGCTCTTTGTTTGAGCATCCTTTCCTCCAACCAATCAGGATCGCCAAATAAGAGGAGATTGGGTCTGGCTGGTTTCCCGCACTTTGGACAGGTGGGTAGATCTCCTTTCACCATCTCTGTCTTGGGGTCGATCTGAAAATCGAAGTTCTTGATAGACCAAATCCCATCGTGGCAAGGCGTCGAACACTGTACATAATGAAGAGAGCCATGGCATTCCAAGATCTGCTCAGGTGAAAACCCAGCCTTTTGAAAGTGCTCGTCCACATTCGAAGTGAACACAAAGGTATCCAGCCCTCGTTCTTCGGCCCAATTGCGCAAGATCTGAAAGCCCTTATGCGGTTCTTTAGCCCGATATTCCAGCAATCGACTGCCGTAAAAACCCCAAGATTCACGAGGTTTTTTGCGAAACCAGCCAGGGTTCGACATGGATGCATAAGAGCGCCCCCACAGCCAAAAGATCGAACGCTTCTTTCGCCAAAGGCCACCTGTGCTCCGAAAATCCGGCAAACCCGAATCCATCCCCATACCTGCCCCAGCACCGATCAAAAGTGCATCCGCTTCCTTCAATAACGAAGCCGCTTTCTCAAGGTTTTCTATCCATTTTTTCTCAGAAGTCATCACCATGCTCCTCATTTTCATAATAGAATCAGATAGAATCTAGAACAAATATACATATGCGACTCGAATAAAGTCAAGTCAACTCTTTTTCATCTTTTTTGTCTTTATAGTGGATTTCTTTGAGGGGAGATGCGGAAATGAAAGAAAAAGTGTAGCTATTGACTCGACTTTCTTCCTTTGCTAGCTTGTTGCATTCATCACAAGAAGAGACATCTATTCAGTATCCCCCGCGACCAAAAAACACAAGATAAGTAGATACAGGGTAAAGAGTATGCCCCTTTCAGGACAAGAACATCGACATCTCGTGGACGTCAGTCACAAGATACGCCAACGCATCATAGACATCGTTTATCAAGCAGGAAGCGGCCATGTGGGCGGCTCCTTAAGTCAGGTGGAGATCCTGGTTTCATTGTATTTCCACGCGATGCAATTCGATCCCAAGCAGCCCAGAAGTGAAGATAGAGATCGCTTTGTGCTTTCCAAGGGGCACGGAGGTCTTGGACTTTGCGCGGTGTTTGCAGAATTGGAGATGCTTACAGATCAGGAATTGGCCCGCTTTGGCGAGACAGGTTTCTATCTGGGGATGCACATGGACCACACCAAGGTGGCAGGCATTGAAGCTTCCACGGGTTCACTTGGCCATGGTTTTGGTGTGTCTGTGGGGATGGCCCTGGGTGCACGTGTCCAAAAGTTTCCCTGGTGGACCTACTGTTTGATCAGTGACGGCGAGTGTTACGAGGGCAGTATCTGGGAAGCAGCCATGGCCGCTGCAGGCTTTGGACTCAATAAACTCACGCTCTTCATCGACCGAAATCGCCTGACCATGGACGGTTTCACGGAAGAAGAGATGCCTTTAGACCCATTGGGAGACAAGTACAAAGCTTTTGGTTGGAAAGTCTGGGATGTAGATGGCCACGATGTCCGGGCTCTGGTGCAAGCCATCGAAGGCGCGAAACAAGAAGAGGACAAGCCCTCTGTGATCATCGCCAACACCATAAAAGGCAAAGGTGTGGACTTTATGGAAGAGCAGGCCAAGTGGCACTACGGCGCCCTGGACAGTGAGATGTACGAAAAAGCCAAAGCATCCATTCAAGCCCAGTACGATGCACAATTGGCGGCTTTGCAGGAGGCTTCTTCATGAAAAAAGTACAAGGTTTTACCTGGACCGTCGAAGACACCAATTTAATCACATACCACGAGATTTACGGAGATGTCCTCGTGGAATTGGGCCAACAAGACGAACGTATCGTGTGCTTGACAGCAGATCTGGCCAATACCACCAAGATTGGGCGCTTTAAAGAGGCTTTTCCAGAGCGATTCTTCAATGTGGGCATTGCTGAGCAAAATATGGTGGCCATGGCTTCAGGTCTCGCAGCCACCGGGCTTAAGCCAGTTATCTCCACTTACGCCATCTTCGCCACTTTGCGAGCTGCAGAGTTCATTCGAACAGACATCGCTTACAACCAGCGAGACGTCACCATTATCGGGACGCTCAGCGGCGTGTCTTTTGGGCAAGGCGGTGCCACACACCATGCACAAGAGGATCTCGCATTGATGCGTTCTATTCCGAATATGCTGGTACTTGCGCCCTGTGACGGTTATGAAGCAGCCAAAGCCGTTCGCGCAGCAGTGGCGTCCTCTTCACCAGCTTACATTCGGATTGCCCGGAGTGTAGAGCACTACGTCCATAAGGATCAGGATTTTGCGTGGACCCTGGGAAAAGCCTCCCTTTTAAAAGAAGGCAGTGACATCACAGTGATTGCTTGTGGAATCACCGTATACCACGCACTTTCGGCAGCAGAAAGAGCCCAGGCTGATGGTGTGAGTGTCCGCGTCCTCAATATGCACACGCTGAAACCACTGGATCACGAAGCTGTCTTGCAAGCACTTACGGAGACAAGGCGCATTGTCACAGTCGAAGACCACAGCATCGTTGGTGGTCTTGGAAGCGCAGTGGCGGAAGTTATCGCATCTTCAGGAAAAGGATGTGCATTTAGAAAGCTCGCACACCCAGATAGATTCTCCGGAATGGGTTATCCCGACGACTTGATTCATGACATTGGCATCGACGATGAAGGCATCCTCAAGACCATTTCCGAGCTGATGAAAGTGGACATCACAGTGGACGATGACTGGCAAGACGAGAGTTAAGTCTCAGAAGCTTGTTTACGAAAGCGCCCTACTCCTTTTCAAACATGAGAGCATCTTATGACCTCCGAGACCTCCCAACATTGGCAACCAGAGAATGTGCGAACGCGTATCTTCTTGCGCAGTGTCCTTCCCTTGCTCAAGGTGGTGTGGCAAGATCGAGCGCAATTCCCTCATAAATTCCGCAAAACCAAAGCGGTCTTTCAATTTGTAGCCCTGGAGCCAGCTGCTCTTCCTCCAGAAGACAGAGGTGCGTATCTACAAGTCCAAGAGGGACAATTAAGCGTACACACGGGGATTCACCAACAACCCACCCTCACCTACGAATTCAAAACCCAGGTGGCTCTTAACGATTTCTTTGCAGGCAAATCTGTACTTCCTCGGATACGTGGACTATTTAGGCACCCTATCCTCAATATGAAAGTACTCCAGCTTTTGATGGCACTCAGAATTCTGGACCCAGAAACCCCTACCAAAAAGCCTGCAGACCGAGAGTTACGGGTCAAGTTGATCATGTATATGCTCACCCATGCGCTAAGCCAATTGCAAAAGGGTCAGCATCCGGACATGTGTCAACTCGTCGACAAAAGTCCCGATCGCATCTATCAGTGGAGCATTGAAGGAACGGATATCGCCAGTTATCTCCGAATGCACAAAGGCAAAGCCAAATCAGGAAGAGGTATCTACAGCAAAAGACGTCCTTTTGTTCACTTTGTCTTTTCTTCGATAGATGCGGCTTTTGAGGTGTACACGAATACGGATAGTCAGATGGCGGCAGTGGAAAAAGGCTATGTCTACACCTGGGGTTCTCCCGAGTACTCCAGGAAGATCAGCATCCTTCAACAAAAAATCGACGAGTTACTCACAGGCCAATATGGCACCGAAAATCCATCCAATTAGGGAGTCTACATTTTGAGTCATCGAAAGTTTCCATTGTGGCTGGGCTGTATAGCACTGGCTTTTTATATCGCGCATGCGGTGGAGTTGGCCCTCTACTACCCTGTGGTGAATCTGGCCTGGTCTTGCAATGTGGCCTCTGTCTTCATCGCATTTGGCCTTTTGGCCCAACACGCGACTGCCAACAGCGTGGGTTGTGTGATGCTCAATCTGGGAAATATCTTTTGGCTCATCGATATATCCACAGGTGGGACCTTTTTGGTCAC
>Ga0213833_1002950_pt1 | contig 10681 bp, 6 predicted proteins | sample SWATP21_FD_160575 | JGI IMG/M metagenome (GOLD analysis project Ga0213833, IMG submission 160575) | Coastal seawater microbial communities from Marineland, Florida, United States - SWA TP2 #1 | ecosystem: Environmental > Aquatic > Marine > Coastal | place: USA: Florida | collected 2016-08-14
TCCGGAAACGCTGCCTGTGATGTACATGTTGTTTTGCGAATCCGTGACAACATCGTGCCCTTTGCTAAATTGCCCTCCGGCTCTTTGTAGCCAGGTCGGGGATGACTGTGGTATTTCGGGCGGTTTTTCTACCACTTGTTCGGGTCTTGGTTCAGGATTGGGTTCTTCGGGGATAGGCTCTTCAGAGAACTGTTCAGCCTGTTTTTCTTCTGGTGATGGTTCTTCGGAGCTTGGTGGTTCTTCGGATGATATCGATTCTCCACTGTCACGCTGTTCTTGAGAATGGGGTTCTTCCGGCCTTCTTTCAGGTGGGTTTTGGGAGGGAAGAGGGAACTGTATCTGGCATCCTTTTGGGATGTTGGAGGCTTGTAGGCTAGAGTCAGCTGAAGTGGGCTGGAAGGACATAGAAAACCAGCAGTTTCCATCTTCTTGTCGTTGGCATTGGTAGTTGGTTTTGGCCATCACTTGCTCGCAGTGCGTTTGTTGATTAGAGGAAGCAAGTGCTGAGCCAAAGACAAAGAGTGTAAAAGAGCGGGTGTTGGCTTGGGCGTGAGTTGGTATCTGGTAACGGATGTCTCCATTGAACTGAGCATTTTCAATTTGGTAGGCAAAGAGTTTTCCCTGTCTGTTCAACTGAACGTAAATGCCTACAGCATCATCTTCTTTTTCTCCCCATGAGACTCTTAGACAGGCAGGAGCGCCTTTTTTGTCAAATGTTGCATTCCAGTGCATGGCATTTCGAACAAGAGGGGACAAAGTCGGGTTGCAATCACTGGTCCGAGAATTCCAAGTTCCTTGGCAATCACAGGCAATTAAGGTCAGGCATAAGATAACAAGAGCGCAGTTCCGAAGAACTTTCGTACGAGGCATCAACGGGTCTCCGAGGATTTGCAACTTGGGCATCAGCATTTGTGAAAAGAAGAACATAAACACAAGTGAGAAGCTCCGTAGAGATCAGGACACTCATTCACACTTGAAATCATGCCACATGAGTGGTGAGATTGTACAGGACTTACCTAAGGGGAATGGAGGAGAGCTTTAATATTATTATTGATTTTGATATGTCAGTTGGAGGATTATTGCCAGCCGCAGATGAGCGCACCCATTGCTGCAAAGCTTAGCGTCCAATAGCCACCTTGAATGGCGATGTACTTGAATCCTCTTCTTTCATACATGGACATTACAGAGATAACAGGTGTGACGAGGAGAAGACCCACAGCCGTTCCGTGAAAGGCTCCGTGTTGGAATGTTCGGAAGCTACCACCGTGTTGTTTCATGAAGTTGGCCAGCCAGATACCGATTTGGGAGTCTGGTTTTCCAAAGCCCGGCTGCTTCACCATCAACGAAAAGACATGCATTTGGTGGACGACGGTCGAAGTCAGGACAAGGGCCATAAACAATCCGAGTACAAGAGATATGATCATGATCTTAGGGATGTTGGCTTCGCTGGCTTTTTCCATACTCGTCCCGCTGGCGTCCATCCAGGCTTTTCCAAATACCTTAGGGTGGTACCAAACAGCTCCGATGATGAGTGGAAAGAGAGCAGAGACTAAAACGGCTATCCAATTCACTGGCATGGTTTTTTCCTTTGTGCACGTGTTGATTTTTCCTTGAAAAATGTTCAGTCATTTTTGTGGAGTGGAAAAATAGCAGAAACCGGTCCCTCAGTCAATTCTCACGAACGACAAAGGAAAAAGCCTGGATGAGTGAATGAAAAATGCAGTGGAGGGAGAGGAGAGTGGAAGCTTATTTGCAGTACTTTTTGACGTTACCCGCTGTATCCCAGCAAATCTTGCAATTGCCAGATACTTTGCAGCCAGATTTGCTTGGGCTGCTTGCTTTGGGACAGTACTTCTTAACGATTTTACCAGTATAGTCCCAGCAAAGTTTACACTTGCTTTTGGGGTCTAATTTGCAACCTGGTTGGACTTTTTTGGAAGGTGCTGCAAAGCATTTCTTTTTACAAAGACCTTCATCATAGCCCTTTTTAACACAACCGTAATAACATTCTTTTGAAGAGCTTCCCTGAGATTGTGGACAGTATTTCTTGACAATTTTGCCCGTGTAGTCCCAACAGAGTTTGCACTTGCTTTTGGGGTCTACTTTGCAGCCAGGCTGGACTTTTTTCTGTGGGCAGTATTTTTTGGCGTACTTTTTACCGCCTGTGACGTACCAGCAGATCTTGCAACCACTGTTGGGATCAACTTTACAAGCAACAGGTTTGTCATCAGGACAGTACTTCTTAACGATTTTGCCAGTGTAGTCCCAGCAAAGTTTACACTTGCTCTTGGAGTCTACTTTGCAGCCAGGCTGGACTTTTTTGGAGGGTGTTGCAAAGCATTTCTTTTTGCAAAGGCCTTCATCGTAACCCTTTTTGACACAACCGTAGTAACATGCTTTTGAAGAGTGTCCCTGGGATTGTGGGCAGTATTTTTTGACGATTTTACCCGTGTGATCCCAGCAAAGTTTGCAACCACTGTGTTCTTTACATCCAGGCTGGATTTTCTTGGATTTGGATGCGCAGTGGTACTTGCATTTGCTGGCGTCCACACCTTTTTTGATGCAGCCGTAGTAGCAGCTCTTGTTGGAATGCTCTTCTTTTTTGGCGCAGTAGTGATACTTGCACTTTTTGGCATCTATGCCTTTCTTGATACACTCGTAGTAACAAGAATTGCCTTTTGATGTTGAAGACTTTTGTTTGTTGGCATAGGCGGCTTTCTTTTTGCAGTCAGCAGCATCGTAGCCTTTTTTGATACATGTATAGTACCAGTCTTTGGCTGAGGCTGTATCTTTCTTTTGGGTACAGATAGCTTTGCATTTGCCTGCATCGATACCTTTTTTAATACAGCCGTAGTAACAGGCTTTTGTGGGGTCTGCACTGGTCGTTTTGGAGGCTGTCCGGCTTTTACCGGTCAAATCGTTTTCGCCATTTGACAAGTCGTTTGCTGACCCACATCCAACCAGCAAAAAGGCGGCTGAGGCGAGGATGGCCAACACATTGTAGACTTTCATTGGATAACTCCTTTATACAATTCGGATTCCAGTAAGCGTTTCAATGAAAAGGACTGAGGGGCGTTCAACTGTCTTTCCATTTCTTGCTAGCTTGACGGAGCTACCGATTTTTTTATCCCATTTTTTTTCATTTTTTCAAAAAACTTTGCAGAGCTGTGTAGGACCTTGCTCCGAAAAAGGAATTTATCCTTCATTAAAAACGGATATTACCATATGAAGGCAGATAGCTGCAATATCTCATTTGAAGTCTTCACGGTTGGGATTGAAAAGGAGGATGTCTCGATGTTTGAAGAGGATGAAGGAAGAAGGCGTAAGGAAGAAGAGATCAGGGAGCGCTACATTTTTTCTTGCAGACTTCAGCTGTGCCACCAGCTTTCAAGCAGTCGTTGTAACAGTCTTTTGGTGGATCTGGTTTGGGTGCACATTTTTTCCAGCAAGTGGCAGTGTCGCCTCCGGCTTGTTTGCATGTGTTGTAGCACTCAAGTGCTGGATCGGGTTTCGTCCCACTACACTTGGATTTACAGGCGTCAGGTTTGCCTCCAGCTTTGATGCAAGTGTCATAGCAAGCTTTTGGATCAGTTGTGCCACCATAACAAGTGGATTTACATTTATCTGCGCTTCCGCCTTTTTTGATGCAGCCCTCATAGCAGGCTTTCTTAGGATCGGTCGTTCCTCCACCATAGCACTTGTTTTTACAGGTCGCGGCATCTACTCCAGATTTGACACAAGTCTCGTAACAGTTCTTTTTGGGATCGGTTGTGCCTCCGCCATAGCAGAGGGATTTGCATTTGTCGGCTTTTTCACCTTTTTTGATGCAACCTTCGTAACAGGCTTTCTTGGGGTCGGTGCTCCCACCCCCGTAACATTTGTCTTTACAAGTCGCTGCATCTACTCCAGATTTGACACACGTCTCGTAACAGTTCTTTTTGGGATCGGTGGTCCCACCGTAGCAGGCGGCTTTGCACTTGTCTGCACTCTCACCCTTCTTTAGACAGCCATTGTAGCACTCCGTCTTGGGGTCTTCTTTTTTGCCACCGCAGTACTCTTTACATTTGTCTGCACCTACACCTTTTTTGATGCAGCCTTCGTAACAGTCGTCTTTAGGATCTGTTTTGCCTCCGTAGCAAGCGGCTTTGCACTTTTCGACACCTTCGCCTTTTTTCAGACAGCTGTTGTAACACTCCATCTTAGGATCTTCTTTTTTGCCGCTACAGGTCTCTTTGCACTTGGCTTCACCGAGGCCCTTTTTAAGACAACCTTTGTAACATTCGTCTGGATCCGGCTTGGGTGTGTCCTTGACGTCTTTACAAGCATCTTTGCATGGTTCTGATTCACCACCGTTTTCGATGCATCCTTTGTAGCATTTACTTGTGGTATCTGTTGAACCAGTGCACTTTGTTTTGCAAGTATCTGCACTTCCGCCATCTTTGATACAACCGTAGTAGCAGTCTTTGTTCAGCTCGGCTTTCTTAGGGGCACAGGCTTCCTTACAAGGCTCTGCTTCGCCACCATTTTTGACACACTCTGTGTAACAGCTTGATTTTGTTATGTCACCACCGCTGGTAGGATTTTTATTGCCATCCTTCCCAGGATCCTGTGAACCACATCCTACACTGAATAAACCCAACATTAGAGTGGATGCCAAAATTGCGAACCATCTCATTATAAAACTCCTATCGACAATATTTTTCCAAAGGAAATCATACTTCTTTTATACCACAACATCTTTATGACGAGATACTGCTTTTTTTTATCCCATTATTTTTGATTTTTGCAGAAGTACTGAAAGTCGAAGGGATATTGGGAAGGAGGGGCTACTTTTCGGTGGTTTTTTCGGTGGGATTGGGGAGCACTGTGCCCCAGATAGAGCGAACTTCTACACCTTGCTCCAATAGAAAGGTTTTTTGTTTTCGCCAGACTTCTGCATACCGATAAAAGGGAAGGCCTGGGTATAAGTGGTGGATAAGGTGAAAGTTTTGGTACAAGAGGATAGGCGTCAACAGTGGGTTGGGGCGAACCAATGTGGCTTTGTATCTGTTGTCCGCAGAGAGGACTTTGTGGGGTTTGTGAGGAAGATAATCAAAGGTGTAAGCCAGGAAAGGAATAGCGATTCTGGCTGGCAGAACCCAAAGGAACATCACTTCTTTACCATAACCCATCCAGAAGCAGAAAGCGACTGAACCCCACAGGAAAATGGCACTCACCACCGTTTCAATTTTGGCAAAAGTGCTATGCTTTTTCCAGGTTTGGAGAAAAATGACATAATAGTGCAGATCTTGGGTTATCCAACGGATAGGAAGTAGCCACACTGGACCCTTTCCACTCCAAAGGTCTGGATCCTTGTGTTCGTGGTTGGTGTGCTTGTGATGTTCTAAGTGCACAAAACGAAAGGCGGGGAAGGGTGCCACCAAAAAAAAGACGCTTAATCGCCCGACAACTTCATTCAGCCACTTGGCTCTAGCAACACTTTTGTGGACAGCATCGTGCATGGGCGTAAAAGCCACAAATGCTATAACACTCATGAGTAACAGAGATATACCATAGCTGAGACTACCCGATAGAGAAAAGTAGAGTACGCTTCCCCAAGAGATCCAACATGCTATGAACAAAAGTAAAGTGGGCCAGGCCACTTTCGGAGAACGCAGATCCACTTTTGGTGCTTTCACCTTGTTGCTGGACTTCGCCTTCTTGTCTTCTTTTGCTGATGTACCTACGTCTAAATGACTTTCTAATAAAGATTTTTCGGCCAACATTCTCTTGTCCTTTTGTTCTTTTATAAAACAACGGTTATATAAAACACTTATTATATAACCCGTGTTTTATAAAAAGACAAGAAGAATTTGTTTTGTATCTTGGCGGGCTGTGTTTTTGTTTCATGTAGTGCGGTGTTGGTCACCTGAAGAAGTGTGTCAGATGACCAGAACCGAGCTCCACGATTCAATTACATTGGGTAGGGTTGCCAGTTCAAGAGCGAAGTTCTCCTTTTTCAAGCATTTTTCGGTGCTTCTTGCCCTTCACACTCCAGTAAGGCTTGATGAGCAGTTGTCTTCTGTGGATGCCTCTTTCAAGAAGTGCCCTTCGAAGCATTTGGACAGTACTTGCTTCGCCTGATAACCAGATATAACCTTCACCTTCAGGGATTTGAAGTCCATCAAGGCACTTCAACATGGCTGGTCCATGAACGTCATCTCTTTGAACGGCCTGGTGAGGGAAAGAGCAGGCATCCAAAGCATTGAGGTCGGAAGAATCCAGCTCTATGAATCCTGTAAAAGGCACACCAGCCGGAAGCGTATGGTAAAGAGCTTGAGCAAGTCCAATCGCGGTTTCATCGCCGAAGAACATGGCCCAGGGCACTTGCTTTGTAATTGAAGGCATGCTTGAGGAAGGCCCACGAAATTCAGTTCTTTCGCCACCAACAAGCTTTGATGCCCATTTGGAAGCAGCGCCATTGCCATGAAGATGAATGATCACCTCCATCCAACTTTCTTCGTGATTCCAGGCAGAAGGTGTGTAGCTTCTCTTTTCGCCACCTCCAATGTAGATCTTGATTTTGTCTCCTGCAGACAATTTGGCTTTTCGTATCGCTGGCCCTTCCAATCGTACTTGAAGAAGATGCGGCGACAATCGTTTGGCCTGCGTCACAGTGACCGATTTACCAAAAAGTCCAGCTGCTGCGCTGGCGATGGTTTGTCCAAATTCCATATTTTGTTCCTTTGTTGTGCAAGAGGTTTGCAATGATGGGTTGTGCTCGATGTTGAGCATTTCCCTGACGTTGTTGATATCTTTGAACTCCACGGGCTCATGCATAGAGAAAGCTGCTGATGGTTTCGCGGAGAGCGCATTGTAAGATAGTGATGGAGCTAGTGGACGTCCAATGTCCAGAGCCTTTATTTGTAATGCTCTTTAATACAAGATGAGAAAATGAAGGTTTCGAAGTGATTTTTCTTTGGAGTTCGAAAAAAGATAGATTGTTTTCTTTGAGATGCTGTCAGCTCTGGCCAGGAATGCTGGCAATTGGAGATGGGTTTGATTTTCTAGAAACTGAGCTACACAGCCAACAAGTGAGAGATGTGCTTAAAGCCTGGGAATTGACTTCTGCTCAGAAACCAACGTAACATGTTGTCGTTCGATAGAGTCGCCTATTGACAGGGAGTTGTTTTAGAGGCCGCTTTATCTTTGCTCGCCACTTTTATACGACAGGTGTATAGGGACGAGACCGAAATGATACCTCTTTATATTCAAGAATGTTACCGAGAGGGTCGCTACTCAGGCACCTTTGCGGCCTGGACCTTATTTTTCGATGTTTCGGGATTTACACCTATGACCGAAGCACTTATGGATCATCGAGAAGAGGGTGCTGAATGGCTTTCCTCCATCTTAAATGCTGTGTTTGCACCCATTGTCCAAAGGATCTACGCTTGGGGTGGTTTTATCACGACTTTTACTGGGGATGGGTTTACTGTTGTATTCCCAGTGGACAAACAGCCAAACCCTGTGAGTGTTCTACATTGTATTCACGAGATGATGCACCTGGCTGAAGAACACAAGAGCCACAAAACACCTTGGGGAAAGTTTGAAACAGCCTGTAAAGCCGGTTTATCTCGAGGAGATGTCGAGTGGTTGATCGCAGGAAAAACCGAAAGGACCTTCTTTTTTAGAGGGGAGGGTATCCAGCGTTGTGTCAACGCAGAAAAGTTTGCCCAAAGAAATCAGATCATACTGGACGAGTACTTTGTCACTGAATTACCTTCAGAACTTAAGTGCCTGGAGCAAATTCTTGAAGGAAGCTCTGAGACCACTTTCTTTCGATTGACCCAAGCGCCTTCAGATGCCATCGAACCTCCCTTTGTCCCAAAGCCAGCCATCCTGGACGTTGAACTTGCAAAGTCTTTTTTGCCGGACAGTTTAATTGAACACGATAATCCAAGCGAATTCCGCAATGTGGTGGGTTTGTTCATTTCATTCGGAGGATTGGAGGAAAAAAACGAGTTAGATGAATGGGCACAATTGCTTTTGCGCCTGGCGATGAAGTTTTCTGTATTCATCAACAATATCGAATTTGCCGATAAAGGAGGTGTGGTTCTGTGTGTCTTTGGTGCACCCACATCCTCCGAGCGTAATGTCGAACACGCACTTGAATTTTGTGTGAATTTGCGTCTTGCTATTCAGGAATTGGCCATTTTTGAAAAGCTGCGTTTCAAGTTGGGATTGAGTTATGGGATCGCTTATGCCGGATACATCGGCGGGAGAGAGCGAAGTCACTACACCATTCTTGGAGACCAGGTGAATCTTGCCGCTCGTTTGATGACCAAAGCACCTGTTGGAGAAGTCTGGGTGACAGAACGGGTGTATCGGTATACCAATGAAAACTACAAGTACGACTTTGCTGGAGATTTTCACTTTAAAGGCAAGTCAAAGGGAGAGTCAGTCTATGCCTTGAGGGGCAGAAGAGCCACGCTGGCCAAGCACTTTTGGGGAAGCTTTGTGGGCCGTGAAGAGGCACTTTCCCAATTGCTTGAGCAAGTGCTGAATCTGTCTGAAGGTCGGAGGACAAATGTCACCATTGTGTACGGTGATGGGGGACTTGGGAAATCGAGACTTTTCCAAAGTTACAATGGTTGTCTTTACCATGTGATGAGATCATCCGAAAACCTTTCAATCCATTCATTCATCTACTCTCTCGCTACTTTGGCTTATCCAATGAGCTTTCTTTTGACGAAAACCGTGAGCGCTTTGAGCTGCACTTTTCCAGAATGGTCGAGCGGTGTAGGGATTTGGGGCACACCATCGCAAAAGAAGTCTGTTTGGAGTGGCTGGAGCGACTCATGGCCAGAAAGTCTGCTCTTGCGGCCTTTTTGCACATTTCTTCGCCTGAAGAATTGTACCATGAGCTGGATCCCAAATTGCGCTATGAGAATACCATAGATGTGTTGCGGACCTTGTTTCGGATTTGGGCAGCCTCAGGACCTATCGTTCTTGATGTGGATGATCTCCAATGGATAGATGATGAGTCCATTCAGGCTCTTGAGAGCATTTGCTTGGGCTTGGGAGAATTGCCCTGGATGGTTTTGGCCACCAGCCGCTACGCAGAAGACGGTTCAAGACCAGAACTCTCGCTGGAGCGCTCTGTTTCGGGCATCGAACTTCGGCCTTTGGGACGCGAAAAGATCCAGGAACTTCTGGGCTATGCTTTGGAGGGAGAAGTTGATACGGGTGTTGTAGAATTGCTTGAAAAGCAGACACAAGGTAATCCTTTTTTCATTCGCCAGGCACTTTTGTACTTCCAGGAAGAAGATGTTTTGATTCAAGATCCAGACACTTCTGTCTGGTCGGTCAATCGGGAAGCCAAGCGCATACCGCCTACCATCCGTGATTTGCTTGTAGCGAGAATTGACAAGCTCCCTACACAATTGAAGAAGCTCATACGAGTGGCATCTGTCCTGGGACAGGATTTTCGAATCAAAGTGCTCGCTGAGATCGCCAAAGAGACCAATGTGGACTTTCTTCTCAAAGAGGGACAGAGGGAGAATATCTGGGTGTCTCTGTCCGATTTGCGTTATGTCTTTACCCATTCCTTGATGAAAGATGCCATTTATCACATGCAATTGAAGGCAGAGTTGCGTGAAACGCACCGGCAGGTGGCAGAAACCATCGAAAAGCTCTTTCCTGAAGATGAGAATGTATATGCAGATTTAGCCTTTCACTATCGCCATACAGATCGCATTGAGAAAAAGCTCGAGTTTCTAGAGAAGTCCGGTAAAAACGAAGAGAAGCATTACCGCAACCAACATGCCATAGAGTGCTTTGAACTGTTTCTTAAGCTGGTGCCAAGAAGAGAAGATTCCATACCTGTTAAGGATTGGCTTGCATCTGCGATTGGTGTGCAGCACAAGTTGGGAGGTGTTCGAGAACTCATCGGAGATTGGAAGCAGGCACAAGAAGGCTACGAATTGGCGTTAGAATGGGCAAAATCCACCGAGGATCTTGCTGTGATACAAGACAGTGTCGGGAAACTGGCTGTCTTATTGCGTAAGCAAGGATATTATAACGAAGCTATCGAACTCTTTGACCTTCAGAACACTTATAGCCAGGCGTGTGAACATATTGAAGGGCAATATCTGGCGTTATCCGGTCTTGGAGCCGTACATTGGAGAAAAAAAGAGCTTCAGTGTGCCATGGATTACTACCAACGAGCATTCGCATTTGTGGAAGCGCTTCAAGAACCCAAATACACCGCTCGTGCACATACTCAGATCGGACAAGTGTACGAGCGAAAAGGGATGTTCCCAGAGGCTTTGGTGGAATTCAACAGTGCGCTGCAAATTCACAAGTCGTACGAAAATCGACGAGGCATCGCTCAGTGTCACAACAATCTTGGGATATTGTCCTTCCGCATGGGCGATTTTTCCAAAGCGATGGGATATTATCAGGTGTATCTTCGAATGAGCGAAGAGCTTGGAGACAAGTGGGGACTCTCCGCTGCTTACGGTAATATGGGCGTCATGTATCGAGAAATGGGACAGTTAAAGGAAGCCATTGCCCACTTGAAAAAGGACCTTCGACTCAAAACGGAATTGCATGATCAACACTCTATGGCCTTGCTCTCGATGAATATTGCTCAAACTTACCGCAGAATGAACGCTTTGGATTCAGCTTTGGACTTTTTGAC
>Ga0213833_1002953_pt1 | contig 10677 bp, 7 predicted proteins | sample SWATP21_FD_160575 | JGI IMG/M metagenome (GOLD analysis project Ga0213833, IMG submission 160575) | Coastal seawater microbial communities from Marineland, Florida, United States - SWA TP2 #1 | ecosystem: Environmental > Aquatic > Marine > Coastal | place: USA: Florida | collected 2016-08-14
AACAGGGGCAGTTTCTGGAAGGGACTGGAAGCATAGTGTTTGATCACCTATCAAAAGTGGCCTATGCCTGTATTTCTCAACGAACCGATCGCAGCTTGTTTGAAAATCTGTGCAAACGCCTGAACTACCGTCCTATTTGTTTTATAGCAGTGGACCCAACTGGCAAGGCCATATACCATACTAATGTGATGATGTGTATAGGGACAGGTTTCGCTGTAATCTGTCTTGAAAGCATACCTTCAGTGGAGAAACGCAATTGGGTACGGGAAGAGCTTAACCGAACACAACATGAAATTATAGAAATAAGCCTTGCACAAATGGCCCGATTTGCTGGCAATATGCTGGAAGTGGAAACAGGGAAAGGAGAAAGAGCACTGGTACTTTCTCAAACGGCTTTTGACAGTTTAAGTGCCCAGCAGAAGGCTGTACTTGCACAATACTGTGAACTGCTCCCCATTGGAATTCCAACGATTGAGCAAGCAGGTGGAGGGAGTGTAAGATGTATGATGGCAGAGGTCTTTTTAAGCCCGCATTAATACAGTGGTTTGATACAAAAAAGGCAGTACCGAGCTCTTGCTCAATACTGCCAGGTAACCCTAGAACATTCTTCGTTTACATACACATGGCAATCAGATCACCCAGACTGCATGATGGCGCATTGGTAACGTTACACCTCCAGCAATACCCCGCTGGTGAAATAATACCATCATAAACGTTCTTACCTATAATCACATTACAATCACCGCACTCCGAGGCTACATAGTCAATGATAATTGGATTTGAAGTTGCCGAAGAAATACCTGAGACGCGCATCACTAGATTGGTATTCAACACATTCACCATCTGTACCGAACTAAGAGAAGAAAAGTCAGTTAAAACTGATTCATATGGAGAATATTCAGCCTCAGAAAAGACTTGAAGTACAATTTCCGAAGAACCACTTTCTTCTTCTGGAGTAACTGCGTTTTTGGGTTGATGAATGGCCCAGCCAATACTTACGGCTGAAATGAGAACCACAAGGGCCAACATAAGGTTTTTCATAATAAATGGTTTTTAGATTGGCTTCGAAATACCGATTTCAATCCTGCATGCCTTTCATTAAATGCATAGTTAAGGCCAACATTCGCACAGTTTAATCCCTATTCCTCACATCTATATTTTGCAATTTCTTAAAGACATGTATTTATTTTCTCTTTCATCCCAACAGCGACGACTTCATAATCAACGTAAGGTTCAATTAAGTTGATCTCAATATTGGCTAAGTTTTAACGAAGTACCCGGACAACATGACGTACCAACATCCAACGAATGCTCTATTAAAACAAAAAAGCCATGCCTAAGCGGCATGGCCTCATTAATTTTAAAAATGGCTGATCTACTCAAAGAAGGGAATAAGGTCTGGCACATCCCATTGTGTAGTTTGATTGTTGAAGGAGCATGGGATACAATCATTGTCAAACAAAAATCCATTTTCACCCAAAGGGTTTCCACCCACCACAACAGTACAGTCTCCACAAAGGGAAATTGGGGCTTGCGATTGCCCTTGGCTATTGGTTGAGTTGAGCGTTCCATAAACACGAGCAATCAGTTGCGATTGGCCAACGTTTATAATAGCTGCTCCAGTTACATCACTGAAGTCAGTGAAATATGATTCATAAGGAGCACAATCAGACTCGGAAAATGACTGAAGCACTACCTCTGAAGAACCACTTTCTTCTTCGGGTGCTGCTTTCTCAGGTTGGTGAATGGCCCAGCCGATGCTTACGGCAGATACTAGTACTACTAGCGCTAACATAAAATTTTTCATGATAATAAGTATTAGGTAATTATTAGTTGTCTCGAAATACCGAATTCACCCAATTCTTCACCCTCAGGAATGCATGCTTCACACCCATTTATTCATGGTTGCGCCCTTTTTCTTCATACTTACTTTTTTTAGGCATCCAATTATAGCCTTCCCCTCCATCTCTTTGTAAGCACCTCAATACTTTTGTTTCCTGCTCATCAAAACACCTAGAACCACCTTCCCTTGAAACAACCCGACACATTAAAAATCCTGACACTGCTCTTCATGAGTGCTATGAGTTACTTCTGCAAGGCGCAACTTCCTATGCCGAGGGTCAACTACTATGGAGAAAAAGAAGGCTACTATCCTTCATCAATTACAGATGTAAAGACCGATGACTTAGGACTTGTCTGGGTAATTAGTGCTGGCCATGTAACAAAGTTTAATGGGCACAACTTTAGAAATATCAAAACATCAGGTGTTGCACATTCCGCTTTTATGAGGTTTTACACCCGAAAAGGCAAAAGTCCTTTTGTAACCGACTATAACGGCAGAGTATTTTTTGTGGAGGATGATACGCTTCGGGCATATGCTTATAACGATACATTGTCTAAACTCAACATTGGTCGCTCACACTCTGACATCCATTTTGATGAGTACGATAACCTTCATGTCTCCTTTCGAGGAATAGGCTATCGAATACTAAAGCCAGATGGTCACATCAGAGCTCCAATACTGGACGGAGGAAAAAGTGAACATTTGGGTTTTACCGCCATTCTCCGCGAAGGACAACTCCCATTTATAAGTATAGAGGCCCAACCTATACATCCCAGCTCAACCTACATGATGTTCTCTCTTTTAAGTGAAGACCTTGAAATACGTGACAGCATATACTTACAGAGAAATGCAATATGGTTTCCTCAATCGGTAATTCGCCTACCCAACAACAATTACCTGCTTTCAACAGGCTCAGGTCATCTTATTGAGTTTAATCACCAGGAAATAATTGGTTTGGTCCCCTATAATTTTACTGTCATTCATCTCTTCAAAGACAAGAAAGACGGTATTTGGATAGCCACCAGAAACAATGGTCTACATTACTACAAAGCTGGAATTATTGAAGAAAGCAATAGGAGAACCTTTAGCAGCGAAGGCTTTGCAGCTGCCACTACTCAAGATCCCGATGGAGGCATTTGGGCTCACTCTGACGCAAAGGGCCTAATGCATATTCCTAACCCAGAGCATTACTATTACCAGTTAGAAAGCAAACTGCCTTCAAGTGGCAGACCTTGTAAAATGGACTTGATAGAAGATGACCTGATAGCCGCTGCATCTGATGGCTCGCTATCTATATTACACCTGGCTAATCATAGTCAAGAACGATTGAAAGAGCCACTTGAAGATTCAAAAATGGCTCGGTCAGTTCTTTACGACAGTGCATACCATCGCACATGGATTGCCACTACTGGCAATCTATATTATTCGCATCAAGGCACTTGGAAAACTCTGAATACAAAGGGCCTTGACCGCGTTCACTCAGCCTCTCGATTCACTATAAAAAGAACTGCCAACCCGAAATATTCTTTTATTGGCATACATGAAAGGCAGGTATTCCTGGTATCGGATACTACCATAACCTATATTTCTCCTGTTTCTCCCTACTACCCTATTAGCGCGGCCGTAGTAAACGACTCCCTTTGGTTTTCAGGAGAAGGAAGACTTTTTTTAGCCATTGGGAATGTGCTTAAAGAAATGGATACGGAGTTTCCCAAACTAAAAAACAAAAGTGTTAACTACATTGTACCATTTGGCAATACAATTTTCTTAGCAGCAAGACCCGGTGGCATTTATACCATCGCTAAGGGACGGCTATCTCCATTTGAATTAAGTGGCGAGCAACTTTCTCATGGAACACTTTACAAGCAAAACTCCGGTAAGATGTGGCTGCTGTCACTCGCAGGTAACTTCCTTATTGAAAAAGCAATGGACAATAAAATTAGTCCCTGGTCCATTTCCTCGTATCAACCATTTTCTTTGGGTAGCGGCACCCTACCTGTATGCAACCACAAAACCATGTATTGGGGGCTCCCGAATAACAAAATCCTACAGGTTGACTTTAAGGACATGAAGAGCCACAAAATAAGAACTCCCATTCTTCGCTTTTCAAAACTGGAAATCAATAGAGCTCCTGTCCCAATTGATAACAACACCTACCATATTGGCTATGATGAACGCCATATCCAAATTGAGTACGAAGGTCTATCATATCAGGAAGGCTCTTTGTTGTTTAGGTACCAACTTACTGGATATGAAACTGACTGGACAGAAACCAGTAACCAATCCATTCAATACACTACACTACCTTCGGGAAACTATTCATTTGAAGTACAAACCAAGAGAAAAACAGGCTTCTGGAGCAACTCCAAATTGCTTCACTTTAAGGTGGCCCCACCTTATTGGCAAACCTGGTGGTTCATATCAGGTTGCTCCCTATTGGTACTGCTTATAGTTTATATTATCGCGAGTACCCGAATACGGGTCATTCGCAGGGAACAACAATTGGTTATAGACCGACTTAAAGCGGAGCAAAATGCCCTTCAGGCACAAATGGACCCTCACTTTGTCTTTAACATTCTTTCTTCGGTACAGTACCTTGTGCTTGAGAGTAGTAAGGACAGGGTGATTACCTTTCTTAACATGTTTAGCGGCTCTCTGAGGAACACCCTTGACCAAACCCGAAAAAGCAGTATTCCTATTAAGCACGAAATTCAATTTTTAAAGGAATACATGGAAATGGAGCGCTTCCGCTTTGAAGACAAATTTGACTTTGAGATCCTTCAGGAGTTTGACAACAGCTTTCTACAACATACCATTCCGCCTTTTATTATCCAGCCTTTCGTAGAAAATGCCATCCAACATGGCTTGAAAAGTAAAAAGGGAAAAGGGCATTTAGTAATTCGATTTAGGGAAGAAGGAAAGTTCTATAAAGTCGTAGTTAACGACAATGGTGTAGGTCGCGAGGCTGCGGGGCGCTTTAAAAATGAAACAGGCCCGGACACTAAAAAATCCCACGGCGTAGACATTATCAGCAAAAGACTGGCGCTGTACAACGGCAGAAAAGACAACGTATTTATAACAGACCTGCTAGGAGAAAATGAAGAAGCACTGGGAACGGAAGTACTTCTCTTTATCAAGAAAAAGGATGTATAAAAACTGCCTAAATCCACCGTGCTCTTCTTAAACAAAAAAAGCAGCACCACTCCTGATGCTGCTCTGGAAATGCTAATAATTACCTAAGGTAGCACAACCAATAAATCATCAAGGTCTTGCGGTGAGGGAAGCGCAGGGGCCGTGCACTTGAAACAGTTGCCATTTACATACACTCCCGGAAATAACTGTAGACTGGTCTGGATTGTACAATCGCCACAATCTGAAATCGTATAGTCCAAAACACCTGGAGCATTGGAAGCAGACAGGGTTCCTGCAGTACGGAGTACCCATTTGTCGTTCACAATGTTCACAATAGACACTCCGTCAAGCGAAGAGAAATCGGTGAATGCTGACTCATAAGGGAGGTACTCCGAGGCAGAAAAGACTTGAAGTACAATTTCTGAAGAGCCACTTTCTTCTTCAGGTGCAATTGCGTTTTCAGGTTGGTGAATGGCCCAGCCAATGCTTATGGCCGAAAGAAGAACCACAAGGGCTAACATTACGTTTTTCATAATAAAAGGTTTTAATTGTTATAAGATGGCTTCGAAATACGCCATCGATTCATTTACTTTTTTTGTGAAATGCATGGCTAGTTCCTCCTTTTTCATATCCCAATCCCTATTCTTCACACTTACATTATTTAACCTTTGAATAGGGCCTTTTTTTAAAACCGCTTTATAACCATCATGATACATTTGCCCAGTCACCTCTGAATAAGGAAGGAAAAACGCAGCATTGAGCACTCAAGTTAAAACCACAATATGGTTCCTCTTTTTGCTTCAGGTAATTACCCTGGAGGTTTGTAAGGCGCAATTACCAATGCCTCATCTCAAGCATTATGGGATTGCAGAAGGGTATTTTAGCAACTCCGGAATAAATGATATTCAAACGGATAGCAACGGTACTATTTGGATTGTCAGCTTTGGTGATATCACCAAGTTCAATGGAAAACAATTTGGAACTCTCAATACCAACACGGTAAAGCATTCCTCCTTTATTCGTTTCTATAAGAATCCCAGGCGCTCACCTTTTGTTACTGATTATCAAGGAAGAATCTTTTTCATTGAGCAGGATACACTTAGACCCTATACCTACAATGACACCTTAGTGGCTCTCAACAAATCACACGCCTGCTCTGATATCTATTTCGACCAGAACAACAATTTACACGTCTCTTTCCGCGCGGAAGGTTATCACATCATTAGCCCTGATGGTACTATTAAAACACCATTTAATGAGCTTGAGGGCAAAAGTCCTGAGGGTTTTACAGCCGTTTTAAGATCAGGTCAAAAGCCCTTCATTAGCCTTGAGAAACAGCTGGAAGGCACCTACAGTAAATACATGGTTTTTACTCTGGTAAGCGAAAACCTAAAAGTACTTGATACCATGAGGCTAGAGGTAACGCGAATGAGATTCCCCCAATCAGTCATTCAATTGCCAAATGGCAATTACTTATTAGCAACAGGTTCCGGACACCTCATTGAGTTTAATGAACATCAAATACTCCGAAAAGTACCGTACAACTATGCAGTAGTACATGTTTTCAGAGACGATAAAAATGGCATATGGATTGCCACCAGTAACAAAGGGTTGAATTATTATAAGGATGGCATCATCGCAGAAAGCAATAAAAGAGTCTTTTTTGGAAAAGCCTATGCTGCCGCCAGAACACAGGACTACAACGGAGGTGTTTGGATACACTCTGAAACGGAAGGGCTTGTTCACGTGCCAAACCCAGAACTCTTTTACTACCAAGTAAAAAGTGGAAGCGAAGTGAAAACACCTTGTAGAATAGATTTAATGAAGGGTAGCATACTTACCAGCGGCATAGATGGAGCGCTTACTCAAATAGACCTAAACAACAACAGTGTGGAAAGCTATCCCATTCCCATTGACCGCGCTGGTTTTATTCGCTCAGTGTTATATGACAGTGTATACCAAAGACGATGGATTACCAGAAAAGGCAAGGTATTTTATTCCGACAAAGACCTCTGGAGGCCATTGGACATCAGCAAACTTCAACATGCAACAACCACCAGCAGAATTGATATACAGCCCATATCTAATCCCAAATATTCTTTTTTAGGAATATGCCACAAGCAAATCTTTCTGGTAAGCGACACCACGATCAAATATATCTCACCCGTTTCGCCCGTTTACCCAGTTGAAGCCGTAATGCACAATGACTCAATATGGTTTTACGGTGAGGAAAGACTCTATTTACTCACCGGAGATAGTATCACTGACATTGGCAAGGAAATACCCGAACTTCAAAAAGGAACTATAAATTATATAAACTCCTTTAATGGCAAGGTTTGCATTTCAGTAAAACCCGGGGGAACCTTTACCCTGGCAAAAGGTGGGTTAAAACCCATCATGTGGAATGATATTAAACTTCCATATGGAGCACTGCACACGGTAGATTCAAAAAGAATGTGGCTCTTTTCTCTATATGGAAACTTTCTTATTAAAAGAGTAAAACACGAAAAGCCATGGCATTGGTCAGTGTCGTCCTATCAGCCTTTTCAAAGCATTGCAAGCACCCTTCCTAAGAGCAATCAAACCACCTTGTTTTGGGGTTTACCAAAAGATGAAATTCTAAGGGTCGATTTTAAAGATCTAAGAAAAGCTCCCCTCAATTCTCCACTACTGCGCTTTTCACAATTAAAAATTAAACGAGTTCCTGTATCCATTGGCCAACATGTATATAATATTGGCTATCAGGACAGGCATATCCAGATTTCTTATGAAGGCCTCCTATACCAACAAGGGGGAGTTGAGTACCGGTACTGGTTAAAGGGTTTTGAAGACGACTGGACGCTAACCCTCGATAAGTCAATTCAGTATACTACCCTGCCCTCTGGTGACTATTCTTTTGAAGTACAGGCACGCAGGCTAGACGGTTATTGGAGTGCTTCTAAAACACTTCGTTTTAAAGTAGCTCCACCTTACTGGGAAACCTGGTGGTTCTTAGGCGGTTGTTTTGCAGTAGCACTGCTTATTGCATTCACCATTGGCACTATTCGTATAAGAGTAATACGCAGAGAGCAGCAGCTAATTATTGATCGATTAAAGTCAGATCAAAATGCACTACAGGCTCAAATGGATCCACATTTTGTCTTCAACATACTGGCATCAGTACAGTACCTGGTTTTAGAAAGTAGCAAAGAAAGGACCGTCTCTTTCCTGAATATGTTCAGCCGTTCACTCCGCAACACCCTCGATCAAACCCGTAAAAACAGCCTACAGCTTAAATATGAAATCAGGTTTCTGAGAGAGTATATAGAAATGGAACGCTTTAGGCTTGAAGACAAATTTGACTTTGAAATTCATGAAGTTTCGCCAGAGTTTCTGGAACAGCCTATCCCACCGTTCATCATTCAACCTTTTGTAGAAAATGCCATTCAGCATGGTCTTAAAAACAAGGTAGGTAAGGGACGTTTACTCTTAAAGTTCGATGTGGAAGGCGATTACTTCAAAATTACCGTTAGCGACAATGGAGTAGGCCGGCAGGCTGCCGGACGCTATAAAAAAGACAACGGTTCGCACAAGGGTCAATCGCATGGTATAGACATTATTAGCAAACGGCTTTCTTTATACAACAACAGAAAGAACAACGTATTAATCACTGACTTAAAGAACAGTAAAGGGGAAGCACTCGGAACCGAAGTACTTATATTTATTAAACGGAAGGACCATGAAAGCACTCATCATTGACGACGAACCAATGCCAGCAAGGCATTTGGCTGCTCTTATTAAGCAACATTGTTTTGAAATTAGCTCCATAGAAATATTCAATAGTGCCAGTACAGCCATTGAACATCTCAAAGAACATCAATACGACATACTTTTTCTGGACGTAGAAATGCCTGAACTATCAGGTTTCCAGTTCCTTGAGCATGTTAGTTTGCCGCATCAAACTCAAATTATTTTTACCACAGCCTATTCAGAGTATGCAGTGCAAGCATTTGGCGTAAATGCCACGCACTATATACTTAAACCAGTGGTAGAAGCAGAGCTGGTAAACGCTGTACGTAAGGCAAGCAAAAACATACTATCAGGACAACCTTCGGCCAACCCTATGGGCGAACAAACTATTTCCATTTACGATGGAGAAGATTACCTGATTTTAAACGAACAGGACATTACCCGACTGGAGGCCAGCGGAAGCTATACCAAAGTAATTACCCAGTCGCGAGGAGAGTTGCTCACTAGCAAAAGGCTGGGCTATTACTTTGATAAACTCTCGCCCAAGCTCTTTTTCAGATGCCATCACTCACATGTCATTAACCTGAAACAGGTGAGTAAAGTAAGCAAGGGCAAGTCGGGCTATATCACACTTACCAATCAAGAACTTATTCCGGTATCTACTTCCAGAAAAGGAGAGCTACATGAGTTGTTGAATCTTTAATTCCATCTGAGGATGGTACGGTCTAGTCTATATTTATAATTTGCTCCTGAATGCCTATGAAATCACCGAATATCAAACACTTTGAAGTTTCTGAGCGGTTTAGCCTTAAGGGGAAAAAGCTTAGTGCAATAGAGCTCAACGGGGCCTTACTTGACGGACAATACATTGCCAATGCAGAGATTCTCTCTGAAAACTCAGCCTACACTGTATTGTCAAAATACTCAGGAACGGAAGTAAAGGGCTTCCTGGGCTTTGGTACTCGTCATCACTTTCACGTAGTGGTATATGACCATTTCAATGAGTCTTTTTCCATATCAAAAGAAAGCTATAAGGCACTTACGGTAATAAGCATGATTGACGGCATTGTTCACCTGTACAAAGCCTTCAACTTTGAAAACAAGAAAAACGCTGTACAACTTCCTTTCACAGAAGATTATTTTGACTCTTACGAGGCTTATGACACTGGTGATGATAGCGAAAATGCAGCCTATATGAGTTTTGAAAACCTGGGAGTCATCGATTCCGATCATGAAGGGATGCACGCCTTGGGTGCTGGCTACATAGGCTCGGTGATTGAACGCGTATGGTATGCACTCCCCAACTACCCAGATGGAAATAACCTTTTTGACAAGTTCCATCTGGCAGACATGGCCGTTCTCATTGAGTTCAGCAATGGCAAACGACTGAACTGGCTTTGGTTGGAAGAAACGATGGCTTATCATATAAGCACCAAAGACATCTGGACCATTCTTGACAAGAACTTTACTGATTGTCTAGAAGAGGTTTCAGGGTCACCCGGCTGGCAACAACTCATCGGCAATAAAGTCATAAACATTAGTTTCTTATTCAATGACAATATTCCACCTGAACGGCTTTCGGACCTTAGAATTGAAACCGAAACGGGTATGGCTCAAATTTGCGCTACTGAGGAACCTGTTCTCAATGAGTTATCAGAACTCGATGAGCTTCCAGTAAGTAATGATTGGACCGTGGTAGTCTTTGACGACGACCTTTTAAAACTACACAACCGCCACGGCTGATCTTACGTAAAGACTTTGAAAATGGACTAAATTCCACCCACTAAATAGTAACCTATATGAAGTTAGGAGCCTTTTCTGTGAGCCTCAATGTTAAAGACATACATGTATCAAAAGCCTTTTATGAAAAACTGGGTTTTAGTGTATTTGCCGGAGATATTGAAAAAGGCTACCTCATTATGAAAAACGAGGGCACCCTTATTGGGCTCTTCCAGGGCATGTTTGAAGGCAAT
>Ga0213833_1002954_pt1 | contig 10674 bp, 17 predicted proteins | sample SWATP21_FD_160575 | JGI IMG/M metagenome (GOLD analysis project Ga0213833, IMG submission 160575) | Coastal seawater microbial communities from Marineland, Florida, United States - SWA TP2 #1 | ecosystem: Environmental > Aquatic > Marine > Coastal | place: USA: Florida | collected 2016-08-14
TGTGGGTGTGGGTGTGGGTGTGTGTGTGGGTGTGGGTGTGGGTGTGGGTGTGGGTGTGGGTGTGGGTGTTCATGCACTCGCCAACACAGGATCTTCTGCGAGTCAGGCCCGCCATATCCCTCAAAGTTGGAGCCTCCACTGGACGCCATTCACGCCGGCTTGAGGTTGCGCGCGATGCAGCACTTGGGTTCAATCGACTACCGGGTACGTTGTGGCTAAGCGCGATTCCTTAGGAGTGGGTTCAGCGGAAGTCACGTAACGTGCCATGTGTGCAGACCCTGTTCTACCAGTACGATGTGCTTGGGAGTGGGACGGTATCCAAGGAACAACTGTTCAAAGTCATCAATGATGACTTCAACATGCAACTTGATCGCCGTGATAAGGTGGCATTACGAAGCGCGTTCCGAAAACGGTGTGTGTGTGCGTGTGGTGGCTTGTCGGGGGACTGTGATTGACAAGTGGGTGCACGAAAACAGCGATGGAGTTCGTCGCATGCACGCCGCCATTTTGTACGGGCCGTTCTGTCAATTCGTGGAAGCGGAGCCGTCTGAGGCACATCGATATGTTCCACGCTCCAACCCCGCTGCCCACTTGCTCACCCCTGAAGGTGGTGACGGGTGAAGCTGTGCTGGGTGATGTTGGCTGTGTACAAACCCGACTCACGCTCGCATTTGTGCGATCCACCAGATGGGTTCAATTCCAGTCGTGCGCTGGGTATGGGTGGAACTTCTGCCGGCCTTGCGGCCCAACTTGCGTTGCACGCGCCGGGAAGTGTGGGCCAGTGGCTGGAAGAGGTGTGCATGCGCCGCGTGCAAATGTGTATGTGTGGGTGAGAAGAGGCGCTTCGCTCACACCTTCCCTCCGCGACCCACAGACCGCAAGCCCAGCCGAGCGGCGCAATTTCTTCGAGTTCCTCCACATGATTGGGCACTTCGAGCGCAAGCTGGGGCTTCAGCAGCGCCGCGACCCGGTGCGGTTGGCGGCACGACGACGAGCGGCCATGGAGGCAACTCGCCGCAGGTCGGGCAGACGCGGGCGCACCCGCACTCGAGTGGTGGATGAGGTGCTGAACGATGAGGAAAGCAAGGAGCCCAACGATCCATCTGGCGAAGGCTCCGGGGACATGCTGGTTGTGCAGCTTGGGAGCAACCTCAAGTGCGGGCTTCGATTCTTCGTATGACGGTCGTCCTAAAAAAATAAAAATAACACACAAAATAATAAAACATACAAACACATGAACTCTTTTGTGTGTGCGAACCGCCACGGGTGTATTGGCATCATGTGCCGCTTCGCTGACGCTTTGCCGTTACGTGCTTTCATGCATCGGCAGCGCGTGCTCAAACAGTACCGCTCACTATTGCGTGCCGCAACAGCACTGAGGCAAGTGGATGCTTCGTCGGCGAGGGATGCACGGCAACAGGTCGTGGTCAGCTTTCGCAAATGGGCCGGCGAGGGTGACAAGCAGCACGTGCAAACTCTTCTCCGTGAGGGCGATTCCCAGTTGGAGATGATCAAAGGGATGCTGGCGGCTGCGAACGTTGAGGTGCCAGACTACAGCAGGCAGGCTGTTCGGTCTGCCGGCGCCGCGACACCCCAGGCTGCTGTCCCAGCGGAAGACGGATTGAGCGGCGGCTGGTACGGGCAGGGGCCAGAAGACGATATCCATGGCCGTGTTGGAGAAGAATGGCCTTGGAATCGATCATAGTTAGTGGTAGTGAATGTCCTCCATGCGTTGCGTGGTTGATGCGTGCGCAGCAGCGTTTCTGTGCATTGTGCTTGGTGGTTTCGTAGTCACAGCGGATCTGGTTGTCTGTGATCGCTGTTGCGCCGGAGTGAGTTATTATTTTGAGGGACAGCAGTGTTGGCAAGCTTGCCACTACAACTGGGGTTGGAGCCCACTTAGCTTAGGTCCAACTCATCATCAGAGTCATCCAAATCCAATCCATCCATGTCATCCGCAACGTCATTTGCTTGCACTGGTGCAGTTTCCACAGCACCAGAACCCGCAGCACCATCAACGTCGCCATCCTCAGTACCAAGCCCCCTATCATCCTCTTCGGCTGCACCAACACCCGCACCAGCACCTGCACCAGCACCTGCACCTGCACCAGCACCAGCACCTGCACCTGCACCTGCACCAGCCCTGCTCGGGCGTGCCATCAGCGCCGAACGCGCACCACTGTCCTCGGCACTGGATTCTGGCAAGTCCGATACGTCCGCCATGACACGCTCGGTGGGTTTCGCGTTCGCTGCGATGCGGAGTGACTTCGCCAGGCTTGCCACCTGGCGCGTGAGGGGAAAGAGCACACACGGAGTGAGACGCTTCGAAGGAAACATGTAATCACCTTTGCACGCAGCTGCATGGCGACGGAACGAAAACGTACCGCATGCGGAAGGTATCCCCAAGCCGGCATGGCTCGGACTTCTTCCAACCGCTCCGCGTCGGCATTTTGGAACGCGCGAATGATCTCTTCGCACAACTCGCAGTCGCGGGACGTGGCCCAACCCTTCAGTGTCTGCAGGTTCTCTTCAAAGCAGCGGTCAGCAGCCACGACGTCATTGTCCGCCAAGAACCTGCAGAACAGCGGTGACGATTGGGGCTGTGGTGAATGCGGAGCGACCAGCAGACAGCTGCACCAGTTGCGTACATCACAACCATGCAGGTTGGCAACTGGAAGCTCTTCTGCTCCTGATTCAGCTTCGTGTAAGCACGCTGTAGAATGGGCAACAACTCTCGTGCCTGCGTGAAGTGTCGATTGGATACAAGCAGATCCAGTGCGCCTCGGTATGTGTCCATTGCCCAATGCTCTTTGCCCGAATCCTGCCGTCCCCGCAGCATCGAACGGTGAGGTAAACACACACCACCGCCGGACGTCCCACAAAGCGAAGCGCACATCGAATAACTTGCATGCTTCGACAGCAACAGAAGCTGCCTTCTTTCCTTCACCCATCACCTCGAGAAGCCTGGTGTGAGGACCCGCCGTCACCAAACCGTCAGCTCGGCGGCCGGGGAAAAAGTAATCCACACCTCACCGCACGCACTTCGCGCGCTCGAGCAGAGTCGAACCCGCGCGTCGCAACTCGCCCGCCAAGTGGAACGCCACAGCACCTTCCATGTAGTACTCTGCAACCATTACGAGTGCAGGGCGGGCAGCAGCGGGCATGGGAAAAGGTAGCACAATCAAAGGTACACACCGCGGCTCTCACCCGAAGCCTTCGCTTGGCTCTGCTTGGACTTTGCGTGCAGGGACAGCTGCAAGCAACAAGCCGCGCGAGCAAAAGTGGCATAAGGTGAGTATGAAGCCATGCCGAACACAAAACGGCCGCATGGCCACATGAGAGCCCACCAAACAGATGATGGGCGCACCAGCTCTTCTGCGGCGCTGACATAATGGGCACCTGCTGCAATGCCGTTATCGATCTGGGGCAACGGACAGATGGATGGGCCAGATGAGGAAGCATGCACGAGGGAGGTACATGTCAGCAGACAACACATACCATGGCTTGCGTCTCAGCTGCTTTGAGCAGGCACTTGATGCGCATCTCTGGGTTCTTTGCAGCTTTGAAGGAGAGGGCTGCGAATGCCGACAAGGGGTGACACAACGCGAAACAACACAAACAGACGGGCACACATTGCACTGCGTGATACCTGCTTGTTCATATAGTCCAGAAGCTAAAAGTGGGTCCTTGCTCCACTTGAACAGCCCCGTTTTCATGCTGCGAACGAACAGGTGTGGCGAGTTTGAGCTTGCGCGATGGTATGACACTCGCACTCGCAATCCACCACAAGCGCTACGCACGCTGCTTCCGCTTCCTTGAATGCTTTCATAGCTTCCTTTTCTTTCTTCTTCGCGCGTGCAGCCATAGCCATGATGACGATGACCTATCCAACAGCAGCTGACGAACCACACCCAAACGTGACAAGCCGGGCGGAGTGCACGCAACGCCAAACTTCAAGTTCTTGATTCAAAGAATTTTGACCGCCCGACATGGCCTGGTTCTTGTTGTCACGTAGTGCGACAGTGCCGCGCTTCGGAAGTGCGCGCTTGCGGTGGTGGATGGCATAATGCGGGTTCCAACGCTGGTGGCAGGCGTGTTGACAGGGGTATTGTCCGCAGTTCTTGCAGCTCGGTCCTGGCGCGCGATCGCTGCCGCCGATGCGTTGCGCGTGCTTGCGCCAATCACGGTGTTGCAGTTGGTGAAGCTGCTTCGCGATCATGTTGAGTCTGGCGCGCTGCGGCAGGGGGACCTGGTTGCGTTGCAGGGTGTGACTGCCACCAACTCACCACTCACTAGCATTGATGGGAGCTTGGCGGTCATGGTGCGAACTGTGGCTCGCCGGTTGTTCTCCACCCTGTTTGATCCACGATCGCAGCATGCAGACGTGGCGGGAGTGAGCGTGCGCACGGCTGACTGGGGCTTGGTGCCACACGACAACGTCCCCAGCCTGCCTGTTGATGCTGAATCGGTGGCTGCTGTGCCTGCGGCTGCGACAAGCGCGGCTGTCGCGACGGCTGCGAGCGGGGACAGCACGACTCCCTTCGTGCGTGTCTGTGATTCGCAGCATGCTTCAACCATGTTCCCGTTCCTTGTTCGTGGTGGCTCAGAAACTGCATCATCCAAGGCCTTCTGGTTGTGGCGATTTCTTAAGGCGCTGTCCTCTTGGGGACGCATTGACCGCGGCACCTCGTTTGATGACGTGCGTTGGCAGGGCAGAGCGCGTTGCTTGTCCGGTTGTGTCAACACATGTGACTGTGGTGGCAGCGTTTTGACTCCGCTATCGCCCTCGTGTGCGCCTTGGGTTTGTGTTTGCTACACCAACAGAGCATTTTGCCTGCCGGCGCGCCGGTGACAGTGGTTGGCAGCGTGGATGTGGACGCCGTGACACAGTTGCCCGTGGTCCGCCCTCACCCAGCCGTCGGGCTCGCGATTCTGCTTCACCCTGGCGACAAGCCTTCTCGAGTGCCACTAGAGGAAGCGGCTCGCCAGCTTTCTTTTACAGCAGATTATCGGCTGATGTGGAGTTTAATTCTGTGCACCGTCAGTGCCTACTTGATTTACAGTGGCCTGAAACCTCGCAGTCCTCCGCGAAGCCGGAGTTCCCGAGGTCGCTCACGGCGACTACTCATTCGTTTCCGTACAGGAACTCAACGAGGGATGACGACTGTTGGTGGTGATGTGCATTCTGATGAGGTTGCGACAGCAGACGCTCGCACGTCGGACGTCACAGAGGAAACTGCAGCCACCGACGCCCCAGCCCAGAACGATGGCCAGGACTGTGTTGTCTGCTATGAACGGCGCAGGTGTTGTGTCTTTTTGGAATGCGGGCACAGAGTATGTTGTGCTACATGTTCTTTGATTTTACTGCGGTCAGATCCACCACGAAGGGTGTGTCCTGTCTGCCGCAAGGCAATCGACAGGGCCATCAAGGTGTTCGACGCGTAGCCAGCAAAAATTCTTATTTTCATGCCTCCTTTGACAATCCTCAAGTTCGCAACGCGTGTGTTGACCGCAAACCAGGCCAGTGTCGACTGTCGACAGAATTCGCGGGTGCTGATGGATGCATACGAAGAGTGGGACTCACGCATGAGTACTGTGCAGGGAGGTAGATACAAATCCAAAGCCATGTGGCTCCTGAAGCCGCCACCAGGAGCCCAGCGTGCCAAAGTGTGCTGCCTATGCGCCCCACCGCCTTGTGTGTATCTGACCGGCATTTTGCTCGCCCTGGCGGAGCTCATTCTGGCTTCCTTGGTGGGACACATTTTTGGTATCATTACGGGAGTCATTGCGCTCCTCTGGGCTGGCATTTCCCTGTTTGCCTCCGTGAAGCTGCGGCCCAAGGCGCGTACCCAAATCAGCATCCTGTTTGGAATTTTCTTGGTGCTGTCCTTCTGGTCACTCTTGCTTGTTATCGTTCGAGGCCTTGCCTATTCCAACGTTCGATTTTCCACCTTTCCTACAAAGTGTCAACTCCCTGATGGGTGCACTCGGTGAGTAAACGGGTGGGCTGTGTCTCGCATTGGGTACGATCGCCAACTCTGGCATGTGTGTCCTCTTCCAGTGTTGCGTACGCTACGGCAACGTCAGAAGGGACGTTTCGTTGTGAAATTGGTGATGTACGATGCAAGGTACCACAATTGCCTTCCAGTGGTGATGTGGTACGCGGCCAGGTTGTATCGTACCTGGATTCTCAGTTCCAGACGCGTGTACTGTCCGAATCGTCGACATACGTGCACGCAGTGATTTTGTCAACCCTTTGGGGGTTTCCCGACGATTTTGCAGTCCAGGTTGGTGTGCGCGTGCCTAGGTGTGCCCCCTTCGATCTTGTTTAACCGCTGCATGCGAGCAGATTCTCTGCAACGCTTCGCTAACTCAACTCAACTTGGAGAGCGAACAACGGAGTACGCAGCACTTGTTTCGCTTGATGCCACGTGTCGCCACCACCTAACATCCGCATGAACGTTATGCTTCAGTCGGTACTGACGACTCAGGTGTCAATGAGGATCACATCACGAAGTTCCTGACGTGGCTTGACAAGCAATCGATGGCACATGGGACGTGCTCAAGTCCATGACGCTACGTCGCCTCTTCTGTTGCAGCATACGGTGTGTATAGTCCGCACTGTGCACAAGTATGTAGCGTATCAACTATTATGTAGCGTATCAACTATTCCAATGCATTTCGATTTTACATTCCCCCAAGCACACCACACAGCACGAGCGCACTGCAACAACACCCGGCACGGCGCACGCACGGCACAACGACTGCACACGCAACACCAGCACGGCGACACCACCCCAAAACACCCACTCCACAACAGCAAACACAAGTACCTGTGAGCACAAACATCAGGCAGCCAAAGTCAGGCAGAGAACGCAACGACTATATGCACGCGTTGAGTGTGGGGCTCGAGTGCTCAGGTAAAATTCGTGAGTTGATTGGAACAAGTTTTCGTCAGCGCCGTAGCTCGAAGAGAGCTGGGTTAAATCCAATTCCTCATTGCACTGTGGGTGTGGAATGATGTATGCAGCAAAAAACGCACCATTTCTTCTGTGCACGCTTTCGGTGATCGATGAATGCGGTCGGTGGCGACGAAGCCAGTCTGCAAACAACAAGCACAGACGACGGTGAGATACAGGTTCCCCAACCACAAACAAACTTGGACGGCAAGAGCCGTCTCAGGTGGTTCAGATAATATAAAAGTTGTATGGTCACGGCGTTAAGCCACTACCACATACGCTCAGTTGATCATCAATGACAGCCACACACCCACAAGCAGCAGAAGACACACAGCGACACGCTCACCTTCGCCAACGTCGCTCACATCGTTTCGTTCCTCTGCTCCACCCACTGCCTGAAACACATAACCACCTTGTGAGTGATGCACAGGCAAGACACTTCGCGGACAGACACAACACGACAGATGAGGCGAGCTGGTGCTCAGTTCAAAGTGAAGAAAATGATGGTGACTTCATGGCCCGGAGGCCGTCAGTCCAAGCGCAGATGTTTGTTCCTCATCGCACCTCATCGCCTCCAAACAAACATAAGCATCCCACACCACACCACGAAATCACTAACCTGGCGAGATGCATCAAGGGCTGAGGGGAGTGGGAGGAGTTGAGTAATGCGGACACCAAGCCTGGTGCGCTGCATGCAAAAGGTGTGGTCAGCAGCGATGCTGTTTTCGTTAGGTGTCAAATTTGACGTGACTTGTTTGCCTCACGATTTGTAAACATGTGCACCGCAGCGCTGCGCCATGACACCGAGCTCGGTTCGTGCTGCACGAAACGCGACAGCGTGGCTGGTTGGGGAGGTGTTGCTGAGTGAGCAGTGCTGCGCCTGTGTTCAGTTGTAGCAATGTCAGATGAGCTCCATGCGCTCGTGAATGGTTTGCGACTCCGATGCAGCAAGCTGCAGCGGCAGCTGGAAGAACGAGACGAGCTCGTGGCCGAGCTTCGTGGCCAGGTGCTTCGTGTTGTCGAGGCCCAAGCTGACGCCGAAGCGCACTGTGGTGCACTGAAGCGAGTACGTGTGGTCGTGTGGGCTGCTTGTCGCTGCTTCCCCCTCACCAGCCTTGCGCTGCAGGTTCAAAAGGAACTGCTGTCCAGAGCCCAGCAGGCTTCGGCCGTGTCGGACAAACTGCGCCAGGAGAATCAGCAACTACGAAATCGCTTGGAGACGATGGACACAGATGAAGTGCGCTCACACGGAGCCCCTGCTGAGCAGAACGCCAGTATGTCCTCTGCAGCGTCTGCCGCCAGCGCTAGCGGCAGCGGTGCTACGTCCACAGGTGGAGACCAGGTACGGCTAGTTGTTGGCTGTTGTGTTGCGGTTTCCTACCCTCTCATTCCCGTGGGTGTGATGGACAGTCGACCAGCAAGACTTCTGATGACGCTGCACCAGCCGCTGTGAGCGCTCCCGACGACAAGGGGCATGTGGAAGCGTCAGGCAACCTCCTGATGCTGAGGCGCCACAACCGCGAGCTGCTGCGCGACCTTGCCTTGAATCGACGAGAGCTTGGTACGTCATGTTGAGGGGATTCTGTGCGCAAATGGTATCTGACCAACTCCTTCGCGTGTCCTGCCAGGCAAAATCAAGCGTGTTCATGTATGTTGGCGCTTGTTGTGCTGTTGTGTCACACAGGGTACGGTGCTTGGCTGATCCGCTGTGGTGCGGTTGTTGTTCGTCTCTGCTGGTCAATCAGAAACAAGAAAAAGAGGGCCTAGCTGACCGAATCACTCAGCTGGAGACTCAAAATCAAGCCCTGTTGGCGCGTGTGGCTAGTCATGAACACCCCGTTCCGTCAGCGTCAGATGCCACCACAGGCGCAGGCGCAGGCGCAGGCTCAGGCTCAGGCGCGCTCGACAGTTCGATTGCCCAGCAACCCAGCAACCAAGGTTTCGGTAACGGCGCCGGTGCTGCTGATCCCTCTGGTGCACATCACGATGGACCACCTGCCTCGTCTGTGCAGCAACAGCAGGACGCCTATGTGATGCGTGTGCCACCGCCGGCCCAAACTGCCAACCCTCAGCACAGAATGAGACGAAACACGATTCCTACGACGATGGAACACATCCCACCTGTGCGCAAGAGTCGTGGTGTGTTTGGCACCCTCCTTGACACAATGTTATGGCCGTTCACTGAGATTGGTGCTGTGCTGAGTGAAGCTGTTGGTGGCGTGGATGACGGCGATGTGCTCCACGAGTCCTCTGCAATTGTGAGAGTGTGACTCGAGGCCACTTTTATTATGTTCGGCGTCATGCATTTCTGTGTTGTGGCAAGTGCTACGCCCGTGTTACGTTCTGCTCGAGTCGTTGGCTTCATTAACAAGCGTCGCCTTCAAGTGCATCTCTGTGTCTTTTATCCGCACTCAGAAACACAGGAGAGGCAAACAGTTTCGGCGCATTGCTTGGACATGTGGACACAAAGACACCCCTATCTGAGCTCCGTCTCACTCCGCGTGGTCACACGATCCATGTACTGCATCACTGCGGCCTTCACGTGATTGTTGCCACGGGGAACAAGCCCCACGGCAACTTCGCTGGCTGCCCAGAGAGCGACTGCTGCCAGTTTGTCCCGGGCAACAGCTGAAACGGCGCTTGGCTGCCAACCAACCCAGGGATGTTAACGTGCACGAGCTGCAACAAGACAAGGCACCCGCCGACACCAACCTGAAGAACACAATCGGCGTAGGCGCCACTTGAAGCAGCCCAACTTGGATCGAGCGCCAACCCAACCAACAGTTTCGCGGCATGCGGACTTGAGCGCATGACAAGGGGGCCAAGAAAAGCGAAGAGGGTTGGAAAGGGCGCGGGTAAACTCGACCAAATGTTGGTAGCAACAGCACCTGAAAGAACGGGAGCACATGTTTACTCCTAACCGTACACAAAAAAAAAACATGCACCATCGATACACACCAGGATGGCATGACGCTGATATCAGCGAGTCATCCTTAGCCAATCTGCAGCGCTCCGCCAGTTGCTGTGCGTGCAGAATGTTCGCGAGTTTGGCGCGCCCATAGCTCTTCAATCTCGTGTTGGTGTGCTGCAGCGGGAAGAAGAAACCCATGAAATAAGACCACCCATGCTCGTGACATGCTACATGAAGGTCAACGCTTCACCCCTGCACCCGCCAGGTGAAAGTGGATGACATACCTCACCACGTAGGTCACCTTCCCCGTCACCCTTAAACGTGGAAGAATGCAGCAACCCCACCGCATGTACGCATGATGCCACATTCACGACTCGAGCCGGGTCTTTCTTAGTGCCACATTCCCGCAAACGAGACTCCAGGAGCGACTGCCGACAAAGGCACACCAGGTTTCAGTCGGACGTCACATCCACAAAGTACTCGAACATCGCGTGCCGCAAACGAAGGTACCGTCAAGAGGAAGTGGGCAAGATGCATGGCGCCCAACCCACTCTCGAAGCCGTCCTGCGTTACACTGCCATCCTGGTGACACAACGGGGGCGAGGCTCGTTGTGGTTGGTGCCATACAAAAATCAACACAGCCAAAGGAGACCCGCAATTGCGTACCGGGGGTGCGAATCCACCATTGTTCACGAGTACATGCAACTGCGGGTACTCGTCAAGTACTTGCTTTGCACACTCGCGCACGGACTGAAAAGTCAGGATGCAAAACACACGAAGTCATAGTCCGGTGTGTGAGAAGCG
>Ga0213833_1002955_pt1 | contig 10673 bp, 7 predicted proteins | sample SWATP21_FD_160575 | JGI IMG/M metagenome (GOLD analysis project Ga0213833, IMG submission 160575) | Coastal seawater microbial communities from Marineland, Florida, United States - SWA TP2 #1 | ecosystem: Environmental > Aquatic > Marine > Coastal | place: USA: Florida | collected 2016-08-14
CGTGCAAGCTTGCGCACCCTCACCGCCACACCACCGCCATGCTCGTCGTCCAGCCTTTTCACCTCCAAGTGCTCCCCCACCCACGCTTCATCAGGCTCCTCCATCGCAGATTCGCCATCGTCACCCCGCCTGGTGCTCGGAGCTCCCTCCATCGCCGGTGAGACGCAGCGCCATGCAGCGTCCTGCGTTCGTGTGACCATGTCTGCGGCGCACACGCCAGCTCCGAAGACGCCTATGCCCTTGGAGGACTGGCGGTCGGTGTTGGGAGCTGCCAAGTACCGCAAACACGCACGCGCGTTGCGTGTGGGGGTGCCACTTTCCGGTGTGCTGCAGAACATGGCGCTGCAAGGTGCCACCAGCAGCGAGCAGGAGACGTTCCGGCTTGCTTGCATCAGTAAGGAGAAGGCGGAGAGGGAAGGTGACAATGGCCAGCGTGGCGGCACACCTGAGGTCCAGAGTGGCTCTGGTGCCAAGGCAGCATCGACACCCCCACCTGCTCCTTCACCTTCACCGTCAGCAACGACCCCGACCCCTGCACCACCTACGGTTCCTGCCCGCGCGCAAACGACGCCAGCAGAAGAGGCAGTACTTGCACAGTCAAGCTTCCGCAAGTACGTTCGGATGGCGCGCGTCGGCGTGCCTCTCGGACGTGTGGTCCAACGCATGGCGCTGGCGGCCATCTCAGAGGACGACCGGTCAGCGTTCCGCACTGCCTGGCTCCACCGCCAGTCCCGTTTGTCCATGGACGACACTGGCGCTCCCACCCCAGTCGCTGGTGCTGCTGCTACTGCTGGTGACGGTGCCGCCACAGCCCCCGCCGGTGTGACAACGGCCACGTCGTCGCCTGCAGCTAAGGCTCCCAACCCCAAGGAAAGCTATGAGTTGCTGGTGCAGCAGTTGTCAGACCCCATGCACCTCCCGCCTTGGCTGTCCCACGTGGAAGGTGACGCTGCCCTGTTGGAGGCCGTCAGGCCCTACGCGCTCCGCATTCCGTTTGTGCCGCGAAGACTGGTGCGGGCGTCCATGCTGCGCGCCAGAGTGGCAGCGGAAGTCAAGGCAGCAGTGGAGGGGGCACTCAAGCGCTGGCGAAAAGCACAAAAGGCAGCAAAAGCGGCAGCCAAGGCACCCGCGACTGGTGCTGGTGCTGGCGCTGGCGCTGGTGCTGGCACTGGCGCTGGCGCTGGCGCTGGCGCTGGCGCTGGCGCTGGTGGTAGTGCTCGTGGGAGCAGTGCCACTGACATGGCTGGTGCGGGTGTCACCACAACCCCCGGTAGCGATGCACCTACGGCGGAAGCGCCCAAACTCCGTAGCGCCATGGACCTTGGCTTGACCACCGCCTCTTCCGCGGACATGTCTGGTGATTCGTACGCACGAAGAGTGGCAGAGTCCCTTCACGCACTGCGCTGCACGGACGCCACGTTCCCGAAAGTCGAAGCGCCATGCTCCCCAACTCCGACGACTGCACCTGCGCCTGCGCAGGCGCATCAAGTACTGCGAAGTGCGCTCTTCACGGCACTGTTTGCCGACCCATTCCTTCGGGACACGGACCTGGGTAACCGTGCCCCATCCCTGGGCCAGTCACTGGTTGCCATGGCAACGTTCTTGCGACGCACGGTGACGCCAGACGGATGTGCTGATGACGAGCTCAGTCTGCGTCAACACCTGTCCTTGTGGCCTGATACGCAACTTGACTCCACTGTTGCCACTGTGGCTCGCATTCTCGAACACGGGGCACAGCTTGATGCTTTCATTGAGGCCGCTTCCACTCATGATCCCAGCGACGACAATTCGACGGTGCGCGTGTGTGCATTGCGTTGCACGGTTGCTTCGTGCCCATGCATGCATGTGACTCAACTCCTTTTGTTTTTTTGTTTGTTTGTTTGTTTTCGGCGTACACCCACCCTTTGGAATGAACACGTTGTGGGCTGTCACGGCAGACATCATCGCATGAAGCTCTTGTCCATGACATCGTTCCACGCGTCGCTGCATGCTTGCTGCAAGGCGTACACCCACCCGCCACCACACCTGCAACATCTCAAACTCCAGCCGCCACCATCAAGCCACCCACCACCATCTTGCTCCCGATTGGTTGGCGTCCCGCCGCATCCGGACAGCACAGTGCTGTGCTGTTGGTCACGGCAGCGAAGCCATGCACGACGGACGTGTCTTCCAGTCCACGCGCCGACATGCCGAGCTTTCGGGTCACACTGTGTTCTGGTGGTGGTCCGGGTGTGGCGTATCATCCTGTGCGGCTGATGGAGCCAAAGCTTCAGCGCAAACTGGCCGTCTCGTTTGATGGTATCCCCGCAGACAAGTGCGTTGTTGCGTGGGTGGTGCGAATGTGCCCGGAGTGAGTGGTCAGGTACAGCAGGCTGCTTTTACATCTGTGTGTTTGGCATCACCTAGACTGCTGAATCCGGCGTTTCTGTACCACCTGCTTCGGCTTCGCATGTGGCCTCATGCTGGACACAACTCTCGGGTGTTGTACGAAGCCATCCTTCCGTGCGTCGCTTTCGCTTGTATGAACGATGTGAGCGGTGTTGTTCTCTGACAGGTCAGAGTGCCATATCGTGCCTTTGCCGGTGTGTGTGCGTGTTGTTCTTGTGGCCGTGGCAGCACCTTGACCGACTTGTCATTGCCGGAAAGCTGGGATCAGGACGATGCACACGCGGATTGGGTGACACCACAACGAAGCTCGCGTTCCTCGGGCAAAGTGGCCATCACGGCGTTGAAGTACCTGTTGCGACAGCAGGGTGCATCATCCAGCCAAGTGAAACAGGTGAGAACGCCCGTGAGAGGGGTGTGGTGTCACATGGCGCACTGCATTGGGTGTGGAAAGGGGCTCCCATGTGACGTGGCAAGCCTCTGTGATGTCGGCACGTTCGCAGATGATGTGGCTGCTGCGGTACGCCTTGCTTCACGACGCTGCGCGTGCACTGAGTGGTGCCGACACTGCCGCCCACATGCTCGACACCTCGGACCGACGGTTGGCCACTCTCGCGTGCCAACAGCTTGCGCTCTCGACACTCAAGGGGCACGACGTCGCACAACCGTCCTCTGATGCTCAACCTGTCACTGCGTCATCTGCCCCAGCCACTGTTGGTCACGTTGCACAGTCAGAGAAGAGTGAGCCACCACAGTCCGTTGGCGTGAGCACCACGCGCGGCGGCACCCTCGCATATGTCACACTACCGTCGCTCAGCGCCACGCAGCAGTTGCTTCAGCGCATGCGCCGTCTCTTGTCGCTGCCAGGGCATGGCATCACGCACGCGACGGCATCGGGTGGAGCTGTCAAGGATGCTCACCCGCCGGCAAGCGACGCAGGTGGCTCGCTTGATGCGTCAAGTGACCCCGCGGTGTTCCCCAGTTTGTGGGTTCTTACACAAGCCACCGACAGCCTCCGAGCCTTCGCGCCGGTCACGACACATGCCGATGCTGCCTCCTCTGTGCCGTCTGTTGTGCCGTCTGCAGCCGCATCCCGGTTGCCACAGCCTCCAGCTGCAGCGCTACCCGTTGCGATGTCCCTGCCACCCCCACCACCCAACTGCCTGAGCGCGACCGCGGCGGCGATCACTCGCACGCTGCGCCACATCGAAAAGCTCGTGCCGCAGCCACATGGTGCGAGCAGCGCGCCGCCACACCACCAACCGCTGCAAACTCTGGAAAGCGCGGCGCGAGACGCCATCCGACGTGTGGCACCACACGCACCAAAGCGGCATTGGCGAGAGGTGGCTCGTGAAAAGCGCCTTGCACAAGCGACACGCTCAGCCGGGCGCCAGCAATCGGAGCTTGCCGCTGCACGTGTCGTGGCACTGGTGCACCACCTGTTTGAGCATGTGTTGACTGCACCAAGGTGTGGTGATGGCGGCACGAGCAGTGGGTTTCAAGGCGCGTGGATGCCGGCTGCACGTGCAGCCATGAACCCCGGCCTTCAAGCACAGGTTGTTTCTGACCTCGCGGCTCTCGCACGATGGTGAGTAGGCCTGCTGTTGTTGCTTGCGACTCTATACAGTGGCTTGGGTTGGGTGGCGTGCCATATGGGTGTGTCATGGTGTGGCGTGCCGTGCCGTGCGGTGTGCGTTCCACAAGTGTGGCCGAGAAGACGGATGGATGACGTGATGTCTGCCGCCCAACCGGGTGGTGTTGTTCGCATATGTGTTGTTGTGTCGCTGTCGGCCAGGTACTGGTTCGCGACCACGCTGATCGACCCATCGGCCTGGCGTGACGGCACCCGTGTCATCGTGTTGGCAAACCTGCTTGCCGCCATGGACTGCGTGCTGCGGCAACCACCGCCACTGCCACCAGTGACACCCCACCCTGCACACGCCGCCGCACACGCCACAGCACTGCCGCCTTCGCCAGGCCGCGACAACGTGGGCGTCACCACCACACGCATGCGCGTCCCCAACGCCGACTTGTCCATCCTCCTGCGTGGCTCCGGCCTGGTGGTGTGCACTCGCCACCCTTCCAGCGCACGGCTGGAAGACGTGACGGCCGTGACGCAACTCCCTCCCGTCTTCGCGCACCGGCGCATGGCGTTGGTGCGCTTCTTTGCCGAGGCACCCGCTGCAGCGGTTCGACAGCTCGACGCGGAGGGCGATGCCAATGCCGATGGCGATGGTTGTGGCCGTGGGGACAAGCAGGGATCGTCGTCGTCGTCATCGTCGTGTGGCGTGAGGCCTGGTGGGTCTCGGTACAGTGGCCGGGAACTGCACGACAGCAAGTTGGAGGATAATCCCACGTGTGGCGCCAACGGTGAACGTGATTTGTTCAACATGCGGTGCGTCGTGCGTCGTGCGTCGTGCGTCGTGCGTCGTGCGACGTGCGTCGTCTTTTGGTGTGGTTGCGGTTGTGCTCCACACTCGTGTGGGTTTTTCGTGCGCGATGTATGGCGTTTCTAACATGTCTTCGTATTCACTGCCGTCGTGGGTTTGTTGGTTTGTTGTGGTGGCTCGCCTGGCCACCCGTGGTTGGGATGGCGCTGCGCGCTGCTGTTGCCTTCACAACCTCGTCTGCGTTTGTGGGCGTGTCGTTCACAGCCGTGTGGGGGGTCTTTACACTGGCCTTGATGTCACGCTGAAGCTAGCTGTGTTGCTTGCGGACGCGGAGACCACCCATGGTGGCAACGGCACTGCAGATGCAGCACCCACTGACGGTGAAGAACAAAACTGGTCACTCGACAACGCCACACGTCTGCTGGTACGCGATTGGTCTGCAACAAGGAACCCTGGGTTTGGGTACGTTGGTGCAATGGCTATGCTGGCGGCGCGAGTGTGTGTGGTGATGACTCTCTCATCACGGGTGAGGACACGCAATATCACACGGCTTGTTGTGTGTGTTGTGTGATTGATCCCCGCCGCCGCCCCTCCCGTAAATGGTCCCATTCACTGCTTCAGCTCCCTGCGTGACACTGCGTTGCTGCTGCAACTGGCGCTGACGGGTCGAACAAGCCCGGATGAAGACCTCGACCCCGACTCGCCCATCCTTCAGTGGCCCACAGCACCACCACCACCACCATCACCACCACCACACCCACCCAGCAGCAGCAGCAGCAGTATGACACCCCCACCCCTGCGATGGCGAGTGCGAACGGGTGTGGGTTGGCGAGAAGCGCGGGTGTCAGTCACAGCGCCCGGACTCGGCCCAGTGTTCCGTGACGGCGAGTCTCGACGACGGTGCATCAAGTCACTCGCTAGCACGGCGTCATGCATGCCGGGAGCGCCGAGGGGCGTGAGCGAAGTCGATGTGTTACTCAGTGGGCCCAGCGACTGGGATCCGGCCTTGGCAGGTGGGGACGATGCCGACGGCGGTGACGGTGACGGTGGTGAGGGGGGTGCCGGAGCCCTGTCCTCCACTGGTGTCAGTGTGGCGGAAGCGGAGCAGCTGCTGACGGCTGCGTGTGCTCCCAGCCTCCGCATCCCGTTGCTGTTGAGTTTCTTAGCTGACGACCGCGCCGCCCTGTTGTTCAACCCTGTGGTGCGCCGCATGGTGGGAGCTGCCATGGCAGAGCCTGGCTGCGTGGCTGCACCATCTTCGTCTCTGCCCTCGTCTCTACCCTCGTCTCCACCCTCTTCACCCCACGGTGGCAGTGCCGCGCCGTGCGCGACGTCGTTGCTGGTACCTGGCACGCGAGCAGCGCACATGCCGTTCCTTGTACCCCCCTCGTCCACGTCCGTGGCAGTGTCCGCGCTTGCTTCCGAGCTGCTGCATGCGCCGCGCGCTGCGCTGCAGCCCCTTCTGCGCATCGCGCACTCCATTGTGCACATGTGCCGCGCCGCTGAGTTTGACGCGGGCTGTGTCACCACCATGATGTGGCTGGTGCGCCTGTTGGTGCACGTACATCGCACCGCTGCCGGCGTTCCCTCTTGTCGTGCGCGACCGGACACGGCTGAGTTGCGTCAGTTGCTGCAGGGAGGTGTGTCCAGTGTGCTGTCGAGATGGAACGCCCAAGCCGCCGCTGTCCCATCTCGGGCGTACTCTGTCATGTTCCACGCCCACGCGATGCTGGTGGCGGGGTGCTTCATCGAGCACATGCGGCTGCACCCACATGACACGTCGAAGGCGTCCACACGTCAACCACGTGAGGCACCCGGCGCAAGCCATGTGTCAACGCTGCTGAGTGGCATGGCGTTCCTGACCATGTGGCATTTCGGAAACTACACGCTGACGTGCGTGACGCGATGTGTTCGTGTTGACCACATTCATCTTGATACAATTGTATCATGCGTCACGCCCTGTGTTTTGTGTTGGTTGTTGGTTTCGCAGGTACGCCGATCATCCAGAGCTGTCGAGTTGTGCACCGGTGGCGCAAGCCACGGCGGTGTATGCTGCGTGCCGCCCGGTGTTTCTGCCACCCCTCCTTCGATCCGTGATGGTGGATTCCAGCTCCGCGACGCCACCTGCCTATCCCAACGCAGCCACGATGCTTCGAGATGCGGTCCTGTGCGCGGCTGCTGGCGTGGTGACGCCCAAAGCCATGGACACCCTTCGCATCCAGCCCCAACCCTCCGGCTCCACCTCTACCTCCTTCATGTCTTTACCCACCGTGTTCAGGTTTGCTGCTGACGCCGGCCAAGCTGGCTCTTCCAGTCACCCACATGCGTCGTTGGGCGTTGTAGTGGATGTGTGGCACGGCTCCGTGTTGATTGGAGGACAGTCATTGCAACGCCTGCCTGCCTTGTTGCGACGGCACCCAGACTTTCGACAGGCGTTTGATGTGCCCAGCGAGGCGCTGGGTCGTGTCAAGTCACACGACAACGCGAACGTGGTGACATCACCCGTTGACAACTTGCTGTGTGTGGCAGTGCCTCCGACACCTGACAATGTGTATGGCCATCGGTTTACTCACCACGGCGTAAGGTGCGCTCGACGCGATGCACTCTTGCTCTTGCTCTAGCTCTTGCTCTTGCTCTTGCTCTTGCTCTTGCTCTTGCTCTTGCTCTTGCTCTTGCTCTTGCTGTGTCGCGTGGTGTGGTGTGCCTTGTCGTGGATTCGATCCGCGGCAGCCTTGTTGTTCGTCGATCCCGTCGTTTACCTGTTTGTGTAACACTGCTTGCGCGTGCTGTACGCTTTCCCCCAGCTACGAAATTCAAGCAAGCCCCGTGGCTCTACCGTCACGTCACCTCCACAACGGTGCTCCCAGCGCACCTCCCCACGCACCAACCAAGGCTAGCAGCGACGCGGACACCGGCGAAGCCAAGTCGAACGCAGGTGTGGACACCGGCGAAACCAAGTCGAATGCAGGCGTGTCGCCGCGTGCCTCTTCACCGCTTCCGCGCCTGCTCAACCCCACCTCAGTCGAGTGGTCGGCTCACACGTGGCTGTCGCACACGCATCCGAGTGTGGGTGTGCAGCATCTGACCGACGGCGGTCGTGACGGCAGTCACAACTTGGCTGGGTGGGGTCCTTGGATCGAAGCTGCGGTGGACTGCCTGTCACCAGTGCTGTCCACGCAACCAGCAAGCGCACCATGGGGGTTGGATGAGCACGGCAAGGCGTCGGCATCCAAGCAGTTGCGTGTGGCACGCGTGCTGGAGATAGTCGGAGCCACGGTATGGGTTCCTTCGGCCACAGTGCCCCCGAAGTTTGACGACGCACACAGCCACACGACCGTGGCGGTGTTGTTGAGTGCCACACCGAACGCAGCAGACAACAAGGCCGTCACATGGGAGCACAGCGGTGCTGGTGCTGGTGCGGGTGCGGGTGCAGGTGATGGCGATGGCGCTGTGGGCAACAACGCTGACGGTGCGGAGGCGACGGTGCCACCATGTTGGTACGTTGTCCGGATCACCAAGGACGGTCGCAAGGCGCACGCGCCAGCCATGGCAACGTCAGACAGCGAAGTGGGCGGTGCTGCCTCAGTCACTGCCTCCGCAGCACGCATTGAACACCATGGGCCCCACGCGTTTGCGTCCGTGACATTTGCGAGCGACGCCCAACGTTGCTTGCACGCGTTCCCGCCGCAAGACACAGCGTCCAACACCAACGCTCGCAACATCCACCTCGCCTTCACCGAAGCCACGCCCACTACTGCCTCGCTCAGCGCGCCTCAAGCCGTGGCAACTGTGTTGCCCGCGCATGTGCGCCGGTGTCGAGGCACGGTGGCTGTGCGTGGCACCGCCGCCACCCCGTTGTTTCATGGAGACGTGTCCACCGGCGTCAGCCTGCAGCTCTTTCGGTCGTTTGACAACCTTCCGGGCGTGCCAGCCCACTCTCCCCAGGCACAGACGAGGTACAATGCGAAGTGGCTGCCACCCCGAGCATTGGCAGGTGCGGTCCCCGCGGTGCTGCTGGAGCACTTCCACTGGTGGTGGCTCATCCAGCAGCCGAGTGCCAACAACGGCCCCACTGCCGCCCCCTCTGTGACTCACCCAAGCCGCATTGTGGCGGTGGCTTTGCCCAAACCTGCCAGTGTGGACACGTTTCCGTACGCCTTGCACGCGGTGCAACCACTTGGCCGCCACCCGCGGTCCGACACCACGCACACCTTCCATCTCCTCGCCAACGTGCGCATCCATCGCGTGCCCCTCCACACCACACACGCGGAAGCCGGAGCTGCTTCTGCCTCTCCCTCTGCCTCTGCCTCTGCCTCTGCCGCTGCGCCGACACCTGTGCCTGCACGTGAAGCTGAAGCTGCACCTGCGACCCCGTTGGTGCTGCTGAATGTATGCAATGCACGGCGATCACGACGGGTGTCCAACTCGGCACAGCCACAGCCGCAGCCGCAGCCACAGCCACAGCCACAGCTGCAAGATCCAGGGCTGGGGGCCTTGGATGTGGTCGACTTGCTGCGCCACACAGAGGACCTGTCCCACACCCTGGTGTGGGCACGGGCTGCAGCTGTGCCGCCGACACACGCCACCACACCGCCACGCAGCCCCGCTGCCCGCGACGTGATGCGCGTGGTGGAGGTGCACCTTCCACGTCTGGGTGCCTCGTTCACCCCCGCCCGCTCCCCTCGCACTGGCCACGCCACTCTCGCCAGCGTCGAGTGCTCCGGTCAGTTCATCGTGCCGTTGCGCCGTCGAGCGTGGCCCCTTGGTGCTGTGGCCGGCACGGCGGCGTTGTTCCCTGCGGTGTGCGACACCGCACGTGGCCTGCCGCACGCGCTGCTGTTGGAAGACCGCATGGGTGGGTTGCAGTGGCTCATCCCGAACTTCGACGTGCGACCGCTGGTGTATCGCCACCAACCGCTGCATCATGGTGTGGCGTTTGAGCGGTGCCGCCGCCACTGGCGTGTGGTGATGCAACAACGGTACTACCTGGTGCCGGTGCACAGTGTAGCTGGCTTCCTGCAGCCAACGTCGCTCTCGTCGGCGCTGTATGTTGCGTTGGTGCAGCTGTGCATGGGCGAGTACGTTCAAGATGTGGGCAGGTGGCGTGTTGCTGGTGAAGGCGGTTGCAGACTCATCGGTCGGTGCCTGGCCTTGTTTGGGCGTGTGTGTGTATGTGTGTGTTATGTGTGTGTGTTGCAGGTACACCGCTGCGTTTCGAACCCTTGATGCGTGCTGCACAGATGTGACCGTGTCTCGGCAGTCGAACTGGATTCTGCAGCAGTTTGCACTCACGGCCCGTGATGTGCACCCGGATGCCTGCGCCTGTCGCTTGAAGCTGTTCAGCGTCGTTTGTGTGTACTCGGGGGCAGCGTTGACTTGCCCGTGGAACCTAATGGGTGACGCCATCCGCTATGTCACTTGCCGTGGCCACGTATCCGCATCGTGTCGCCTTGCCAAGTGGGACGAGCTGCAGGTGCGCACACACTCGTGCACACACACACACACACACACACACACCTGTGTGTGTTTGGGTGGTTTGGTTGGGCATGTGTTTACATTTACGACACCACCCTGTGCCCCCCTGCTTGTATGGGAGCCACTCCCCGGTACTCACTGCACGTGGTGCTGTTGTGGTTGTGGAAAACACACACGCGGCTGTTCCGTTCCTTGTTCGGGGCCGCGCAGGTGCTTGAAATCTTGGCCATCAAGTCGCGTCCCAACTTTGGCGACTTTCGCATCGCCGACACCATCGATGGAGGACCTGTTCCCCACCCCGACGACGTTGTCATCCGTGCGCGCCTCTTCCACCTGCGCCAGAGCTGTGACGGCAACGCCGCGCGCAACACGCCCCCTTCCACACCACCATCACCCACGTTCCACCACGCAGGCGGCGGCTGG
>Ga0213833_1002958_pt1 | contig 10658 bp, 16 predicted proteins | sample SWATP21_FD_160575 | JGI IMG/M metagenome (GOLD analysis project Ga0213833, IMG submission 160575) | Coastal seawater microbial communities from Marineland, Florida, United States - SWA TP2 #1 | ecosystem: Environmental > Aquatic > Marine > Coastal | place: USA: Florida | collected 2016-08-14
AGGGTTTCAACAAGGATGCATTGAAGTCTTCCAAGAAGAAGAAGGACGAGAAGCCTGAGTCTCCAAAGAACGAGGAGGCGCCGAAGGACGACACACCGAAGAGCTCAACGTCGAGCCGCGGTCGTGGCGCTGCTTCAGCAGGTCGTGGTCGTGGTGGTTCCCGTGGTGGTTCTCGTGGTGGTCGTGGCGCTGCAACAGCTGGACGAGGTGGTCGTGGCGCTGCCACAGCTGGTCGTGGTGGTCGTGGCGCTGCCACAGCTGGCCGAGGTGCTGCTCGTGGTGGTAGAGGTGCTGCTCGTGGTGGCCGAGGTGGTCGTGGAGGTGGCGGCGCTGGCGGCCTGCTGGGCGCCATTCAGGGTTTCAACAAGGATGCATTGAAGTCTGCCAAGAAGAAGAAGGACGAGAAGCCTGAGTCTCCAAAGAAGGAGGAGGCGCCTAAGGACGACACACCGAAGAGCTCGACATCGAGCCGCGGTCGTGGCGCTGCTTCAGCAGGTCGTGGTCGTGGTGGTTCCCGTGGTGGTTCTCGTGGTGGTCGTGGCGCTGCAACAGCTGGACGAGGTGGTCGTGGCGCTGCCGCTGCTGGTCGTGGTGGCCGTGGTGCTGCCACAGCTGGCCGAGGTGCTGCTCGTGGTGGTCGAGGTGCTGCTCGTGGTGGCCGAGGTGGCCGGGGTGGTCGTGGAGGTGGTGGCGCTGGCGGCTTGCTGGGCGCCATTCAGGGTTTCAACAAGGATGCATTGAAGTCTGCCAAGAAGAAGAAGGACGAGAAGCCCGAGTCTCCAAAGAAGGAGGAGGCGCCTAAGGACGACACACCGAAGAGCTCGACATCGAGCCGCGGTCGTGGCGCTGCTTCAGCAGGTCGTGGTCGTGGTGGTTCCCGTGGTGGTCGTGGCGCTGTTGCAGCAGGACGAGGTGGTCGTGGCGCTGCCGCAGCTGGTCGTGGTGGTCGTGGCGCTGCCACAGCTGGGCGAGGTGGTCGTGGCGCTAGCCGAGGTGCATCCCGTGGTGGTCGAGGTGGCCGAGGTGGTCGTGGAGGTGGCGGCGCTGGCGGCTTGCTGGGCGCCATTCAGGGTTTCAACAAGGATGCATTGAAGCGAACAAAGCCCAACAAGGAAGACTCTGCCACAGTGGAGAAGGAAAAAGCGCCAGATTCTGCAGTGAACCGGGCCAAGCCAGCTGCAACAACCACAGCGTCTCCAACGCGGCCATCTGCGGTTACAGCTGCAGGTCCGGCGACTTCTCCTGACCGAGTGTCAACTGCTGAAAGTCCAGCGAGCTCGCCCGCAGCTGCAAGTGCTGCACAACTGGACCCAACCACATCAGATCTTCTTCGTCTTGTGAGTGGGGATGCTGACATGGTCAAACGGCTTGTGGTCGCCATGGCTGCTCGGGCGCATATGGAGCAAGCTGCCACCATGCAGGTAGGGTGTTTGTGCGTTGTTTGTGGCTTCTCCATCTAACGTGAGTGCCATGCGCAGAAACAACATGAGCAGGAAGTTGCTGCAGCTTTCGATGCAGTTGCCCACATCCCCGCAGCTTCTGGCACAGAGAAGTTGCACCAGGTGCGGGGTTTCGCGACGCAATTGCATCTTTTGCCGCTTTGTCTTATGCCGCGTGGTGAATTTGATCCCCAGGTCCTTGCCGCTGTGGAACACACCTTGTCTCCATCCCCCAAGAAAAAGAAAAAGAAGAAGAAGAAGAAGAAGACGTCCAGCGCAAGCTCCAAGAAAAAGAAGGATTCTCAGCGCAAGAAAAAGGGCAAACAGAAGAAGTCAACCTCAGCCAGCGATGCCGAGACGACTCCATCGCGCAAGAAAACATCGGCCAAACGCAAGGGCAAGCAGAGCAAGTCAAAACGCAAGAAACTTTCCAGGGTGTCCACGCCAGAGCGTTCATCAGACAGCGACAACGACACTTTCGACGCTGTCACGACGTACGTGGTTGTTTGTATTCCGGGTTGTACGAAGGGTCCTCTCACAAGGGTTCGTTCCTTGTTGTGTGGGTTGTCAGTTACCGAGCTGTGGTCGGGGACTTCCAAGCGAAACTGGATGGAGCAGCGCCGGAAGACTTGCGCCGTGCTCGGGCCGAAGCCATTCGACAGAACAATGCCAAGGCTGCTCGGCATCTTGCTCGTGCTGAGGCCTTGGCACGCTCCAAGCAAGAAGCGGCTGCGCGTGAGCGGGAGTCCTTGCGCCGCGAAATTGAGGCACAGATTCGTTCAGAGCTGGAGACCCAAACCAAGCAGCAGCGACAAGAGGCAAAGCAGGCGCTGGAGGAAGTGCGCCGCGCGGCCGCCGCTGCAGCTGCAGCCGAGGCGGCAATCAAACGCCGTGACGAGTTGGACCAAGCAGAACGGCGGCGTTCGAGGAGGTCAAGTCGCCACCCTGACTCCTCGTCTTCGTCGCGCCGCAGCCGATCCGGCAAGCACCGCCGGTCTCACCGCTCGCGCCGTGACCCAGAGACGATTTTGGAGAACACAGACAGTGACTCAAGTAGTGCGGCGTCTGGCGATGAGTGGGGTGGTGACATGCTGGCGCTTGAAGGAGTGCCCGTCGCTGGTGCTGCACCGGGTGACAACCAGCAGGAGCTCACAAGTCACAAGGTGTTTGACAAGACAAAGGAAGTCGCACTGCAGCTTAAACTCCGCACCCTCCAAGCAAGAGTCGATGAAGCCCAAGCGCAGGTATGGCTGGTCGTTGGCCATGGTGTTGGAGTCTCATGGTGGTTTACCTGTCCCTCTGACCGATTTGTGTCGTGTACAATCAATCAGGCCGAGTACCTTACTCATATGTTCACCTCAACTGTTGACGACGTGGCCGCCGCTTCTTCACTGAAAGCTATGCTCATCAAGCAACAGCAAGTTGTAGCGCGGTACCAAGCCAAGACCGCATTTGCACGAGTGGAGGTATGTCGTAGCAGGCCCCGTCTTGTGTCTGTCAAACTCATCACGTTGTTTCTGCAGCTGCAACGCCTCCAATCCATCCATGGTACGACTCCGAGCGACGGCGAGTCCGTGACCGAGGGCGCTGATGCTCCTTCGGTTGATGTTCCTCCGTCGATCGATTCGGAGCCGGCTGACAACGTGGCTCCACCTCGCACCCGTGCGGCTTGGGCAAAGCCAACAGCGCCAGACCGCTCTGTTGGTGCACCTGCACCTGCTTCTGACCCTCCCACACGACAAGCCATGACTGCAGCCTCCGCTGGCGCGAAGGCCGCGTCCGCTGCAGCGTCGGCTGCGGCATCCACGGCCCGTCGCATCGCCGCGGAAGTGAACAAGCGGGCTCGTGGCGGCGCTGGTGGTTTGGGCGTTGGTTCGGTGGTGTCGTCTGCCACACAGGCGGCGGCGTCTGTCCAACCACGCTTCAGGGCCGCCTCGTTTAGTCAGGCGGCGTCACCGTACGCTCCGCGCCAGATGCCAGGCGCCACGTCCCTTTCAGCGGCGCAACGCGGAGTGGATAGCACGCGCTCGCCAGGCTTCGGTCCCCCTCAAGCGTCGTGCGTTGCGGTGTGCTTACCTCAGATCGGTTTGTTGCTCATTGTTTGGTTGGTGGGTTTTTGGTGGTGTTTTTTCTAACCAGGTACACTGGAGAGGCGTTGGTTCCGTATGCGCACAAGATTGGTAGTTTTGTGTATGTGAAGAATGCACGGTATGACTTGTCGCGTGAAGTGTGTGTGCTTCGTACAGGTGTCTGTCACTGACACTTGTCGACTTGCAGTTTCAACGAGGTTGCTCCTGAGCGTGTCGATATGCCACGGTTTTGGGTTGCCCAAGTGGACGACAACTTGAGCGGTGGTCGTGTCAAGCTGCACTGGTTCCGAGAAACAGATGTGGGCTCCGGTCTGTACGCGCCCACCAACAACTTCTTCAACGAAAATGGGATGTTGTTGCGACCGGTTGCTGCTGCCACGCCCAAGCCTGCGTACGTCGTCTTGTGTGTTGCCTCTCTTTCACTTGCATCGCCCGAGCCTCACTCCAGCACCGTTTCTCTCGCCAGGCTGAATGGCGTGGACATAGTGCTTGATGCTGCCCCCAGCACCCCACGGGGAAGCGGTGCAAAGTCAACGGTCGCCCCCTTGTTTTCTCCCATCCAAACAGACGCCGCGGCTGCAGATGCTTCCGCCGTGGAAGGGTCGAGCAGTCCCCGAAGTGCCCGCCGCCGAAGCAGCAGCCGCCATCGCAGTAGCAGTCGCCGCCATCGCTCGCGCCGCCACCGGTCGCGCCATCGTTCGAGGCATCGAGAGGGTGGAAGTCGGTCCAGACACCGATCATCGCGCCGCGACGACAAGGAGGAGGATGCTGTGGTTGTGGATGGGGTTGGTCCTGCCGTTACAGCACAAGGACAGCCGTTCGGGGATCCAACCGAGGGCCTCCGGTTGGGCATGTTTGTGTTTTTGCGCAACGCCCGATTCCGCCCCGAGAAAGAGTCTGTGACTGCACCACGGTACGGCAGCATGTTGGGTGTGAAGGCAGCACGCCTGTGTGAAAATACTGACACTGTGCTGCTTGCTTTGTGGGGTTCCTTTGTGCTGGTACCGTGCAGCTACTGGGTGGCTCGTGTGCGTGGAACAAGTCCGCCCACTGAAGGCCAAGACGCTGCCCAGGGAGGCGAGTTGCCATCTGTGCCAGTGAACCCGCAAGCCAAGACGATAAGGTTGCAGGTACGGATTATTCAATTCTTGTTGCCGCGGCTGCACGATTGGGCGAAGTGGATCCTCATCATGAGGTGTGTGCGTGTGGCTTGAGTGGTTTCACAGTGGTACCGGGAAACTTCCCTTGGGTCCAACATGTTCTTCCCCACAAACAATTTCTTCGTGGATCGCGTGCAACTGGCGCGGCCAATCCCGGGTGGCATGGAGTTCGACGCAACGCTGCGAGTGTTCAAGCGGCTCCCTGAAGCAGGATCAGGGTCTGACATTCCCGTGCCACTGGTATTTCCCGGGGATGAAGCAAAGCTTGCCGATGTAGTTGAAGCACACGCAAAAGTTATTTCCCAAGCCCGCAAGCTTGCCCAACAGGACCGTGGCGAGTGAGCATGGTGGGATGTGTCAGGAGGAAGCGTGTTGGATGCAGTGAGTGTCGTTGTTCTTCTTCCTTCGTGGCCAACAAACATTGTGTGCATCATGTCATTCATCATCATCTCTGTCTGTCTGTGTGATCGAATGCGTAAAAGGGAATGCAGAAAAGAAAACAAAAAAATGGTGCGAACTGTGGGACTCGAACCCACGCGGTCAAATAAACCATTGCAACTTGAGTGCAACCCCTTAACCGCTCGGGCAAATTCGCTGTCTGATAGGAGGCTGTGCGCTACAGTATTTATTTGGACTCAGTCAAGTGTCGAGTCAGTCGAGCGACCGGTGTTGTGTCTCGGCGTGTCCTGACTGCCAACTGCGATCACGTACGGTGACAACCCTTTTCTATCTGCCGCCTAGCCTAGTGCCATCCGTGAATCCTCCTTGCTTGCTGCTACTCTTGTTGTTGTTGTGTGCGTCGTGTGTCGGCGTTGCGTCACTTTCTAGTCACGGTGCGACGGCCATTCATCTCAGACCATGCCTGGTGCAGTGTACCAAACTGTACACACGCCATTGTACAACACTGAACTTGTGATGCACCCAATAAGCAGTGCAGCGCAATGAAACTTTGTTGTTCGCCACACTGCTGCTCACCAACAGCGCCCACACTTCGATGTCGCCGCACCATGAACGCAGCAACCATGGTGAGCGTGAACGACGATACGATACGCCCACAACAACAACAAAAGCATACAAACGTCGCTCGAGACATCATCACTGCACACTTCCGCTTTGACTTGTCTGAACAGTGACAGACCAGCCACTACCACTCCGCCTCGCCTGCCACCCTTCCGTGGAAAGCATGCCGTCTGTGTCCGGTGAACTTTGCGGTGACCAGGCACCACGAGATGGAGTCCACAGCATGGACGGTCGCACAGCCGATGTTTGACGGTGACGTCGAAGCTGTGGTCGCGGGTCCAGGGAAGCCCCCAGCAAGCTTCCAGAGCCTGGGGAGGTGAACACTTGGCGCAAGGCTGGCTCCTGAACACGTGTGCGTGGAATGTGCGATGGCGCCGCATCGTGGAGGCCACTGTGAGTGGTGGCAGGCACAGCGCTCACTCCCAACGGACGGCGTTGGGGATGCTGTCGCGGCTCCGCATGTTGTTGCTGGTGAAGAACCGAGCTTGGGGCAGGCACAAAGCTTCGAAACGACGCCGCAGACGACCGGCTGCGACCGACTGGCAACGCCGAGAAAGACGAAAGCGCACCTGGCGCATGATGGGGCAAAGGCTCCACGAATCGAGGAGGGCCATCGAACGACGACGAAGTCCGACCCTTGGACGGCATGGCACCACCAACGGCGCCCCCATACATGTAGTGGAAGTTGTACACAATGGAGGAACTCCCTGTTGTGGCATCCCACAACGTGTCAGAGTGCGAGTTGGACAATCTGGAAGGCAGGACGGATCGGGGTGCTGCCGCGGAAGCAGCAGCAGAAGACGAAGAAGAAGAAGAAGTGGGGCCAGCAAACTCGGAAGCCCTGGGGGCGTAAAAGAAGCTGCTGTTGCGGCTGCCGAACCCACCATTGACACCGGTGCGCGATCCGGCAGGGGTTGATTGGAGAAAGGCGTGTCGCTCACCACTGCTGCGCGGCAAACATGACGCAGACAAATCAAACACGGGAACAGGGTCGGGGGGGACATGAGCAAGAGCACCCGACCCAAGACGTCCAATGACGGGAGGAGAAGATGCTGCGAAGGACGGGGCGGGGGTCACATCCAGCGGCGTGCCCCCCACGGCTTCAAAGGACGCATGACTGGGGGTCGGGGCCAGGACGTCTGGTGTCAACAGCGGCACAGCAACACTGCGGCCGCTGCGCGAGGTAAGAACGCCTGCGTCCGATGGTGGGGAGGTGCCTCCACTGCCTGCATCGCCGTCAATGTCCGAAGCCGTGCTATCTCCCGCTGTGGCGTCCGCCCGCCAAGCTGCAAACAGGTCGCTACCGCTGTGCAACTTGATGGCTGCGCCCGAGATGTGCCCCAAGTGGCCGAGCCCCTTGGCCGCGTGGGTTCGAGCGGGCAGGGACACGGAGCGAACCACAGAAGGCGCCAAAGAAGCGCTCGATGCCTCGCGCTGGGACACAGCCAGGCCACCGCCACCGCCACTGCCACTGCCACTACCGCCACTGCCACCGCCACTGCCACTGCCACTACCGCTGAGTGCTCCACCCGGCCCGCCACCGACCACACCGACGCTTGCAGTTCGGCTTGCACCGAAACCTGGGGGTGGTCCGTTCGAAGCGGTGGATCCCGGTGCCGATTGCGTGGTGCGCGATCTGCGCGGAGCCACGGGAGGCAACACCCCCACAGGCAGCGGTACCGACCGTGGTGGTGGTGGCATGAATGGACCACCGGTGGGTTGTGTGGTGGGTGTGGTACTGGTGATGCTGCCGCTGCTACTGCTGTTGCTGCTGCTGTGGGCGGTGCGACCAACCACATCGCCGTGCAACCACGCAGCCCGTGCACCATGTCGGGGTAGTGAGATGGGCGGTGCTGTCGAGTGTGCGTGAAACGACCGCAGCGAAGCCGCGGAGGTGGCAGGCGTTGTGCCTGGAGCAACGTGTGGCGGCGGGTGTGTTTGGCCTCGAACAAACAGCGGGGGGCGCGGTGAACTGGTGCTGGGGGCGCGGGCACCAAGAGATCCAACGCCATTACCAAAGCCGGCGTTGACCCCATCGACACCGACACCGACACCGACACCGACACCGACGGTTCCACCTCCGTGTGTGTGTGGGTGAAAGGCTGTCGGTGGCGCCACACGATTGCCACAGTAGCTGCAAAAGTTGGCCTGCGGTTGCACCGTCGAGCCACACCGCCCACACCGCGTCGAGTACAGCCTGCGAGGAAAGTGGGGCGGGAGACTTGCTTGTCTGTACGCTCGCGGCGGCGCAGCAGTGGTGCTGACGCCTTGTTGTTCCCCATGCGCTGACGACAGGTGCGTGCGAGACTCTGCTCCAGGACGCGGACGCTGTGCAGCAGCAGCAGGAGGTGCTGCAGTGGCTCTGGTGGTGGGCGACAAGGCACCGGAGCGGCCCAGCCGGACACCGCGTGAGTGTGGGACCGTGGACGGTTGGTGCGAGGGCGGCGGCATTGCCGCACGTGTCGCAGAAGTGCTAGCTGTCGAAGCAGGTGCCGTCACAGCAGGCGTTGTGCCCGTGGCAGTCGCAGTCGCAGTCGCAGTCGCAGTCGCAGTCGCAGTCGCAGTCGCAGTCGCAGTCGCAGTCGCAGGCGCAGTCGCAGGCGCAGTCGCATCGGCGCCGCCAGTGGGGGCCAACTCATCACCACAGGCCACCCCTAGGTCCCGTGCCGCCGCCACGGCCTCCGCCAGGGCACGTTTCTCAGCCTCCAACGCCCTGTTGGCACGCGTTCTCCACTGCCGCGCCTTCCGTCGCGCCGCTCGAGCCGCGTCTTGCCCTTCCTCCAGGCGCTTGCACTCCTCTGCCGGCGCACCCTGCTTGATGGCACGCGCAAGGTGTTTGCCGATGCGCGTGGTGCGCTGGTGCACGCGTCGCCACTCTCGCCGCGCCGCCACCACATCATCCGCTCGGATGCCGACACAGGCTCGACGCAACGACAGGCTGGCGCGCGCCACCTCTGCCTCGGTACCGGCGAGCAACACCGCGCCGCGGTGCGCTTCGACGGCGGCGGCAAAGGCGGCGGCGCAGGCGGGGGCCTGTGGGACAAACTCCAGTGGGTCCGGAGCTGGGGACCCCAGCAGTGGGGCCGGGGGTGCCGCCGACGACGACGACGACGACGACGCCGGGTTGGCGGCAGCCCCCAACGAGCAAGAAGCCGGCGAGTCCAGGTGGTCGTCGGCACCGTGCTGCGGGGACGTCAGTGAGGGGGATGCACACGTCGCCGAACCCGGAGACGCCAGCGCCAGCACCGTCGACGTGGACGTCGGTGACGGTGACGGTGACGGTGACGGTGACGGTGACGGTGACGGATGGGGGTCTGGGTGTCCGGGACTCGCAGGCACCACGACACTCGCGCCCGCGCCCGACACGTCGACCACCACCAGCTGCTGCTGTGCGCCATCGACAATCACCTGGCGTGGCTCGTCCATGGGGTGCACTGGGCTGGGAGGAGTCGACACCACATCCCCAGCAGGGTGTGGGTCGTCCTCAAGCCCACGCCGAGAAGGTGCGTCGGTTGGACGACATGGTTCGTCAGTGGTGGGGCTGTCAGACACTCGTGCAGTGACGGTCGCCGCAGCACGTGGCGTCCCCACGGTTTCTTGAGGTCGCGGCGCATCCTCCTTGGGGCTGAGCGGCGTGTCCCTCTCCTGTGTCGAGCCGCCACCGTCACCACTGGCGCCTTCGTCACCATGGACGTCGCCATTGCCTTCCATGGTGGAAGCGGAAGTGGGGACAGCACCGGTGCCGGCGGCCTCTTTGGGGCGACGTGAGGCGGGCGCATCGTCAAGGCGCTGCGGCTTGGTGGAAGTCGCCATCACCATGTCAGGCAACAAAGCGTGCAACACACGCTCCTCTTGGGCCATGTGCCTCGCAAAACGCCTGGCGATGCGAAACCGGATCGCCGTGTTCATCACGCAACCGAGGACGTTGCAGGCAAACGCCAGGGTCGACACTCGCGGCTGAACCCGGTCCCGGGGTGGTGGATGGCCGGACATGTGCCTCCGCGCGATCCTCAATGCCGACAGGGCCAACCAGTGCTTGTAGGGCGTGGGAGTGGGGGCAGTTCCATGTGCACGGGTTGCCACCACCACGCTCCCATCGCCCAATCCGATGTCTGACACGCTGGCCGTGGATGGGTGCAGCACCGCTCCTCGGGCCAGCAACACCACCTCGCTCCCCCACAGCATCCGTGCATACCCAAACTCGGTGAGAATACAGCGCCGCAGCATCTCCACTGTTTCATTTCGGCCCACGAGCAACGGCACACACCTGTCACAATGCGCACGACGGGAAGACAAAAACCCGGGCAAGCACAATGAGCAACACAATGAGCAACACACAACACGACACAAGACGGGAGAAGCCACCCAGCGAGGCAACGGGACAATGTCACAATGCGTTGCAGGTGGCAAAAAGGAAGCGACGCGCGGCAGGCCTCACCTGGACCGAAACGGCCAACAGAGCACATCAACAACCTTTATTTTGATAAACTCGCGGCAGTGCCAACACCCGTGATCCCACTGGGTGGTGTCATCCGGGACACGCGGGGCGGAAGGCGGCCAGTACAGCAATGACACGCCAAGTGGGCCCTTGGCCTGAACGGTGCTGGCGTCGGCCTCAAAGCCAATGGACGGCTCATTCTGCACCATCCACTTCTCGCCTGGGCTGGGCGACTCGCCCCGAAACCCTTCGGTGCGCACCTGGTGCATGCCCAACCGAACCACCTGGTCCGCGCCAAAACTGTTGTTGGACGCGGAGTGGTTGGCGAGGCGGAGGGGGGCACCGTCCTCTCCAGCGGACCCCACACCACGCACACCCGCATCCTCACTGCTCACTCTTACACCCGTACGCGCACCGGCACCAGCACCAGCACCAGCACCAGCACCAGCACCAGCACCAGCACCAGCACCAGCACCAGCACCAGCACCAGCACCAGCACCACCACCACCAC
>Ga0213833_1002959_pt1 | contig 10657 bp, 5 predicted proteins | sample SWATP21_FD_160575 | JGI IMG/M metagenome (GOLD analysis project Ga0213833, IMG submission 160575) | Coastal seawater microbial communities from Marineland, Florida, United States - SWA TP2 #1 | ecosystem: Environmental > Aquatic > Marine > Coastal | place: USA: Florida | collected 2016-08-14
TGCCTGCCTCCACCTCTGCTTCTGCGGCAGATGCACGGCTCGACGCCTCGGACAGTGCCTGCTTCAGGCCCGCCACCGTGGCTTGCAGGGACGTCACGCGCTCGTCCGCTGACTGACCCCGCGCCTCGAGCTCGGCCTCGAGCTCCGCCACGTGGTCGGTGCTGGCCTCGAGCTCGTCCTCGAGCTCTGCCACGCGACCGTTGCTGGTCTCCAGCTCCTCCTCCAGCTCTGCCACGCGGGCATCGCTTGTACCCAGCTCCGCCTCGAGCTCTGCCACGCGGGCGTTGCTGGCCTCCACATCGGCCTCCAGCTCCGCCAGTTTGTCGGTGGCCGACGTCATCACCTCGTCCGCGGCCTGAAGCTTGGCGCGCGTGTCGCCCTCCACCTCCGCGATGCGCTGGTGGGCGGCCGCCAGCTCCTCCGCCAGCTCCTCCACCTTGCTGTTGGCGTCCTCCAGCTGGCTCGCGGCATTCTCCGCCTGTGTGGTGGCTTCCTCGGTCTGAGCTTCCGCCTCTGCCAGCTGGGCGAGGGCGCTGTCCAGCCGAGTGTTGGCTTGCGCCGCCTCCTCGCTGGCCTCCTCCGCCCGTGCCGTGGCAGCCTCCAGCTCCTTCACCACCGCCGCCGTACCGGCATCGGCGGTCGCGGCAGCCTGTGCGGCAGCTTCCAACTCCGACTCCAGCGCCATGACGCGATCCGTGCTCGTCGCAAGGGCGTCTGACAAGGCGCCAACCTTGCCGTCGAGCTCCTCGACCTGGGCTTGGGCCTGCGACTGCGCCTGGGCGGTGGACAGGGCGGACTGGGTCGTGGCCGCCAGGTCGGCCTCCACCTCCGCCGCATGGGCGCGCGCTGCCGCCAGGTCCTGTGTCAGCTGCTCCACATCGCCGTGCGCCTGCGCCGCCACCTGCTCTGCAGCCGCTGCACGGGACGTGGCAGACTCGAGGTCAGACGCCAGGGCCGCGGCCTGGGCGTCTGCGGTGTCTTGAGCCGTCTCCAGCTCCGCCACGCGCGCCTCCAACTCGTTGATGCTGCCGTCGCGCTCCTCGATGATGGACCGCAGGCCCTCCTGCTGCGCGGTGCCTGCCTCCACCTCTGCTTCTGCGGCAGATGCACGGCTCGACGCCTCGGACAGTGCCTGCTTCAGGCCCGCCACCGTGGCTTGCAGGGACGTCACGCGCTCGTCCGCTGACTGACCCCGCGCCTCCAAGTCGGCCTCGAGTTCTGTGACGCGGCCGTTGCTGGTCTCGAGCTCATCCTCGAGCTCTGCCACGCGACCGTTGCGGGTCTCCAGCTCATCCTCCAGCTCTGCCACGCGACCAGTGCTGGTCTCCAGCTCTGCCTCGAGCTCTGTGACGCGACCGTTGCTGGTCTCCAGCTCGGTGTCGAGCTCTGCCACGCGACCATTGCTTGCGTCCAAATCGGCTGCGAGCTCTGCCACGCGACCATTGCTGGCCTCGAGCTCTGCCCCAAGCGCTGCCACGCGGGCGTTGCTGGCCTCCACATCGGCCTCCAGCTCCGCCAGTTTGTCGGTGGCCGACGTCATCACCGCGTCCGCGGCCTGAAGCTTGGCGCGCGTGTCGCCCTCCACCTCCGCGATGCGCTGGTGGGCGACCGCCAGCTCCTCCGCCAGCTCCTCCACCTTGCTGTTGGCGTCCTCCAGCTGGCTCGCGGCCTCCTCCAGGCGCCCGTTGGCGTCCTCCGCCTGGGCGGTGGCCTCCTCCAGGCGCCCGTGGGCGTCCTCCGTCTGTGCGGTGACCTGCTCCAACTGCGCGGCAACCTCCGCCAAGCGAGCCTGGGCTCCCGCCGCCTCCCCACTGGCCTCCTCCGCCCGGGCCTCCACCACGCCCAGCTCCTCGGCCAGGGTCGAGGAGCGCTCTTCCGCCCCCGCGGCGCGCTCTTCGGCGGCGGCCAGCGCCTCGCGCACCCCAGCCGCGTCCGCTTCCAGCTCCGCCACACGCGCCGCCGCCGCCGCCAGCTGCGCCTCCAGCGCGCTGCGCGCCGAGTCGACGCCCGCCAGCTCTTCCGTGCGCTGTGCCGCGGCTTGGTGCGCCGCCTCCAGCGCCGCCTCGAGCTCCGCGACACGGTCACGCAGCGCCTGCACCTGGTCGCACGCGGCAGCCGCCTCCTCCCGACCCGCCGCCGCCTCCTCCCGCGCCGCCGCTGCTTCGGCGTGCGCCGCGACAACGTCCTCCCGGGCCGCCGCCGCCTCTGCATGCGCGGTCGCGGCCTCCTCCCGTGCCGTCGCCGCTTGCTCCCGCGCCGCCGCCGCCTCGGCGCGCGCCGTCGCGGACTCCTCGCACGCCGTCGCGGCCTCCGCATGCGCCGTCGCCGTCTCCTCGCGCGCCGCCGCCGCCTCTGCGTGGGCCGCGGCGGTCTCTTCCCGCGCCGTCGCGGCCTCGCCACGCGCCGCCGTCAACGCCTCGTCGGCCGCGAGCTCGTGTTGCGCCTCCAGCCACGCCACCCGGTCCGCGGCCTCCTCCGCCCGCGCCTCGCTGGCCCCCAGCCTGTCCCTCACGGCCGCCAGCTCGCGCTGGGCGGCCGCCAGCGCCTCCTCCGCGACCCGCGCCGTGTCACCCGACGCCGACGCGCGGTCGGTGGCCACCCGCAGGTCGTTCGTCACGGCCGCGACGCGGTCCTCCAGCTCCTGGCGGGCGCCGTCGCGCTCGGCGAGGATGGCGCGCAGGCCGTCCCGCTCCGACTCCTGGGCTGCCAGGTCGGCCTCGAGCGCCTGCACGCGTTGGTGCGCCGCGGCCAGGTCGTCGCCCGCGGTCGTGGCCTCGTCCTTGGCCGCCTCCACGGCCGCCTCCAGCTCCTGAATGTACGCGTTGCCGTCCTCCACCTGCCGCGCCAGCTGCTGCTGCTGCGCCGCCGCTTCCTGCGCGTCCGCGTCCAGGCCCGCCAGGCGCTGCTCCAGCTCTGCGAGGCGCGCGTCGCGCTGTTCCAGCTGCTGCTGCAGCGCGGAGGCGCCCTCTTCCGCAGTGCGCAAGTCGCCCGCCACCTCCTGGCTGGTGGCCTCGGCGCGCTCCGCTGCAGCCTTGGCGACCTGCAGCTGCTCTTGCAGCGCCTCCATGTCGCCTGTGGCTTTCGCCGCAGCGGCCTTGGCAGCGGCGTACTCGGACCGGGTGCGCTCCAGAACCTCCTGTGTGGTGGGGTTGCACAGCGTGCAGCGTGGATGGTGGGGGTTTGGTGGGAGTGGTCGCACAGGCGCACAGGTGTGGCATGGCACAGCGTGAGAAACAACACAGCGACAGGGCGAAGCGAGACAGACAGCGGGGGCGACGGTGACCAACAAGCCCGTTCGTTGCAGTTGCGCAAAGCCCGTCACACGCGCGCGCCCACACGACGTCACTTGCTGGACACACACACACACACACACACAACACCAACAACAATGTGCCGAACCAACACAAACGCCACGCACCTCCAGCGCCGCGTGGGTGTCCTGCAGATGCTTCAAATCGGAGGACACCTCCTCGTTGCGCCGCAACAACACCGCGTTCTCCCGCTGCAGTGCCACCACAAGGCCGCGCACACCGGCAGTGGCCAATTCGTCGTCGTCGTCGGCGTCGGCGTCGGCGTCATCCACCGAGGAGCGGCGCTTGGTGGGGCGTGCCGGGGACACGGCGTCCCGCACCTGGCGCAGCGTCTCCACCTCCGCCTCGAGCGCCTTGCGCTGCTCCTGCAGCTGCACCAGCTGCCCCCGCGCGTGCTTGCCGGCCGCCATCACCTTGTCCAGCCGCGCCACCTCCGAGGCGCGCCCGGCCTTGGCCTGCGCCAGCGCCTGCGCCGCCTGCGCCGCCTCGCGGTGCAGCACCGCCAGCTTCTCCTCCGCCTCGCGCGCCGCGGAGGCGTTGGACTCGGTGCGGGTGAGCACCTGGCGCTCCGAGGCGCGCAGCGCGGACAGCGACGACTCCACCGCCGCGGCCTGCGCCATCAGGCGCGCCACTTCGTCTTGGGCCGCTGCCGTGTCCCGTCGCGCGCGGGAGGTCGCCTCCTGGGCGGCGGTGCTGTCGTCCAGCAGGCGCTGGACCTCCGCCTCCAGCTCGGTGACGCGGGCGTCGGCGGTGTCTCGCGCCGCGGCCGCCGCCTCGGCCTGGTCACGCGCCGCCGCGGCGTCTGCCTCGGCGGCGTCGAGCGCCGACTGGGCGACCTCCGCCTGCGCCTCGAGCTCCTGCACCCGCACCCGCAGCGCGGCGGCCTCGGCCACCGCCGAGTTTTTCTCGATGGTCAGCGCGTCGTTTTCGTCCAGCAGGTCGCCCACCGCGCGGTTGGCGTCGCTGTCGCGGTGGCGCTGCGCGGACCCTGCTCGCGCGGCCAGCTCCAGCTCCGCCGTTTGCACGTTGATGCGGTGCACGCGCTCGCTTTGCACGCGCTGGTCGAGCAGCGCGGCGTACTCCTCGAAGGCGTCAATCAGGTCTCGCGCCGCCGCACGGGTTTCGTTTTGCTGTTGTTGCAGTTGCTGGTGCTGGTGCTGGTGCTGTTGTTGCTGGTGCTCCTGCGGCTCCTGCTCCACGCCCTGGGCACCGTTGCCGGTGCCATCATCACGGGAAAACCCGGGGGATGTGGCTGTCGGTGGGGCCGACGGCGCGCGGGGCGGCAGGGCAATGACCTGCAACAACGCACCCTCTGCGTCCTGCACCATCTGCTTGCACCGGGCCAGTTCCTCCGCCGTGGGGCCCACAATGGGCGGCAGCATGTTGGGGGACGGGGTCATGAAGTTGAGGGAGTCGTCGCCGGTGGCGAAGGAGGTGGGCGAAAACCCGACGGTGCTGGCGCTGCCAAGGTGGCGCAGGCGCCGCGACCGCGTGGGTGGCGGCGACATGAAGGACGACGACGAGGTGGCACTGGGCACGCGGCGCATGGCGGCGCGGCTCTCCCGTTTGTCGAGCGGTGGCGGGGACGTCGCGGTCGCGTCGGCCCCGGCACCAACACCGGCCGCACCAGCCCGGGCTGAGCCGTGGTGTGGTCGTCCTTGCGACGACGACGCTGTTGGCGAGACAGCGAGCGTCGTGGCTGTGGGGCTCGTCACCGGGGACACCTCCTGGGGCTGGTGATCCGGGAGGATGACGGCGGTGCTGTCGGTGTGGCGCAACTTGTGGGGTTGCGCCGGGCTGGGCTCTGCTGTCGGGGCAGAGGCGGGTCCGGGTTCGTTGTGTAGTGGAGGCCATGATGATGGCGTGGTATCAGCCCCAGAGGAGCGCACGGCGGAGTCGTGCGAGTGCGACGACAGCCGCACAGGTGACAGGTCCTCCGGCGTCATGTCCGACAGCACCGGAGATGCGGAGACGCCGCCTGGGCTCCCCGTTGAAAGCGCTGCCGGGGCGGGGAGACTGGAGGAGTTGTTCAACCCACTCATGGAAGACATTGAGGAGCTTGACATGAGTTCTGTCCTTCGGCGGCGGTACTGGGAAAGCTGCAAAAACACAACACCACACAACACCCGAGCACGTGTGTCAGAGCCTTGCCTCCCCCGCCCCACACGCCCACACACCAGCACACGCCCCGCGGCACACCGCATGTACCGCAAACAAGTCCAGCCACTCGTTTATGCACAACAACCTACCTGCCGACGGCCGAGTGCGACCAGTCGCTCGCGGTCTTGAGTGGCCGTGCGACGTGACACCTCGCTGAAAGGCGAGCCACCCGCCGACGAAGCATGTGACAAAGAATCCATCTTGCAGGACCGTGTCCCGCGGACACAAAGTTAATCACAATCACTTCGGGTCCACCACGACCCTACCGGGGTCTTCTGGGCCCGCGGTTGGCAATGCCCAGGCCCAAAGGTTGCCTTGTGTTCACACCATTTCCCCGTGCACAGCGCGCAGCTCTCGCGCCTTTGAAATTGCAACATGTCACGTCATATTCACACAGCTAAAGGTTGGTTTAGTTACATTGTCCTACACAACCCCACCGCTGCCCAACGGAATGCTTGAACCCCCAAGTCCACCGCAAAGGTGTGGGTTCGGTTGCTATCGTGGGTGCGGTCATTGTTGCTATCGTTATTGGTGCTGTTGCTGCCGACGCTGCTCTGCGAGCGCGGTGTGGCGACCGGTGTAGTATCCTGCGTAGTACCACGCCATGAGAACAGCATGGAGGGAGTCATCCCCGTCAACAGGCATCGCTGCACCACTCATCGCTGCACCACTAAAGGCTCCCGCATGGCCGGAAGGAAGGCTGGGTGGACATGGGAACGCAGGTGGAACCATGCCTTGAGGTTGCGGAGGGGCAGGCGCGGTGAAAACGCCGGACGAAACAGGTTGCGACGCCACCACCGGTGTTGCAGCAACACGGTCCCAGTAAGACGGCGGCGTGGATGCAGGCCCTGATGTTTGGCGCGCGGGAATGGATGACGGCATCGCCGTGCCAGCAGCTCCAGCAACAGCCGACGCTGCCCCACTTTGTGCGACACTTGCGCCCGCACCCGCACCCGCACCCGCACCCGTGCCCTCGCCAGCGCCAGCCATTGCATTTGCTGCTGCAAAAGCTATTGTCTCACCACCGACATCCACACCTGAACCAACTCCGCCTGCACTCGAACGCTTGCCTGTGCTTGCACAGCCTTGCACACATGCTGCGCCGCCGACGGGCGCAGGACTTAACTCGCCCGGCATGGCCACATCATGCCCCACGGCCCCATCATTGCTTGAAACATTGTTCAAGGACCCTCCGCCCACTGGGGGAACCACAACACCAGGTCCGGGTGCAAGCTGCTGTGCCTCCGCCTTGTACTGCTGGTAGGTGGGGTCCTGCGAGCACGAGAACACAAGCAAGCCGGTAAACACGACACTCTGCAGGCACATCCCAGCAACGCCACGCACTTCATCTGCAAGAGTAGTACTCCGAAGGCTTGAAGCGCCGAGCTTGCGAGCCCGCTTTGCCTGTCCACGGGTCTGGTGGCTGCGTAGTGCCTTGTCCAAAGCCTGAATGATGAGGCTGTCGTCCCACACATCTTCCTGTTGCAGAACCAATGTTGAGCAACCAACACAACAACTTCACGCAAGCAAACGATACCTTGTCAGTGTTGTTCCATACCATGCCACCATCACTGTGTTGTGCTTCCATGGCTGTCCGACAACTAACTGTGAGAGCAGCACGCACCCGGTGCTCGTGCGCACAGCAATTTGTTTGTCTGATTTTAAGATAAGCATAGGAGTAACTCTGCTGGCAGAGTTACAGTTTCCCGAGCACCGTCACGGGTGTGGGATCCACCTTCCCATGCGCAACAACAAGCTTGGAGATGAGCTTGAACTTGGGGTGTTCTGCTGAGTCGAGCAACTCGAACAGAATGCTTTCAGCGGTCGTCAGGATCGCCCCCATTCCTTCCAGCCTCTGCCATGCATGTGTGGTTAACACGCCGAAAAAAAACGAAACACGCCCGCAACCACCGCCGTGCGCACCCGAAAAGCAATCGCACGGTCCCCTTCCCGTTGACTTGATGTGCCATCCACCACAATGTACACATTCTTGCCGGCGCTCAGCAGATCGATGGTCGTTTGAAGAATGCATACATGCGCCTGCGCGCACACAAGAATGGCGACGTTAAACCGGCAAGTCGACGCCTACACCAAATGCAACCATACCTCAATACCGAACAAAACCACGGTGTCAGCGTCAGCCGCAGCCTTGGAAACTTCTTCCGTCATCATCGAGAACTTCAATTTGGGAAACACAGCGAAGGCGTCTTCACCCTCCTCCTCGCTGGGATTAATCAGAGGCTGCAGCTCCGAGACTGACACATACAGGCACCAGTTCAGCCCTTCGTCTCTCCTGCAAGTTTTAGCTTGGATGCACTCTCGGGACGTACCAGTGGGAAGAAGTCGCTTCGGGTATTGTTCCGTGACGATCACAGGCACGTCCAAGATGCGCGCAGCTTTCATCTGGCACGAGTAGTTTACACCACCGCTTTCTAGCCCCACCACAACGCGCTATGAACATACCATTGTGCTGGCAGTTGCAATCACGCTGTCCATGTTGAAGATAAGGGGACGGAACCGCTCTTGCTGAAGGCAAGAGGCAGAAGTTGTGAGATACACAACAGCGACAAGAAACACACAGCACCGCAACATACAATATCGCAGCAAAAAAACGCTGTGCGAGTAAGCTCAGGCTTTCCAAAAAATCGGGACGCGCGGATGGCAGCCATGGTTGCAACAAAACAACAAAAAAACCGAGGAGCACAGGCGGCACTTGAGGACTTGCCGCCAACCATGGAGTACATGACTGGTGTTTTGCACGACAATGTTTTCAAATAAGCACAAAATCATCTGTTGCCGACGTCATGGCTAACAGATCTAACATTTGTCATCGGCGGGAAGTTCGTTGGTTCTCAGCCAGCCGCTTGAATATCGCACCCCCTTTCTTCATACTGCTGCGGGCTCGACACACTGTCGTCCCTTCCTCGTCACCATGGGGATCGAAAAGGTGCGCATCGCTCTTGAGATGGCGACGTACTGGACGGACCCGACAATGATGCTGGTTTTCTGCGTCATTGGCGGCATTGCTGCCAACTTGGTGCTGCCGATCGTCATCGCTTACTACTTTGGCATCACCTACGTGCCGATTCCGTTCATCGCGGAGTACATCTGGTACAACTACATCTACATGCGCCGTGTGCCTGCCCCGACGAGCAAGTACTTGACGTTCAAGCATGCCGGCCTGAAGGCCGCGTACGCGAACTCCCGCATTCCGATGGTGACTCTGGCTGACGCGTACATTGACGGCCAGATCGACTTCGTGGGTGACGTGTGGGAGACCCTGGACCAGCACCGCGACGAGTTCGTCAACTACAAGGTCACATTCACTCAGGCCAAGTGGTTGATCCGCCAGCTGTTCCCGAACCAGCACAACTCCTCCAACAAGGATGTCAAGAGCACCCACAAGGAGATCGCTGAGCACTACGACCGGGGTAACGACTTCTTCAACGCATTCATGGGCCCGTCCATGGTGTACACGTCGGGTGTGTACCGTGGCTTGGACCAGAGCCTCGAGCAGGCCCAGTTCAACAAGATGTCCCTGATCTGCGACAAGCTGGGCGTCAAGAAGGGCGAGAAGTTCCTGGACATTGGGTGCGGTTGGGGCACCCTGGTCCGCCACGCGGCCAAGTACTTCGGTGCTACCTCCACGGGCGTGACTCTGTCGGCAGAGGGAGCTAAGTGGTGCAACGATAAGAACGAGGAGGAGAACCTGACGGACAAGTGCAAGATCCTGTACATGGACTACCGCCAGATCCCTGACGTGACGGTGGAAGACCGCTTCCCCAACATCGCCTCCATCGAGATGGCGGAGCACGTTGGCCTGAAGAACTTCCCAGTGTACCTGAACAAGGTCAAGCACCTCCTCACCGATGACGGCTCCTTCCTGATGCAGGTTGCCGGCCTTCGCCAGGGTTCCAACTGGCAAGACGTCGCCTGGGGTCTGTTCATGAGCCGCTACATCTTCCCCGGTGCTGATGCCTCCACCCCCCTGAACTGGTACATCCGTCAGCTGGAGCAGGCAGGCTTTGAGGTGCAGAGCGTGGAGACCATCGGCCGCCACTACTCCCACACCCTCCACGCCTGGTACGACAACTTCCAGCGCAACAAGGCCAAGATGGAGGAGAAGTACGGCGCCCGCCTGTGCCGCATGTGGAGCATTTTCCTGGCGTGGTCGGTCGTGGCTGCCGGACAGGGCTCTGCCACGTGCTACCAGATCCTGAGCCACAAGAACACGTACGACTGGCCTCGTGACAAGTACACCACGGGCGAGCCCGGTCTCACTGGCGTGGGCATCGTGAACGAGGCTGTGGAGGCGCGCGGTGCCGAGCGCCAGCGCCGTGGTGCCCCTCTGTAGTTGCTCAGTTACCCAGTGTATGCTGTAGCCAAGCCCCCCGTGTTGGACTGGGGGACGAGACATGCCTCGCAACAACATAGCATTCGTGTTTCTCACACATCTCACGACACATTTTTTCTTGGTTTGGTTGTTGGTTTTGGCTGTTGGTTTTGTGGTTGTTGGCGCCATGCCATGCCCGTGGCGTTTGTGGTCTCTACCAAGCGTCACGCCGCGAAATTGGCGCGCGTACGCTGCCACTTTTCATACACACCCTCTACTACGACTTGCGTGCTCGCTTCGTGTTGCCCCTTCCAGCGATCGTGATTCGTCGTTTCTGAGCACCACAGGAACAGGAACGTCAGACCGCGAAACACACGCCAACTCCCAACACCCAAGACAGACAGCAAGAACACCGAAACGCACACGTGGGCCGGGAAGCGTCCCCTTGCCTTTCCCCATGCCCACAGCGGTCACACCACGCGCTGACGGCACCAAACCCTTTCCCCCGCCCTGAGCAGCAAGTGCTGCGTTCTTGGCCCGGAGGTTCTGCTGCGCCACACGGGCGGCCGCCACACGAGCTTGCGCAGCTTTGGCTTTGGCGGACTGTGAGGCCCGTGAGGCCTTCGAGCGAGACTTCGACGTGGTTTTTGTGGTGGTGGCAGCGGGCTGTGGGCGCTGCTGCATCGCGGTGGCGGCCTGCGCTTGCGCCACGGCCGCAGCCGCTGCGTGCTTGGCTTTGGCTTGCGCCGCCAGGCGCTGGGCGGCAAGCTTGGCCCGTTCCGTGGCGGCTGTGGCACGACGCGACGAGAGAAAAAAAAAAAAAAAAAAAAAAAAAAAAAAAAGAAAGGGGGCG
>Ga0213833_1002960_pt1 | contig 10657 bp, 16 predicted proteins | sample SWATP21_FD_160575 | JGI IMG/M metagenome (GOLD analysis project Ga0213833, IMG submission 160575) | Coastal seawater microbial communities from Marineland, Florida, United States - SWA TP2 #1 | ecosystem: Environmental > Aquatic > Marine > Coastal | place: USA: Florida | collected 2016-08-14
GGGGGTGTTACCATCTGCTTTTCACGCTCTGATCGTGGTGCCCCGTGAACATACACACTTGGAGCGCTTCGTAGGGCAGAGGAGGCTTGTTTGCCGAATGCAGAAGTACTCTGGTACTGAATCTCGCGATGGCGGGATGCCTCTGCAAAGACGAAATCCCATTGACAATCAGGTCCAGTGTTCCTTACACGGAGCACAAGCGCAAAGCATGTAAGTGTGCGTGCGTGAACGCATCGGACCTCGATTTGCAGCCTCGATGCTATACATGCTTCCCCATGGTGTACCGATGGCAGACGCAGAGTTTCCTCGTGCCCCTAGCGTCTTGCTTGCGTCGTATTTTGGTCCGGGAGCATTGTGGAAGGACATGGTCGTCTTCAGTCGAGCAGGCTCGCGCCCAAACTTGGCGGAGGGGGCTGAAGGCTGCACAAAAGACGCGCAGCACAACGCAGCGCGAAGGATGTCAAGTTGGCGCGAGGAGTGCAGTAGCTCAAACGCTGAATGGCGGCGAGCGTGTACCTTTGTTGACTCAACTTGTGACCCGACTGCGGAAGGGTATTGCAGGTCATCTGCAACGAAACCACACTCGCGTCAAGTCACACAAGTCACCGCGCAACACACCAACGCAAGCGCCACCACAACAGCAGGTGCACGCAGTCGTCTTCATGGACTGCGCTCAGACACACAATGAACGTGTCCGAGGGTAAACAACACACCTGTGAAGCCCGACGGCACCTGTTCCACACCCTGAACGCCGCACAACATGCATGTCACCCAAACCCGAAGCCATCCAATCTCACAGCTCCCCACCCGTTCCATTCACGACGTACCCAAAGCTCTAGCTCAGCCATACTGCTGTCCTTCAGTGGGGCTTGCACATCAAGGACAATTGGCATGCGCACGTCTTGTCCGTCCACTGTGACTCTGTCGCGCCCATTAGCACGCTTACGGAGCCATGAACGCGCAGAGGAGGCACTGCTATGTCGCTGAAGGCTCTTCTTTGGCAACTTGGACATGGCAACGATGGATACGGCTTCGCGATGGCGCGGCGATCGTTACGTTTCGGCTTCAAAAATAGAAAACATACGTAAGATTGTTTTTGTTGTTTTTGCCCTGTACAAGCGTCCTGCGTGTGGTGTGGTGGTGTGTGCTCGGCCGATCTTCCTGTGTCATGCTGTGTGTCGCTTGAGGGAGCATGGAGGAGAAAGTTGAAGCAGAGGTGCAAGAGTTTAGTGAGCGTGAGGTTCGCTTCATGAAACTAGCTCTGGAACAGGTGGGCCGCTGTTGCTGCGCGATGCATGCGTCAGCACTGCCACACATGTTGACCGGAGCGCGTGCGTGACAGGCGGACAAGGCCTTCCACTCAGGGGAGGTAGCTGTTGGGTGCATTATTGTGGACTCAAGAACAGATGCGGTGGTGGGGACGGGCGGAAACCGAACGAATGTGGAGCAAGACGTGCGTTGCTTGCTGCGTGCACGTGTGTCGCTGCACAACCCCGATTGCGGACGTGTTTGCGAGGTGCCGCTGACACGAAACGTGGTGCAACAACACACTGCTCAGGGAACCCGCCACTGCGAGTTTATTGCCATTGAGGAGGCCTGTGCCAAGCTCGGAACTTCGGATCTGTCACACTGCGAACTGTAGGTTTCGGCATGGTCATCGTGCCCCGATGGCAGGTTACCAACCACCAATCCATTGCGTGTGACCTGGCCACAGCTACGTGACGGTGGAGCCCTGCATCATGTGCGCCTATGCGCTTCGAGAAGTTGGTACGTGTGCAGTTTCTTCAGCCAGCACTGCTGTGCAGGTGCCGGCTCCCGCCAGTGGGCGGTCGTCGCCTCACCGCGGTATGTTGTATGCCGGGTGTTGTGGTGTCGAGCGCAGGTATCGGCCGGGTCGTGTACGGATGTGGGAACGACCGCTTCGGCGGAAACGGCTCTGTTGTGGCCCTACACTCCAAAGCGTGCGTCGTGTGTGGGCTCCCTTCGACTTTTTTGCAGCAGTCTCACGATGGTTGGTTTGCTCCTTTCTTTCTCCTCTTTTTTATTCTTTTATTTTTTTGAGGTCCAGCGTGGTCCCCGAACCCTCGTCGGAGTACAAGTCCACTGGTGGCCTCTTTGCTGCAGAGGGCGTCGAAATGCTGCGACGTTTCTATGAGCGCAGCAACTGTCGGGGTGCGCGCGCTTGCCCCTGGCGTGTGGCGCGTTGTGGTGCTGCGTGACCCGTGTGCCATGCCTGGGCGTTGGGTGTTGTGTGTGTGTCTGTGTGCCGGTTTGTGTGTCGCAGCTCCGAAACCCCAACGTGCGAAACCCGCAGCCCCCGCAGCCCCCGCAACACATGTCGAGTGACAGTGCATCTACACAGTAGGTAGCAAATCACGTGTTGTGTGGCAGTGTCGCTACATTCTCTCTGGCGTGCGCAACGCTGTGGTGTGTGCCAAGAAACAACAACTACCTTCAACGAAAAATGGCATGTCTATCTGTGCTTGCCATGGTGGTCCCAGCACTGTCGCAGTGCGCATGTGTTCGCAAGAAGGGTACGCGACCTTCGCGCGTACTTGAAGTCTTGAAACTACCATGTACGTTTGTTTCCTTCACCAGACTCGCCTGCGCAAAGTGTCTAGTTTGCTCTGCAGCGTCGTCCCGTCTTTTCCATCTGAGGAAGTACCGCGAGCTGTGATCATTAGTACACGTCTTCGTTGCCACCATTACATCACACCAAAACCCCTTCATTGCGCACAATTCTTTCGTTGGTGATCGCACACAGGGAAACATCGCGTGTGGTGCACATGGCGACAAGTGGACGTCGGGACATCGTGGCATGCGCATCTGCAAGTGGCTGTGGACGTCCGCAACTGCCTGCGCCACTGGCCCTCAACCCCCGCTGTCCTTTGGGTGCTCCTCCTCACCTTCATTGGGCACTGGCCACCACAACTCGAGCTGGAGGCACCCCGGACACACACGGCACACACGGCGGCACAGTCACACCGGTCACAGGCCTGGCTTGCAGAACCAGCAGCGGAACCCGGCCCGCCCCGGTTACGGGTGCGGCTGCAGTTGCTGTTGTTACAACAGGCTGTCGCTTCGGCGCCGGCGCGTCGGAGATGGCCTGCCGCCTCACCCTCTGGGACACACACTGTGCGAGGGTGCCAGCTGTAGGGCCCACTGACGGCGCGTTCGATGAAGGCCATGCAGCGCTGCTGCACGCTCTTCAAGCGCTGTTGAGACGACGTGGCCCGAGCACAATGGGCGTGGCTCGCGGAAAACGTGTGCCGGCCGCCTGTCACTGTTGCTGCGCCTGTTGCTGCTGTGGCGGAAGGTCGTTCCCCCGAGTGGGCCGACGCGCGTGCTCCATGCACCCCCATCATCGACTTCGATGCACTGGCTCCCCGCACCGGCAGCTCAGTCGAGTTGACTGTCCCAGACACCGCCTGGGCCGCCAGCTCGCGACCGTCTTGCACGGCAAACGAGTGTGGGTTCACGCTGGGGTTCCACGGGTACCGACTGGTGCCTGTGCTTGCACCTGCACCTGCACCTGCACCTGCACCTGCACCTGCACCTGCACCTGCACCTGCACCTGCACCTGCACCCGCGCTTGCGTGACCAGCTCCCAAACGCGAACCTGCACCGGCGCCGACACCGGCGCCAGCCTGCGATTCAGTCACGGGGTTCTGGTGACCATGGCTTGGCAGTGGGGACGGATCTGGTGGGCACTCTTGCCCGGTTGCTGTTGGTGCGGCGGCGCGAGACTGCAGCTGTGGTTGTGGCATCAACGGTGTGGGGGCAACGCCGTTGCGACGTTGTACGGGGGGAGGCACGCCAGCAGTGCGTGTGGCTGGATCTGTGGCGGCATGTGGGGCGTTTGTGTGCGGGGTTGGACGGGGTGGAGCTTGCGAAGGCTGGGGAACACGTCGGAGGTTGCCGCGGTGACTGACACGGCAGTGGCGAACGCAGTCTTGCAGGCGGCACTGGAGGGAGTCGACGACTGCTTCAAGTTCTGCACACCGTGACACCGTGAGAATGGTTCGGTTGTGAGGTTGTGAGCATGGTGCTGGATTTGGCTTGTCACGGTCACTGTTTGGGTGCCTTGTTGTGATGGTGTCTTTGTGTATGCTGTACGCAACTCACCTCGGATGCGAGCCATCAACCACTCGTGCTGTCCTTCCAGCCAGACAAGCTTGGGGTACGAAGCTCGAGCCTTGAACACGACAACGCACGTCCAACAGAGAGAGGATACCGTGATGCTACGTACACTGGCATTGGACATCGCTCCACACATCCCACACACCTTGAACTGTGCGGTCACATGTTGTAGGTTGGCTTGGGCAGCCTCTTTCTCTTGAATTTGACGCTGCGTAGCCTTCTGCTGTTGACTCAACCTGAGGCACAACAAAATGCATACGTCAAGTGCTCCGTTGAACAAAAACAACACCAACAGCAGCGGCGCTAAGAGCGTGGTGCCTTGGTCAACTTCCACCCTTCACATGTTGTTTCAGGTGTGCACCTTGAGACGTACTCGCTACGATGAGCCTCCGCTTGACTGTCAAGTTCTTGCTCCAGTTCAACGATTCGCTGTTCTTGCTCCGCAAGCTGTTCTTTCAAAGCAGCGATCTGTGCTGCTTGACGGGCTTTGGTGGGAGTCACATCGCGATCTTTCTGGCTGCTTGCTTCCTTAGTCGCAGCTTTTATCTCTTTCTGATTATTTGTGTCCCCGCGAAACGTGGCGAGAGATGGCACCCGTCAGTCACAGCAGCAGCCGCACACAATACGACGACGTGGTTCACACCTCCAGTTGCTCAGTGAACATCTCCTCGGTTTGAGTCATGACCGTGTCCAGTTCCTTACGGTGTGCATCACGCTCCTCCTGCAACTTCTTTTCGTACATCTCCTACACCAACCACAAGCACCATGGGTTGCACATGTCAGCGTGAAGCAGTGATTGGCTCGACAACCAGCCACACGCACTCGCAGGCGAGCCATTTCTCGCTCATAGCTGTGACCCCCAGCAGCTGCCTGAGACCGCATGGCTTCGCGGAGTTTTCCAACTTGGTTGCCTGCAACACGACCACAACGCTGCGGTGAGTTCGCATAGTCATGTCTTTCGCTGCGAAACGCACTGTGTTGCTCCTCCGTGCTCTGCTGTTGCTGTTTCAGGTCATCGATGACATTGGCCTGGTCTGCGACAAACTTGGCAATTTGACTCGGAGATTTGTGTGCGAGCTGTCGGACAACCTCTGGCATCTGTGGAGACACGTGTGTGATGATGGCAGTGAAAGAGACAACATGGCAGCGAGCCCGCACGTACGTCCTTGCTGGGCGTCACAAATGTATCCTGCCAGTCCTTTGTCATTCTCTGTGCCACATGGGCGACGGAACGGCCATGTGAGACGGCAAACCATCATGCGACGCACAGCACACCCTCGCACAGTGCCTGCCACAGTACCTCCAGGTGTTCCAGTTTGGGTGACTTCCCAAAGCCGGCAGCCAGAAGTGCGAGGACAAGGTCTTGCACCTGGCGGGAGAGGTCAAACACATACCGAGCGGCCAGGGACTTGGTGTCGTATCGGTGGGCCACCTTAAACTCAAAATGCTGGCATGTTTTCATGATCTGTTGCGTGTGCCCCCCACATGAGTTTGCTGTGCCGCTGGGGCACTTGCGGCCACACTACCACACACCTGTTGCAGGCTTGGCTTCGGCGTTTTGCGAACGGAGATGCCAGAGGCGATGGGCGTCGGCGCCACACGAGGTATCGTGTGCACCTCCACAGGCTGGGTGGCATGGGGTTTGACCGATGCCACCCACCCAGACGCAACCGTGCGCCCATTCTGTCGTTGACGCGGTGGCCGCAGCGGGAAAGGCTGCAGCTTCTCTGTGACAACGCCACCACCCCCAACCACCACGTGTGACGCGGTGGCGGGCCTTCGGGCCTTCACCATGGGGTCCGTGGACATGCGTGAGGCTGTTCTTGAACGTGGTTGAAGACGACGCGGGCAGAGCCAATCCAAACTGTCGTCGTTGCTCTTGACTTGAAGAAAGGGTTGAAAATGGTGTAATTGTTGTGTTGAAAGAATGCAGCTGCACACACTTTATCCACTCTGTTTCAACACGAAAAATTCTTGAACGTTGTCACATCGAGATGTGACACCTGCAAGGAAATTTTGGATGGGCTGCGGCAACATCGGCGGTTGGCGCGGTGGTTGTGTGTCGCTCTCTTTCACGAGCCTTGCCCCCACGGCGGCTTATTCTTGGCGTGTGCAGTGGTACGTGTTGCTTAGATTGCCCTTGTGCGGTTGGGCAGCAGCATGTGGGGGCGGTGATGCCCTGGCGACTGAAGGTTGACGGTCTCGTGTGCTGTGGGGCAGACTGCAGGAAGCACCCATCACAACCATGAGCTCGTACGTGGCAGTGTCGGGGCAGCAGGGGGTCAAGCAGTTGTGTGAAAGATTGCAAAGGATGGAACGCCGTCGCTCATGCCAGGAACCGTGTGCCGTGTGTGTGCCTTCCAGCGCATCTCCGTCATCAGGCTCTGCGCGAGTGCGGCCGGGTGTTTTGCGTCCACGCAGTGACAATGTAGCACGCCCAGGTACGCAGTGCTGGCCACCCCACAACGCCGTACCAGCCACGCCGACGCGCAGGCATCAAGTTGCACACATGCTCTGACACACCCACGGTGTCATGTGCAATCAGGTGGTCGAGTGAAGGCAGCGCTGAAGCGGGGACGCAGGCCGAGCGATGTGACGCAGAAGGTGTCGCGCGCGCACCAGGTCGCCGCTGCTCGCAGGAAGGCGATGGAGGCATCGCGTGCTCGTGTTCATGGTTCGTAACGTAACGTGGTGTGGGTGCTGTGGCGTTGCGCTCCCCGCCATCTGTGTGGGACCATGTGCATTGATAACCGTGGCTGTGATCCAGGTAAATACAACAAAAGCAAGACCCGAATGGGACACGCCACGGGTGGCAAGAAGGCCACACCAAAGTCTGTGACGAAGCGAGGTAGCACCTCGGGCGCTTGCACCTCCACCTCCACCTCCACCTCCACCTCCACGTCCGCATCGCGCCGGGGTCGGTCGCAAAGCACGTCCACAGCACCTCCCAAGATCCCGTCCAAGATCCCGTCTCCATCCGGCGCCCGCCACCCACGCCCGGCGTCCCGCGGCAACCGAGCGTCGTCTGCCACCCATGCACCTTCCCCGGGTCGCCCCGGTGTGGTCGCCGCCACCGCCACCGCCGCCGCCTCCACATCCCGCATCCCACGTCCCTCCACCAGCCCCAAGAAGCGCCCCTTGAACCTGTTGACGAAGGTGCAAAGCAAAGGCAAAGGCAAAGCCGCCCTGTCTTCTTCTGCTGCTGCTTCTTCTTCTTCGTCTTTGTCCTCTTTCGCCACCGGCGCCACCAGCGTGGGCCGACGGGATGCAAAGAGCGGCGGCGCCACAACGTCGGCTTTGCCACAAGCAGCACAAGCGGGCGCCGCCGCCGCCACTGCTTCAGGACTGTCCTCCCGCGGGAGCGGGGCAGGGGGTTCGGTCACCAAACCGAAACCCAAGGCGCGCCGTGCGGCTTCGAAAGCCAAGGCGGGTGGCAGGAAAGGAAAGTCGTCCAACAAGCCGGTGCCTTCGAGCAACAATAATGCGCGCACACGCAGAAACCCGACAACCTCTGTTCTGTCTTCTTCATGCCGACGGCCGTTGCAGGCACGTGGTGCTAGTGTGAGCACATTGCGAGTTGGTGCAGGTCTCGTGGCGGCTGTCATCGATTTTCGTTGGGGTGTCTTGTCTAACGTTTTTTTTTTTTTCTTTCCGACCCCCCTCTCCCACTCCTCCCCCGTCTTGTGTTGTCTGGTTGTTCTGTCATGTCTGTGCGTGCCTGCTTGTGTTTTGGCGCCAGGCTCGTGACATTCCGCCTGCGCTGTCGGCATCGACACGGTCTCGCTACAGCGCCACGCCGAACGTGGACGTGGATCTCGCGCCGCGCGAAGAGGAGGAGGAGGACGGAGATTTTGTGGCGTGCCCTGGGGCCCGAGAAGCGTTGAGCGGTGGGGCCAACGCCACCTTCCAGCACTTTCTTGACACAGACACCCGCCTGCGGAAGATGTCCGTGGCAGCTCGCAAGGCGGAGGAAATGCGCAAGTCGGTCCACATGGGGGCGATTCGCATGCCCCGCAAGAAGAAGAAGAAGCGGCCCACCACAGGCGCTGCCACCACTTCCACGCGTATGACGCGAGCCGCCGCAGCGAAGCAGGTGTGTCGCCTCACCATCCAGACACGCAAACCAAGGCATCCTCGGCATGACACAAACGGTTTCCCTGGCATTCTCGCTTGTCTGTGATTGTGTGTGTGTGTGTGTGTGTGTGTGTGTGGGTGTGTGTGTGTGTGTGTGTGTGTGTGTGTGTGTGTGTGTGTGTGTGTTGTTTGTGGCGTTGGTATTGCATGCATTGCAGTCTGCCTCGCCCCCCGCCCCGCCAACACGGCAGCAACGGCAACGTGTGGGGAAGGACGGAAAGAAGAAGAAGAAGAAGAGCAACACATCGCCCCGCCAAGCGTCAACTGTCGCACCACCCGCCGTTCCAGGCTCTGGCACCACCCAAAAAGGCCAGCGCGCGATGTCACCCCCACAGAAGTACAGCACGCTCGGCAGCTGTCGGCCCAAGTCTCGCGTTCCTGTTGGGTACATGGCGGGCGCGGGGGACAGTGTTGTGTGGCATGGTGGTTGGATGTGCGTGTTTGTGTGTGTGTGGGGGGGGGGAGAGAACTGTGCGCGAAAGTGTTCCGAAAATCGTAGTTGTGACGCTTGTGCTTTCTTTTGTTTTTTTGGTTTGCGTTTGTCCCCCTTGGCGCAGCAAATTGGTATCAAGCTTGCTGTCGCCGCAGGGCGCAACAGTAGGACGCGTGAAGAAATCCGTTGTGTCCGTGAAGTCATCTGTCCGTCGTCGGGTACGTGTCACGTGCAGTCTCGTCTCTTGTGTGTTGTGCCTCTCTCGGGGCTTTGCATGACACACAGTTGCAATGCTGTGTGTGTTTGGGACGTTGGCTGACATGGTTGTGTGCTGTCCGCAGCGCATGCAAACACCTGGTCTGCGAAAGTCAGCCACTCGGTGCCCCACTTCATCTGCTCGTGTTCGATCCAGACTGGGGATGATGACGCAAGGCCAAGGCGCCGGAGCCGCTGCTGATGACACACCAGACGCCACTGTCATGCGCCTGAACTTCACCAACGTGGAGGTGACCGCGTCCACGTTCGCTGCCAACGCCACAGCCACGTCCACCGTCGACGCCGGGGCACCGCCGACTGACCTCATCCACACCACCGCGGCCGTGGAGCTGGGGATGGGGGAGGAAGCCATCACGATGACCACCTCCGACGCTGGCGTTGATGCGAGAGCACCGCCGCCGATCGCAACCCAGACGGCCGCCGCCTCTGTGCATTGGACGCACCAGCAGGCTGCCCCCGCGTCTGCCATCACCCCACCCGGTTCGGCGTTCACCCCCGTGGGTGACGATGTGCGCGCCAGCATCACCTCCTTGCCCAGCCTGGTTGACGTGATGTCTCCCACCATCCGTGGTGGCGCGCTGCGGCCCATGTCTCGTTCGGGGCTGCCACGCTCCAGTCTGGAGTCTGCCAGCCGGCTGCACGACCTGACGCGGAGCGTGGATGAGGATGAAGACGAGGACGAGTTGTGCTCTTTGCACGGAGCAGCGGCCGCCACGGCTCTGGCGGCGTCCGCAGGGTCGAACAGAGACACAGAAACGGTGGCAGACCCCGTGGCTGCCAGGCTTGGCAGTCGCATCGTGGCGCTGGGCCATGCACCCAAGGTTCACAAAGGAGACGTGCGCACTGCAGTGGCGGTCGAAGCACGGCGCTCCCTTGAGGAAGGTGCACTGCACGACGTGATTCGGGCCGCAGCAGCGGGATTGCACGCATAGATTAGACGGCTTGTGCTGCAGTCGAGACGTGAGCATGCTTGTCAACACCAGTTATGTACCTCTGTGCGTTTTCTCGTTTTTCGACTTGGAAGGCTTGCGGTTCAACTTGCCTGTTGCGTTCGTGGCGATGCTCCCGAGGCGGCCTGTGTTCCACGACGAAGGGGGCATGCCGGCTGTGGAGCGTGCAAGGCGTGCAGCGGAGCGCACCCGGCGGCTCTTGCGGGGGTTGCCGTCAGAAGAGGCGCCCAGCTCGGTGGTACTGGGGTACGTGGCACCTTCCGCAACACGCGGCAGCATGGCCTTGCGGTCGCCCTCATCTCCGGCGTCAGCCCCCACGTTCCGGGCTGTGGAAGAGGCTTTACGACGTGCTCCATCCATGGGTGCGGGTGTGGCATTGGTGGGAGAGTCAGACGCTCGCCGCTCGGTGTTCGGTGGGTTGGAGGACGACGGCGACGCCGACTCGGACAGCACAAGTAGCGGCAGAGCCTCGCTTTCTGAAGACCATTCCCCAACAACTTCCACCGCTGAACTTCCATCTTTGTTCCTTGGTGCACGCGCTGTGGCTTTGCGATCCACTGCGACAGATCGTCCGAGGGACGGAGGGTTGGGCGAGGCACTTGCGTCGTACACCTTTCGGTCTGGGGCCACCCCCGGACTAGCTCATCCTGGTGGCTTTGACGGGTGAGTTGAGTTGCGTGCGGTTGTTGATGAGCACGTCAGTGCCTTCGTGTTGGGAAAGGTG
>Ga0213833_1002961_pt1 | contig 10654 bp, 9 predicted proteins | sample SWATP21_FD_160575 | JGI IMG/M metagenome (GOLD analysis project Ga0213833, IMG submission 160575) | Coastal seawater microbial communities from Marineland, Florida, United States - SWA TP2 #1 | ecosystem: Environmental > Aquatic > Marine > Coastal | place: USA: Florida | collected 2016-08-14
CCCGAACTTCCCCGACGACGATGGCACCGTGGGCGTCGAAACCCTTGACCCTCTTTCGGGGGAGTGGCGTCCCCCCGATGTCGCCGACGTCATGGGGTATTGCAGCGACGGCGCAACGTCACCGTACACGGCGGCTCGCATGATGCGCGGGCTGACCTGGTGGGGGGCGCCATGACCACACGATCGATCGTTTGCCTTGTCTGGCTCGCCGGGTGCTCGACGCTCGGGTCTGGTGGGTGCGCTCCAGCCGTCACACCGACCTCGACGGCCGTGGACCGAGTCGACGTTGATGATTTTGCGGATGCGTCGGCCTCGGGCCACACCGCGTTGGTGTGGGTGCAGGGGAACTCCGCGTTCGTCGAGGGGGCTGTGGCGTGTTGGGAGTCGATATGCGCCGTGACCGAGGCCGACGGCTTCGCAGCCTTGTCAGGTCTGCCAGATGGCGAAGTCGCCATCGACGTGCAGACAGGTCAAGGCGTGCCTCTAGTGATTCCGTTGACCCTCAACAACCACTGGGCACCTCACTTGGCGGCGCGGAGTCTGACGCCCGACATCTACGCGAGTTGGATGGGCCCGGACGCCTGGCCGGAGGGGACCGGCCTCATTGATGTCTGGCTCGACGACGCCACCGACGGCGGTGGCCGTCTCATGTCCGGGGTGCGGTTGGAGGCAAGCGCAGGAGACGTGTGGAGTGTGCACGACCTGACGACGGCCGAACGCAGCCCCATCAGCAGCGGCACGGGGCCGCTGTGGGTGGCGAATGCGCCTGAAGGCACGGTGGAGTTGACGCTGACCATCGAAGGCGCGTTGTGCCGGGCGCGAAGCGTTGGGTGGCAGGTGTCGACGGAAGACACCGCCGAGGGACACACCTTGCACATGACGGTGCCGAGCGTGGCGAACCATGCCACGTCCATCTACGTGCAATGCGTTGACGCACCGTAGTCGCGGCAAGAACGTCCGGGGACGCTCGGCCATAAACGGCAAATCGCTTCGCGATTTGCTTTGACGAAGGAAGCCCGCACGAGGCGGGCTTTTCGTCGGAGGCCATTTTGTCGACGAGTGACGACGTCATGCAACAGCCGTCAGGGGCATTGCTGAGCAATGCCCAACGACCGACCACCAACGCGGACGACGGCGTCGTCATCCACTGCAACTGGTGTTCAAGGCAGGGCCTTGGCGCCGCGAAGCGCGCGCCAGCCCTGACTCCGGTTCTTCCGTCCAGGCCGATTTCTGCGAAATCGGGACGACCAATCGCAGATTGGTCGAGGCTGGCCGTCCTCAGGGCTCTTCGGTCCAGCCTTCCAAGATGGACTTCACATCTGCCATGTACGGCAAATCGCTTCGCGATTTGCTTTGACGAAGAAAGCCCGCACGAGGCGGGCTTTTCGTCGGAGGCCATTTTGTCGACGAGTGACGACGTCGATGACGTCATGCCACAGGCATCATGGGGCATTGCTGGGCAATGCCCGACGACCATTTGCGGCGCAAATGGTCGATTCGACCGACCACCAACGCGGACGATGGCGTCGTCATCCACTGCAAATGGTCGTTCAAGGCAGGGCCTTGGCGCCGCGAAGCGCGCGCCAGCCCTGACTACGGTTCCTCGGTCCAGTTTTCGAGAATCGACTTTACGTCGGCCATGTACGGCAAATCGCTTCGCGATTTGCTTTGACGAAGAAAGCCCGCACGAGGCGGGCTTTTTCGTCGGCCGGCGAACGCCGACCTGTCGAGAACCGGAAGCCCTACGGTTCCTCGGTCCAGTTTTCGAGAATCGACTTTACGTCGGCCATGAACAGGTCGGCGGTGGCGCCGTCGATGAGACGGTGGTCGAAGCCCAAGCTCACCACGCCCATGTTGCGGATGGCGATGACGTCGGTGCCGTTGACGTCGAGCACCACCGGCTGCTTCTTGATGCGGCCGATGCCGAAGATGGCGGTGTTGGGCTGGTTGATGACCGGGGTGCCGATGATGGCGCCGTAGTTGCCGGGGTTGGTGATGGTGAACGTCGAGCCCGAGATTTCATCTGGCTTGATGCGGCGCGAGCGGGTGCGCAGCGCCAAGTCGGTGATGGTGTGGGCGAGGCCGCGCAGGTTCAACTGGTCGGCGTTCTTGATGACGGGCACCATCAGGCCGGGCTCGGGCTTGTCGATGGCGACGGCCATGCCGAGGTGCACGTCTTTTTTGAAGACGATGTCGGTGCCGCGAATCTCGGAGTTCAAGTAGGGGTGACGCTTCAACGCTTGCGCCACGGCGGCCGCGAAGAACACCGTGTAGGTCAGGCCGACGCCTTCTTCGGCTTTGAAGCGCGCCTTGTGCTTGCTGCGCACCTTGTCGATGTTGGTGAAGTCGACGTCGAAGAAGGTGTGCACGTGGGCCGACGTCGATTTCGAGTTCGGCATGCTCCGCATGATGACTTTGCGCATGGTCGACGCGGGTTGCACCGACTCGCGGGCGCCGGGGGCGAAGTTCACCTGCACGGGAGCCGCAGCAGCAGGTGCCGGAGCGGGAGCAGCGGCCGCAGGGGCGGCGGCAGGAGCCGGGGCAGCGGCGGCAGGCGCCGGAGCAGAGCCGCGGTTGGCGATGTAGCCCAACAAATCCTTCTTGGTGACGCGGCCGTTGTTGCCCGTGCCGGGCAACGCGTCGAGCTCAGCGTCGGAGATGCCGTTTTGTTGTGCGATGCGACGCACCAACGGCGACACAAAACGTCCGGCGGCCGACGACGACGGACGGGCGGCGGCTGGAGCGGGAGCGGCCGCGGGGGCCGGCGCTGCAGCGGGGGCAGGAGCGGCGGCGGGGGCAGCAGCGGCGGCAGGAGCAGCAGCCGGAACGGCCGCGCCTGCTTCACCGACGTAGCCGAGCAGGGTGCCGACGGCGACGGTTTCGCCTTCGGGCACTTCAATCGACAGCAACGTGCCGGTGGCGGGGGCTGGAATCTCGGCTTCGACTTTGTCGGTGGAGATGACGCAGATGTCTTCGTCTTTTTTCACGCCTTCGCCCGGCTGCTTCAGCCATTTGACGATGGTGCCCTCGGCGATCGACTCGCCCAGCTGGGGCATGACGATTTTTTCGGCGCCGGAGGTGTCGGCAGCGGCGGCGGGGGCTGCAGCAGGTGCAGGCGCAGCTGCAGGTGCTGGCGCAGCAGCAGGGGCCGGAGCAGCAGCAGGTGCAGGCGCGGCTGCGGCAGGGGCTTCACCGGCGGCGCCGACGCTGGCGAGCACGGTGCCGACGGCGACGGTTTCGCCTTCGGGCACGACGATGCTCAGCAAGGTGCCGTCGGAGGGCGCGGGAATCTCGGCCTCGACTTTGTCGGTGGAGATGACGCAGATGTCTTCATCCTTCTTGACCGTGTCGCCGGGTTGTTTGAGCCATTTGACGATGGTGCCTTCGGCGATGGATTCGCCGAGTTGGGGCATGACGACGTTTTCAGCCATGGAGGACTCCGTGTGCTTGGGCTTCATCTGACGAAGCCAAAAAGGGGGTGGGTGAAGAGGGGCCGGCCGATGCAGCGGCCGGAGAAGCCGCGCGCAACTGCAGCCCGAGGCGGTCGGCGATGTGTTGCGCGCAAACGTCTTTGACGTGGGCAAACGTCGGGGTGACGTCGAGAAGACGGTCGAGGGAGGTCACCGGCCGTCCAGTGAGGCCACACGGCGTGATGCGGTCGGTGAACCGGTCGAGGTCGGTGGTGACGTTGAGGGCGAAGCCGTGACGGGTGACGCCGCGGCCCACGCCGACGCCGATGGCGACGAGCTTGGCGGCCGCATCGTCGGCTTCCCACGTCGACGGATCGCTGTTGACGTCGGAGGCAATCCACACGCCGGTCATGCCTTCTTTGCGGTGGGCGCCTTTGACGCCGAGGGCGACGACGGCGCCGACCAACGCTTCTTCGAGCGCGTGCACGTAGCCGAGCAGGTTCACCCGCAGCCCATTGCCGGGGCCGAGCCGAACGACGGGGTAGCCCACCAACTGACCCGTGCCGTGAAAGGTCACGTCGCCACCGCGGTCGGTCTCGATGACGCAGATGCCGTCGTCTTCGATGGCAGTGCGGTCTTTTTTGAGGTGGGTCTCGCCCCCCGAGCGCGTCAACGTGATGGTGTCTTGGTGCTCGAGGAGAAAGAGGGTGCCTGCGTCGTCGTCAGGGGTGTGTTCGAGACGCTTCACCGCACCGCGCATGGCGGCCATGCCGTCGGCATAGCTGACCTGCAAGCCAAGGTCGTTGACTTGCAGCGCGGTGTGGGTGGTGAGCGTTTCGCCTGACAACGTGCGGTCCTTTTGCGGGTGCGGCTCGTCGACGAATCAGCCGTGGGCGGCGCGGTCGGCGGCGATGGAGGCGGCTTCCCAGATGGCTTCGTAGAGCGTGGGGTGCGCGTGCACGGTGCGGGCGACCTCGTCGACGGGGATCTCCATGGCCATGGCCAAGGCGGGTTCGGCGAGGAGGTCGGTGGCTTGCGGGCCGATGATGTGCACGCCGAGAATCTCGCCGTATTGCTTGTCGGTGATGAACTTCACGAAGCCCCGCTTCTTGCCGAGGATGGCGGCTTTGGCGTTGCGGGCGAAGTCGAACTTGCTGACCTTGATGTCGTGACCTTGTTCGCGCGCTTGGTCTTCGGTGAGGCCGCTCCACGCCAAAGGAGGCTCGGAGTAGATGCAGCACGGGGTGTGGTCGTAGTTGAGGGCAGCGGGGCCGTCGCCGGCGATGTGCTCGGCGGCGAGCATGCCTTCGGCCGAGGCCACGTGGGCAAGCCACGGCGTGTTGACGCAGTCGCCGATGGCGTACACGCCGGGCTCTGCGGTTTGCATCATGCCGTCGACGGCGATGAAGCCGCGCTCGTCGAGGGCCACGCGGGTGGTCTCGAGGCCGATGTTTTGCGTGAGCGGCGGACGTCCAGCCGACACGAGCACCACTTCAGCTTCGACGGTGCCGGTGCTGCCGTTGTCGTCGAAGGAGACCACGGCGCGGTCGCCTTTGTTGTCGACCTGCTTGACCATGACGCCGGTTTTGATGTCACAGCCTTGGCGTTGCAGTTCTTTGGTGAGGGCCTTCGACATGTCTTTGTCGCAAGGGGCGACGATGCGGTCGAGGGCTTCGAGCACCGTGACCTTGGTGCCAAGGCGCACCAACAAAGAGGCGAATTCGATGCCGATGACGCCGCCACCGATGACGCACAGCGAGCCGGGAATGCGGTCGATGTCGAGGATGTGGTCAGAACTCATCACCACTTTGCCGTCGAAGGGGGCGAAGCCGAACTCGCGGGGCTTCGAACCGGTGGCGAGGATGACGTTCTTGGTCTGCAGGGTTTCGACGCTGCCGTCTTCGGCGGTGACGACGACCTGGTTGGGGCCGTTGAGCTTGCCGAAGCCTTTGTAGACGTCGACTTTGCGGCCCTTCATCAAGTGGGCGACGCCGGCGGCGTTCGACTTGATGACCTGGGTCTTGTGCTTCATGACCTTGGCCCATTCGACGCGCACGCCGTCGGCCACGACGCCCATCTTGGCGGCCTCTTGAATCTCACCGTACACGTCGGCGGCATGCAGCAGCGCCTTGGTGGGGATGCAACCGCGGTGCAGGCAGGTGCCGCCCAGGTCTTTGTCTTTTTCGACCACGGCGGTCTTCAGACCGAGGGAGCCAGCGCGGGCGGCCGCGATGTATCCACCAGGGCCAGAACCGATCACAACGACGTCGTACGACATGGGGATCTCCAATCCACAAAAATCCGCAAGAAGCGAAGGCTCTATAGGCATTGCTCGGTCGCTCTGCAACAAAAGCCGAACCGGATTCTCGACATATTTTTGTGCCGCACAGCGTCGGAGCCGCCGTCGTCTGCCATCGACCCCACCTCGACGTGCGGCCCTGTTCACCCAAACGGTGCGGCCTCCAGTGACGCCCCAAACAAAAACGCCCCGGCGGATGCCAGGGCGTGGGGGGCGACGTTGCTGCCGTCAGCGGCACTCGAGCGTCACGCTGAACTTCTGCTCGTACTTTTCTTTGTCGAAAGGCATCGTCGTCGTCAGCGGACGGCACTTTTTGCGGCTGAACTGCAGCTTGGGGTAGTCGGCGTCGGCGTCGTAGATGAGGTCAAACGGCGTGGTGCCCTTGGGGATGCCGCCCACTTTCACCTTGGCGCCTTCTGGCGACGACAACACCCGAATCTTCAGCTTCGACGGCTTCATCTTCGGGGTGATGGCCTTTTCAGAGCCGGCCTCGATGTCGACGTTTTCTTTGTAGGGCTTGAAGTGCTCTTTCTCGAGCACGATGGCGTGCGACACCCCACCCGAGACGTTGATGGTGGCCGGCGTGACCTTCTTGGTGTCGGTGCCATCGACGATGATCTTCGCCCCCGACGGCTTCGAGGTGATTTTCACCGACGCCTGGGCCCGCTGCAGTTTGGCCTTGATGGGCACCACTTTGCCGGCGGGCACTTCAATCGAGCGCGACACCATCTCATAGCCCGGCGCTTGAATGATGACGGTGTGGCTGCCGCTCGACACCTTCAAGGCCAACGACGGGTTCGCCGTGCCTGCCTCTTCGTTGTCGACGAGAACCTTCGCTTCTTTGGCGTTCGACACCGTGATGGCCACAGTGCCCGACCCGCGCAACAAGAACAGGGCGGCGACGGCAGCAATGACGACGACGAACAGCCCCATCGCGGCGGCAATGGCGATTTTCTTGCCCGCGCCGCCCTTGGCCTCCGGCTGGTCGAGGCCAGGGGTGGTGATCTGCGTGCGCTGCATCGACCCCCGAATGCTGGTGGCGTCGTTGGGCTCCGTGCGCGGCTGCAACGCATACCCCGTCCCGGAAGCGGGCGCGGCTGCGGGTTGCCCGGCCGGCCCAGGCGCCGCTGCAAAGGCCCCGGAGTTCATGCCCGGCGCCGCCGATGGGACAGGGCCCGACGTCTCGGCCATGGCCGCTTGCACCGCAAGCTCAGCGGGCGACGGTGGGGGCGGCGCGGCGGGGGCCGCGACGGGGGGAGGCGGTTCTTCCCAGGCCACCTCCTTGTACGACTCGAGGCGCAGGCGCTCTTTGTCGTATTCGACGGTGAAGTTCTCGCGCAGGTATTGCCCGAGCTTCTGCCGGTTGGGCATGGGGCCCTGGTTGAGCAAGAAGCGCTGCAGGTCTTCGCTGAGCTCAGAGGCGGCTTGGTAGCGGTGCTCGCGGTCTTTGGCGAGGGCCTTGAAGACGATGCGCTCCAGCTCGGGCGGGATGGCGGTGTTGATCATCGTCGGCGGCTTGATCTCGACGTTGCGCACCATCTCGAGGAGGGAGAATTCGCTCTCGGCTTGAAAGCCGCGCTCGCCGGTGAGCAGCTCATACAAGCAGACGCCGAGGGCGAAGACATCGGCGCGTCCGTCGAGGGGGAGGCCGCGGATTTGCTCGGGCGCCATGTAGGCGAACTTGCCCTTCAGCGTGCCGGCGCGGGTCTTGCCGCTTTTGTCGGCGGCCTTGGCGATGCCGAAGTCGATGACTTTGACCTCGCCATCCCACGAGATGAGGGCGTTTTGCGGCGAGACGTCACGGTGCACGATGCCGAGTTCTTTGCCGAAGTTGTCGCGTTTTTTGTGTGCGTAATCGAGGCCGTCGGCCATCTGCTGCACGATGTAACAGGCGAGGTCGACGGGAATCGTGGTCTTGCGCGAGCGGGAGTACGACCAAAGACTTTTCACGTCTTTGCTCGAGATGTACTCCATGGCCATGTAGTAGATGTCGTCGAGCTTATCGAACTCGTAGACTTGACCAATGTTGCTGTGCTGGAGCAACACGGTGATGTTGGCCTCGTCCTGAAACATGGTGATGAACTCTTGGTCTTCACACACGTGCGGCAGGATTTTTTTCACCGCGATGATGCGCGAGAAGCTGCCCTCACCAATGAGCTTGGCGCGCCACACCTCGGCCATGCCGCCAGAGGCGACTTTGTCGAGGAGGAGATAGCGGCCGAATGGGGTGGGCTTCATGAACGTCTCTCGCGAGTCAGGTCTCAGCCCTCACACGCCGAAAGGGCGGCGATCGCGTGCGGGCACGTACGCATCCTATGCGTTTTCAACGCTGAGAAGAAAGCTGCACACCAGGTGAGGCAGCCCGTTTCAGGCGCCTGGCGGGCGTCGGCCGAGGCATCCATCCAGCAGGTGCCGCATCAGTAGGGGATGAACTGCTTCGGCTCGGGCTCTTGGACACCGACGAGGTCTTCGATGGCGACGGAATAGGCGCCGGGGCCGACAATGAAGGCGTAGACGAACCCGGCCACGCACAACAAGGGCAAGCCCCACACGAACACCCGGGCCAGGGGCATCATCCGCGGCTCAGCGCGGCCCACCCGCCAGCAGGCGTAGCTGCCGGTGACGGTCATGAGCACCCCCATGCCGCTCATGATGGGGGTCAGCATGTGGATGGGCAAAAACAGCATGCTGACGACGACAAACAGCACGCCCACGCCGCCGCGGGCCACGGCTGCGAGAAGCGCGGCGCGGTCGTTGGCGTCGACGGGCACCTCCCGCACCTGGCGGCGCACGGGGCTGGGCCCGTCGGTGGCGGCGGGCTTTTCGTCGTAGATGGAGCGCGGTGTCGTCATGTCTGCAATGTAGCGGCTGGGTTGGGGGCGAAAAGGCCTTTTGCAAGCGGGAACAACCGCAGCCCACCGCATGTTCTTGTCGCCTCCGCCAAAGGTGGGCATGCTGGCCCCAGCTTTGACCCGGCCCTTTGCCCTGGAGTTCCCATGCGCCGTCTGTTTGTTGTGCCCCTGCTCGCCCTGCTCGTCGTCGGCGTGACCGCCTGTGAAGAGAGCAAAGGCGGATTTGGCGAAGGCAAGGTGAAAGACACCTCCGGCATGGTGCGCAAGCCAGGCGAAGCCCCCACCAAGGCGCCCAACTTCAAAGACGCCTTCACCCTGTCGTCGTCGTTCGACAAGGCCAGCAGCACGGTGAAGGTGCAGATGAACCTGCAACCAGGGTTTCACGCCTACGCCGCCGGCGAAAAAATCGGCAAGCCCGTCAGCCTCGACGTCAACGGCAACGGTTGGGCCGTTGACGGCGCGGTCAGCGTCCCTGCCGGCAAACAAAAAGACCTCGGTGAACTGGGCATCAGCATGATCCTCGAAGGCCAGGTGCCCATCTCGGCCAAAGTCAAAGGCGGCACTGGCGACGTCACCGGCACCTTGAACGTGCAGGTGTGCACCGACACCGCGTGTGACCGTCCCCGACCTCACGCCATCAAGGTGCCGACAACGTGAACGCGCACGCCTGAAGCGCACAGCGCATCTCAAATCTCGGCGTTTTTCGTCTGAACGACAGATTCGACGAAGGCCCTCAGAAATCCGTGACGTCGACGTCGACCAACAGCCAGCGCCGCTGCGCACTTGGCGTTGGCACGGCGACTGCTTTGGTCATGGCATTCCCATCGGAGTTGTCCATGTTGCAAACCTTGTTGCCATCCTTGTCTTCTCTGGGGTCTGTTGTGGCGCTGTGCACCGCAGTCTTGCTGGGCGGGTGCGGCACGAAAGACGGCGGCCCCCCACCTCCTGGCGACGTGCTGGAGGCCGAATTGCTCGACCTCACCACGTCGGTGCTGGCCGACCGTCGGGCGGGCTTTCTCGACGACGAAGCCGACGTCGACAACTGGTTGCAGTTCGACGATGTCAACGAGCCCTGGGAAGAACTGCTCGATGACAAAGCCGCATTGCTCGACGTCATCGACGGGCTGGCCGACGACGAGCGGCTGCTTTCGGTGAGCTGGAGCGGGGGCGGGTGCGACGTGTCCTATCCGACGTTTCACGGCATGTTTGCCGACGGCGATGAGGTGCACGTATGGGCCACCGTCGACGAGGAGTTGCCGGCTTGGTTGCGCGGGCCAGAGTGTCTGTTGCTCTATGGGCGAGACTTTCACTTCGTGGTGCAAGACGTCGGCCCGTCGGCGCGTGCACGGTGGCACCTCAAAGAGGTCAGCCCCAACCTGCAAGCGCCCGCGGCGCCGCCGGAGCTCAATCGCGACTGAGGTCGGCGCGGTTCAACTTGCGCACCCATGCCGGAGCACAGACGTCGTCGTCAAACGGCCATTCGCAGCCGGCGGCCGTGACGACGTCGAGCATGGCGCATGACCCCGACTTGTCTTCGGCATGCTGCAAGACGAGTGTGCACTCGGCACCACCGTCGTCGAGCAGGGCGTCCAGGAGGTCGAGGACACGCCCTGCACCTTCACCACGTTGGCGAAGCCGTCGGACGGCGAGGCGCATCGCTTCCGGCACGTGGCGCGCTGCACGGTAGAGGTCGTATTCGTCCGAACGGAGGTGCCGCAGGTCGGGGTTGACCGGCCAGCTTTGGTTGCAGCGAAACTGTGGGTACTGATCTTCGTATTGAAGGTCGTCCGCCGTGAACTCAAGCCAAGACACGTCGTCGATGCGGTCTTCGAGCAATGCTGCGGCGTCGTCGATGTGGGGGCGAAGCACACGCCGCGCGTTGCGGCGTTCTTCGCAATGCCGGCTCGTCGCGCAGGCCGCGAGTTCGGCGTGACGAGGTGCCAGCACGCGCCATAAGAAGGCGCGGCGTTCGAGGTCGGGATGCGGGTGCAGCTCATTGGCAGCGGCGAGGCGAAACCGCCAGCCGAGGGCCCCGTCGTCGACCAGGTCGAGGTGTGGTAGCAGGTGCGGGTCGAAGGGCGTCTGCGGGAGAA
>Ga0213833_1002962_pt1 | contig 10650 bp, 8 predicted proteins | sample SWATP21_FD_160575 | JGI IMG/M metagenome (GOLD analysis project Ga0213833, IMG submission 160575) | Coastal seawater microbial communities from Marineland, Florida, United States - SWA TP2 #1 | ecosystem: Environmental > Aquatic > Marine > Coastal | place: USA: Florida | collected 2016-08-14
GTCCCCGTGTCCCCCCCCCCCCCCCCCCCCCCCCCCTTGCCAGGTATCGACACAGCATTCAGTGTCGATTGCGGTCTTTGGGCAAGTGGCGCCAAGCCTTGCATGCACACACGACGGAATCCCCTGGTGTTGCACTTCAACACGAGCTCTGCGTTCTGTCTGAATGCCAAGCGCGCCTGGAAGTGCTCCTTCAGCCGTGTCCCACCCCCGCACAAGTTCTGAAACGCCTTCGCTCGAATGCTGTCGCACGGAGTGAGTCCGAGGCGCTGGCCGTTCTGCGCACTGGTATGTCTTCCATGCAAGCCGGCGCACTCGGCATGGCAGAAGACGCGTATGTGCAAGCTGCACAAGCATACGTGGATGTCATCCGGCACGTGCACGCCTCTTTGGCCCGACTTGGCGCCGTGAGAGCCGCCGAAGTGGCGTTCTCGGAGGAGCAGCGCGTGCAGAGGCGACTTGAATCGATGGGAGAGGGTGATCGAATGCTCATGGACGATGGTGACGACTTCTCGATTCACATGGTTGAAGAGCCCACCTCAGAACAGCGCCTGGGTGTGCTGCGTGACGTCACATGCTTCAACGCGGAACCAGATGGTGTTGGGGCGGCGGAGGGTGTTGGGGAAGCGCAAGCGTTGACGTTCCTTCGACGAAACAGCAGCGGAAGTTCATCCTCCATTGCCCCCGCGCCGGTTCCCACCATGCCATCCATCCAAGCATACATCGCATCGACCATTCGCGACCTGCGGCTGGTCGGGGGTTGTCTGCTTACTGCGTTTCAGGGCAAGGACGTTGACGCTACCGCTGAGGCGGCGCGGCGCATTGTTCGCATCCGGTGCAGTGCAGAGAAGCGAGTCGCTCGTGATGACGCCATGCTTGTTGGCGCCCAGGGCGTGCCTCTTTTGCACACCGCACGAGAGTTGTTCGAGGAGTTTCGCGCACGAGTGTTGCATGACGGGCCGAGGGTGCAGCCGGGCGTGGAGTTGAGTCAGGATGAGGACGTGGGCGACGCGTGTGGCACTGTCATTCACATCCGCGAGTGTGTGCGGACAGGTAGCGCGGGTGGGTCACAAGGGGATGAAGACGACTCGGAGGGTAAGTTCAATAGGTTTCCTGAGGCTGTGCCGCGGTTGCAGGGCCATGCGAGTGGCACTGGTGAGCCACCGGAACACAAAGAGGAGGCCATGCACTGCATGGACCGGCCTGGGTCGGGACCGGCTGGGGAAACCTGTGGCGAAGGTGCACCTCTGTCCTTTGCAACAAGCGCAACATGCACCCCATCTCCAAGCCATGAGGTGTGGTTTGGCGCGTCACATCGAGCGATGGACGCGCCACCAACGCAGCACCAATCACTTCGAGCGTTCTCAGTGGTGTCGACCTTGAGCTGGCGGACGAACCACAGTGACGCGGTGTCCTACCACACTTCGTACGACGCGTTGTTTGTCGACGTGAAGCGCCTCTCCGCCTTCGTGCTTGGCGTAGCTCACCGAGCGGTCGAAATCCATGATGATGACCCCTTGGTGTGGACGTTACACACGCGCGCTCTGCACACCATCCGAGCTGCCCAAGCCAGCTGGTCAGAGGCGGTGACAACGCTGGTGTCTAACGCGGGATGCACCGCCCTCCTTGCTGCAGTGAACTACGCATGCGCCGCACTTGGTCCCAGCAGTGCCGCGGCAACCCCTTGGAAGGAGCAAGCAGTGTCGCTGCGTGGGCAGTCGACAAGCTTGCGTCGAAAGCTCGGAGTGGTGGCGGTCCGGGGAGTGAACTCCACGTCACACGCCTTGGCACTGGTGCAGGAACAGCACAAACGCCAGCTCACGTTGTTCCGTGCGCTTGTGGACGCCATCACGACGCTGCCGTCACAGGAGGTGCTGGATAGGTCCCCTACCGAGGCACCCAGAACGCTGTCGCGCCTCGTCGCAGCCATGCACGTCCTCAGCGGCTTGTTGCCAGAGTTGGGCCTGGTGTCGCCCCGCCCGGGGGTGGTGGAGCCGTCCTACGACGTGTGTCGCGATCGGAGTGAGGTGGCCGGCCGACTGTCTCGCATCGCCGCAGCCGTGCGTCAGGCTGAAGAGTTGCAACAGGACGGCCAGTTGGACAGAGCCCAGCGCCTCATGCAGCAATGTGCTGACACGGCATCCGCACGCGCGAAGAAGCACAAGCAGAAGGCCGAGCACTACTTCAAGTCGGAACGCTATGCTGACGCCTCTGTGGAGTGGGAGAGATCCTTGGAAGCTGCGGCGCTTGTGCAGCGATTCAGCACAACAGCCGCGCCACACGAGGGCGTCAAGAAGTAGTCTGGCTGTCGAGTGGCGGGGTTTCATTTTCTGGTTTCGTTTTTATTTGTTGTTGATGCACACTGGCTAGGAATTTCAGAATGCCACCTTCAGAATCTGCTGCACACACAACCCTTCGTCGCAGTCACTTTGCTTGACAAACTTGTCGGGACTCTTCCAGACTTGCTTATCGCCGAGCTCAAGCGAGAGGAGGAACGCGTCAAGGTACCCGAGGTAGAAACGTCGGTCTCTTTGGGGAACTTTTTGCCAGAACTGGAGGGTGGATCGCAGAATCGATTCTGGGGCGCGCCAACGCTGCTTTACGCGCGGGTCCGCAAGGTCACACAAGAGCTGCGGCAGCAACCAGCAGCACGTGTCACAGGATGGCGCCAGTGCCTGCGCGAAGTACGGGTTCGAATCACTGCCTGGAGTGCTGGGTCGCTGCCACCATCGCTCCAACATGGAAGCTTTGCTAATGCGCACCCCTGCTTCTCGCGCTTGTTGAAACGCCGCCGTCAACAGCTTGGGAGCAGCACACTTTCCAGGGGCTCGGAAGGTGCCTTGCCGCCACGGGTCCGGGTGGGCATGGGGAACAAACGTCGTTGGGGATGAGGGCGCTGTCTGGGTTTGGGCTTGGAGCAGAACAGCAACGTCTGCACGAGCTTTCGCCTGCGGAGAGGACATTTCACACCTGCTACTAGAGAAGGAGGACCTGCCCATCACAAGCCACACAGCCTTCAGTGTTGGAAGCAAATCGAGCAAGAAATAGCCTTTCACGAATCTGCTGTACGTCTGCAACCCAAGCTGCTCGGGGTGGAATCTCGTGTCCAGCGATGCCCCGCTGCATGCCAGAAACACGTGCGTCTCGGCTGGCGTGCCACTGCTCACGAACTGGGCGATCAGCACACCCATCATGCACCCGTTCCCAATGTTCTCACCCTCACTCTTGAAGACCCCGTCCAGATTCAACGTGTTGTGCCACGCATTCATTACTTCGACAGTCTGTTTGCTGGGTGAGAGCGGAGACAAGGTGTGGCCATCGGGACAAAGGCGACAGCGTGGGCAGAGTGCCCTCCCCACACGCTCCAACGCTGCCTTTCCGCCATAGCTGTGCTGCAGCAGCTCAATGCTTTCGACCAAAGTCTGCCCCACGACCTGTCGCGAGTAGATGACTTTCTCAGCAACACCCTGAGCAGTAACCACGGCATCTGGTGCGCAGAGTACTTGCAGTACTTTCGCTGCATGGTCCAGTGCCACTTTCTGAGCAGGCACAATCACAGAATGCACGGCGTTACAGAGCCAATCCCACAGTAGGCAAGGCAAGAACAACAGACAAACTTACTGGGTCCACCAGTGCAATAACTTTTGTCCACTCGCTTTCCGTCAGCGTGGCCATCGCTTGACGCATGGCACGCTTTCTGTACTGACCGCAACCCAGAGACAGAATCAGTCCCACCACCGCACCGACAGCCGTGTTAAACACGGGATAGTCACCGTCGACAACTATGATGCCATCACGGCGCCAACGAGCATTCAAGCCGCGCATGGCCCCCTCACACGTCTGACGGGCATCAAACATGTGGCTCCAGGTATCATGCGTAAGTCCACAAACCAGCCAACTGTGGATGTGCATGACAAGAGACGGACGCATAAGCATGTTCTGGCGGCTGCGGCGGATCATCCTGACGGCAGTCCTGGCAACCATGGAAGATTTTCCGAGAATGCTTTCAATTGCACGGGCAGAAGAAACACGAACACCAGCAGGAACATGGGTCGCAACACTGGCCGCAGCGGCAAGGTCGATGTCTCGTGGGAGTTCCTCGCGTCGTGCAGGCGAGACAGCGGTCATCCCTGGAATGCTGGTTCGGACATCCAGGACTTCACTGAGGTTGAGGTAGGCGGAAATCAGGTCTGCTGTCGGCTCCATGCCGCCTGTTTCCAGGGACTCGAGCGCACAAGTGAAGAGTTTGCGAATCTGCCCTGCGGTGGGCTCGATGTTGAGTACACCCAGGACTTCGAGGGCGGTACGGAGGAGGGTGCGAACCTGGTCTGCTGTGGGCTCGATGTGTGCCAGCAATTGGCTGACTTCTATGTACTGTGCAAGCGTGGCAGCAACCTTACCCCGTTGTGGAGGATTGTCGTGAACAGCCAGCACTTGGAGAACCTCAATGAGGAGTGCGCAACTCAGGTCTGCTGTGGGATCCACCCCCCGTACATCCATGTATGTCTGATGGACTTCACTGAGGAGTGCGCCAATCAGGCCTGCTGTGGGATCCACGCCTCGCTCACACAAGAACCGATGGACTTCCTCATACTGTACGGTCGTGACGGCAACCGGCCTTCGCGTGCTGTGGGCATACTGTCGCCTGGCTGCCATCGTGCTGTGGTGGCTGTGTGTGCGTCTGTGGCACAGACGCAAGATTGCAGGATCCCGGCGTGAAAATTACATTTTCGATTGCAAATTTTCGAATTTGTTTGCGCGCGAGCAACTGCGCGCGAAATTGCCCAGGCCTTTGTTTGGCACCAGGACCCTGGACCCTCCATCGTCTCGTTGCCGCGAGCACTGACCCGCGACCCGCGGCACCCTGTGTTCACGATTAGCAACGGTGCAATACACGGCTCTAGAGGGCGTTGGACGGTGCGGTTGAGAAGGGGAGAGTGGTGCGCCGGCGCGTAGTCATCCAAGCCATGGCGTTTGCACTCGACCCAGATTTGTCGGACGAGGAAGCCGTCAGCAGCTGTGTTGCGACACCACCTCCAGTGCAGCTACCGTTCCCTTCCTCACCCAGCGTGTCATGTGGCTCCGGTAAAGCGCTTCCCCCTCCTGCGCTTGCGGTCACATCTGTGTTCCCTGCAACCGCAGCGGCGCACCCCCCTGCCGTCACACACTGCGTAACTGCGGCTGCCCACGTTCCCCTGGCTGCAGTTACCACAGCAGCTCCCTCCTATGTGTCACCAACAACTCCATCCATTGGAGGCGTTGCCACCTCCTCCTTCACGTCTCCTGTGCCACATCGTGCTGCCGGCAGACTTGGCGCCGTTCCGCTTGCTGTGTCTGCTGTGTCTGCTGTGTCTGCTGCTGGCACCCCATCCGCCGGCGAGGCACCCTCTCCTGTGTCGCCCTCTGTGCTGCATGCCCAGCTCAAGGGCTTGAGCACTCGTCCCACGCCAGCTGCTAGCGCTCCTGCAAGTGGGTGTGGTGCCACAGCGGCGACGGCGACAGGGGGCGGAGCACCACTATCAGTTGCCAACGCCATGCACGCAGCGCCCGTCCCACACCAGCTCGGACGGCCGGCTGTTGCAGCCGTTGCCACCAACCCTCCACCATCTCAGCCCTGCTCACGTGCAGGCGCCAATGATGAGCCTCAAGCAGCGGCGGTGGCGAAGGACGGGGCCGCACCTGCTGCCGCACCCGGTGCCTTGGATGGTGGCACCGGCGCGTGTGGCGCACACTCGCGACCCGTCACCGGCGTTGCCACCATGTCGTCTGGCCGCCCGGTCATTGCGACACGCTCGCTGTTCGACGTGCTGGGCAAAGCTGCGCGCCGCGCACGCGCACGTGGAGGTGGCGGTGGCAACGGCAAGGCAGCATCCAAGCCGGTGGCGTCGAAGCGGCGACGACCCTCCCGGCCGCGGGCACGTGACTGTGACTCCGACGAGGAGGTCGATCCGGACGCCACCCCGAAGAAGAAGAACAAGAAGAAGAAGAAGAAGACGACGACGAACAGGCCCAAACAGCAGCCTCGGGCCGCCAAGAAGCGCAAAACAGATTCTGTTGCGGCTAAGGCGGCAACGACCACCAAGACCAAGAAGCGTGGCAGTGGTGGCGGCCGTGGTCGTGGTCGTGGTCGTGGTCGAGGCGCTCGCACCACTGCTGCTCTGGGCTCCACAGCAGCTGCGCCAGCGCCTGCCTCCCGCCACTCGGATCCAGAGGTGACCATCGTCATCGACGATCCACACACACCCAGGACGTTGGCGGAGGATGATGATGCTGCGGTGTCCTCACCCGCGGTGAGTGTGGTTGACCTGGTGTCGCCCTCTCCCGTACCGGCGCCCACCGGCACATCCACCAAGCCGAACCCGCCGCCGCAGAGCGTGAGGCGCGCACCGCGCGTTTCTCCCGCCGACCGAGCAGCCCAGATCGGGGCGTGGAGCGCCATCCTGGCCCGCAACAAAGCAAACCAGGCGGCGCCCTCGCGGAGAAAAAAGATCGGGGAAGAGGGAGAGGGGGAGGGGGAGGGGGAGAAGGATTCGGAAGAGGGCGCCTCGGAACGCAAGGTCGTCGTCGACGACGACGACGACGACGACGACGACGACTCCAAGCAACCCTCAGGTGTGCGTCGGTCTTCTCGAAGCCGTCGCAAGGCAGTGAAGGTGGTGGTTGTGGGGGGGGAAGCCGCGACGGATGGAACGGAGGACGCGGGTGCCCAAGCAACAGCGGTGGGACGGAGGACAGCGGTTGCAGCCAAGGGAACCAAGGGCAAAGGCAAAGGCAAAGGCAAAGGCAAGGGGAAGGGAACAGGAAAGGGAAAGGGGAAAGGGAAAGCAACCAAGCGTGGTCGTGTCGACCAAGAAGGTATGCATACCGTCGTGTACTCTCGAGTGTGGTACTGTGGCTAGGAGTGTCGTCGTATTCATGTGTGTTGCTGTGCGTTGTCGTGGTTGAAGCAGACGCAACGCCAAGTCGCAGCAAAAAGAAGCGTACCAACAGCACCAGCGACTCTGCCAAGGCGGCGGCAACTGATACAGGTCTGTTTTTCTTGACACCTACCGAGCGCAAGCGTCAGATCGCGGCTGCGATGCGGCTTGAAGCCCAGCGCAAGATGCAGTTGCAACTGGAGCAGGCGCGAAGAGACTCCCGCATGTTCAAGGGCAGTGCCGCTGCCAACCCGTTCTTCCAGAAGAAGAAGGGCACACGCCGCCAAGACACCACTGCAGCACGTGTGGAAAGCACCAGCGCCCGGGCAAGTCGCCAAACATGGCGGATGACCCTGTTTCCCACCGCCCCGTGTCACGTCCCTGCGCTTGCCGCACCGGCTGCCACGTCCTCGCCCCACTTGCAGACCCGTGCCCGTGCCCATGCCCGTGCCCCGTCTGTGGCCCCGGTTGCGGCTGCGTTGGATGTCCCCGCAGCGGAGGGCTGTCGGGGCTTGTTGGCTCGGGTTGATGTGGCGCGCACCGCCGCTGCCTTCGCCGCCTGCCCGGCTCTGTCGCGTGGCGCAGCGCATCCGCATCCGCGCAAACGCACCAGGGAACGCATGGGTGCATGGGGTCGGGAGCAGTTGACGCAGGCGGTCTCTGACGACGCGGTCTCGAAGCTGGCGGCCGTATTGGCGGCGCGCCACCACCACATCCGCCCGGCTGCGGTGGTGGCAAAGTGGCTCCGTTGGGCGCTGGCGTGCCGGTTTTGTGATGCCGCCCGCTACGGCTTTTCGCAGCTGTGGACGGAGACGTACAAGCCGCAGGATGCTGAACAGGTGGGCACGCCGCAGTCGTTGTGGGAAGGTCGCACTTTTCGTTTCTTTCCAGCGTGCTGACACACACACACACACACACACCCTTGTGTGGATGGTTGTTGGCTGTTGCCTTGCTGCTGTGCCTTGTGGTGCCCCTTTTTTGCTTTTTTCGGTTTCGGTTGTGGCAGGTCGTTGGGAATGAAGGCGCGGTGGCCGACCTGCGATCGTGGCTGTCCCGCTGGAAACAGCGCGCCGAGGGAGGCGCTGATGGCGCCGCTGCAGAGCCCGTTACGTCGTCGGACCCTTCGTCCGATGACTCTGACTTCGAAGACCCCCAGCGGGGTGCTTCCCGCCGAGAGTTGCCATTGAGCACGGCTGTGCTGCTGCGTGGACCCGTGCGTCAGCTGTTTGTGTGTGTGTGCGTGTGCGTGTGCGTGTGCGTGTGCGTGTGTGGGTGGCGTGTGTGGGTGTGTGTCCGTGCCCTGGCGTGTGCGTGCCATGCCGAGTGTTCCTTCGATGGAGTTCCCTCACATACAATGACGTGTGTGGGCCTGTGTGTTCAGGCCGGGTGCGGCAAGTCTTGCAGTGTGCATGCATGCGCCAGCGCGCTGGGGTTCAAGGTCCTGGAAATCAACCCGTCCATCTCTCGCTCGCAGCGACAGGTGCTGAACCGAGTGGGCGAAGCCACACGCTCACGCAAGCTTGCCCTGGGCGACACCCTGCCTGGTGACTTGACAGCGCTACCCACGAACGGCGACGGGCGACCGATGGTCTCCGTCCAAGCACTGAGGGGCGGAGCAGACAATGACAGCGACAGTGGTAGCGACAGTGCCAGTGCCAGTGACAGTGACAGTGCCAGTGCCAGTGACAGTGCCAGTGGAGATGAAGACGACTTCACCCCCGGGCGCCGAACGCGCTCGCGCGCACGGACACGCGCACGCACCCGAAGCACTCGCACCCGAAGCACTCGTTCCAATGCCCGCCGTAGTCAGCCACTGAGACCGTGGCGCACGCGAGCGGCGAAGCGGCGGCGCACGGCGTTGAAGAAAGAGGAAGCGAAGCGCGCGTGCACGGGCAAGGCGAAGGCGAAGGCGAAGGCGAACACGAACACGAAAGCGGCGGGGGTGGGGGCGGGGGCGTGCAAGAGTGCCACAAAGGCTTCGACACAAGCGAGTGGCGCAACCTCGCCGCCGGCGGGCGTGAAACGGAAGAAGTCCCAGCGGGGGATTCTGGACATGTTTGGTGCTGTGGCGAAGCGCAAAAGTGGCGGCGCCGTGAGCAAACGTGGTGCTACGGGCGGTGCTGGTGTGGTGCACCACGCCGTGCGATCCCGTGGCAACATGGGTGGCCGGCAGATGACGATGTTCGGCACGGCTTCCACAGCCACTCCAGCAGGCCGGCACAAGCTGTCGGTGGTGCTGTTTGAAGAGGCGGATGTGTTGTTCGCCACCGATCGCGGCTTCTTTTCCGCGGTGGCTTCTCTGGCGAAATCGTCTCGTTGCCCACTCGTGTTAACGTTGAATGGTGTGTGCTCCACTGCAGAAGGGGTTTTGTTCGTTTGGGTGTGTGTCGCTTTGACTCACCTGTTGGGGTTGCTCTGCCGCTGCAGATGACGCTCTCGGCTACTCCAATCTCGCTGGCGTGGACACGTTTGACTTTGTTGATCCCGAGCCTGACGAGCTGGTCCTGTTCCTGTCGGTCATTTCGATTGTGGAAGGGCACAACCTGTCCCCAGCCACTCTACACGCGTACGTGTCAGCCATTCAAAACATCTGGCACCTTGCGTCCTGCGGTTTTGCTTTGTGTTGCTTTTTGTTGCTTTTTTCGCGGCCAGGCGTGCCCCTCACACCCTTTTCGCCCCCTTCCCTTCAGGATAGCCCGCATGTGCGCGTTTGATGTTCGGCGCGCGTTGTTGGCACTGCAAGTGTGGTGCCACCAGCTTCCGCCCCCCACACCGGAGACGATTGACCTCCTGGCCGGGTCCCCTTCCTCTGATGACCAAGTGACGGAGTTCCATCCCCCGTTGCCACAGCTTCCCAACCTCCGCGCCGCAATCGACTTCCACAGCGTGGGCAGCAACGTGCCCCACATCATGAACGTGTTCATGCGACACATCGGCATCAGTAGCCGCGATGCGCTACGGCGTGGATGGGAAAGCTGGGTGGGGCACTCATCACTCGTGCGTGTTGATGGCTCTACCGCAGCGGCAGCATCCACAGCAGCAACGGCAGCATCCGCGGTGGCATCCGCGCCAACACCATCATGTTCATCAACGACGGCAGCGGCAAACCGAGAAGCTAAGAGGGTGGCCACACATGCCGCTGCACACGTGACAGACCTGGTGGCGGCGAGCGCGGAGGGAATGGCGTGTGTGGACTTGAACGACGGCGTAGATTGGTCAACAGCCCTGCATGCCTACCCCTATGTTGTTGCACAGCGCCTACCATCCCACTTGGTAGGGTCCACCTTTGGCGCACGACCCTTGTCTCTTCGTGCATGGCTGTGGCCCATCGTTACAAGTGCCACCGTCTGGCACCTCACCGACAATGCACACAAAGTGTGGGGTCGCGCCGTCAACATCCAGGGCTCTCGGTTTGCTATGCGTGACCCACGCACCGGTCTCCCCATGCACGTCGAGGTGTGGATCGGGGACCGCAAATGTGGTGGTGTCAATGTGGTGTCCAACACCCACTTGTGTTGTGGCTTGGACTCGAAGATGCCGAGTGGGACTTACCCAGTTGTTGTCAAGGTTGGCCTTCGTGGGTGTGCCACTGTTGCTGTTCCGCTTGTGTCGTTGCGGTTTTTGTTCTTGGTGCTGTGCTGTTCTGTGTACCGGATGGGCACCTCACCATCGTGCTTGTGCTTCTACGCTATGTCCCCGCTTGTTATCTGTCCCCCCCCCCCCCCCCCCGTCTCGT
>Ga0213833_1002963_pt1 | contig 10650 bp, 9 predicted proteins | sample SWATP21_FD_160575 | JGI IMG/M metagenome (GOLD analysis project Ga0213833, IMG submission 160575) | Coastal seawater microbial communities from Marineland, Florida, United States - SWA TP2 #1 | ecosystem: Environmental > Aquatic > Marine > Coastal | place: USA: Florida | collected 2016-08-14
TACAAAAGGTGTTTTCCGAAGAAGCACATGAAAGAGTTGTTGAAACAGCTTCCTGCCCCCGCAAGCAACTGTTACATAGAGCCTCCTTCGTTGCTACACCTGGTTCCAAGCTTGCATCCATTCAAAGAACGACAACAATGGGAAGCTTACAGCTTATTGACTGCCGAAGCTATGACCTTAGGATTAGCCATCTTTTTTGCAGACCGACAGGCTAAGAACCGCAAGAGATACCAGGACGCCAGGTTCTTAAGTGAGCAGGAGGATTTTCGTAGGAAAATGAATCGAGACAAATGGTGGGCGCTAGGTGTGGGAATTGGAGGTTATGCCTTGGTAACCTTAGCTGATATCGTAATTGAATCTCCTAAGAACCAAGATGTTGCTGTATCCTTCCAGACTGGTTCAGCAGGTGTCGATTTCAACCTAACTTTTAACTTTTAAATTAAAGAAACATGAAAAAGTATAAGAAGGAATTGTTATTTGTAATTTTTGCATTGTGGTTTTGGGGTGCATGCGAGCCAGGTCCAAACTGTGCGCTGCCCACCGCTGACTGTGTGACCGAATTTGAGATTATCAAAGTGGAAGATTCATTTGTAGAGAATGGAGGTGTTAATGGAGTCGCCTGCCTAGAAAATCCCTGCCAGTTGAATGTAATTGGCACCTCGAAAGGATTACAACAAAGCTTCTATCTTCATGTCTACGTGAGGGGATTTGGTAGCGGAAGTTGGTTTCGTTCGCAAATATCCTCAGAGCTAGATGTAGGTACTGGAGAGTGGACAAGAGCAATTCAATTAGGTTGGCAGGGGGATCCACCACAAGGTAAAGTATTTACTATAGTGGGAATAGTCTCTGCTGAAGATCTGAACAAAGATCAATACCAAATAGTAGGAGACCTAGATGAAAACCTTCCTACGCACTTAAAAACGCCTTTTATAACTATTAGCGTTGCTAATTAAACTCAGCTTGAGGTAATAGCCCTCTCTCACCTATGCATGGCTTCTTGCATCTTCCAGAGGTTGTGATAAGAGAGAGGGTGACTCACGAAATTTTCACTACTAAAATAGAAAGGCGGGGCCTGATATATGTATTCTTAACGATCAAACAGCACAAGCATGTACAAGTTATTACTGCAGGTAAATATGCTAACTTTATTACTAACACTCATCTCAAAACCCTCTGTAAACAGCCAGAGCTCGGTGTTAGAAGAGTTATTTCAAAATACTCATCAGGTTTTCGCTTTGCAGAGAAATTCCTTAGGAATATATCGAGATTCAAAGGTCTTCAGTGGTGCAGATTTTCATCCTGCTTCTACAGCGAATATCGGCATAGGCTTGATAGGCCTTTGCATCTCGGATGCCATGGGATGGACAACGGATGCAGAAGAACAAGTTTTGCAAACACTGAAGAGTATTTTGGGCCTAAATGAGGAATTCCTACCCGATAGAAATGCTTCTGGGTATTATCGACATTTCTTGGATATGAATACAGGGGAGCAAGCATGGAATTCAGAATATAGTACCATCGATTCAGGGATTCTTACTGCTGGGGCACTCTTCGCGCGCAACTATTTTTGCTCAAATGATGATATCGTGTTTTATGCGGATCAACTTTGGAATAGTATTGACTGGAGTGAGGCAATTGCTAATCCTGAGACGGGAGACATATATCGGGAAGTAGTCTCAGAAGGTAGTGGGAAACCAGGGACAGAAAGTCGTCCTTTTAATGAATATATGCTAGTCGCTTGGCTGGCGATGCATCAAGAAGCGACTCCGGATGGGCCGGCGCACCAGCTTTGGGAAAATCATTATAGTGATCCCACAAGTTTGCCAAAGCGATTATACGAAGGAATAGAGCTTTTAGCAGATAGTCCGGAATACTTCTTATCCCATTTCGTAATTCAATTCGCGTATTATTTGTGTCACGCATTTACAAGTGATGATAGTTATATATACTATCTTGATAATGCCAGGAGAGCAGATTCTCTTTGGTGGACCCTAGAAACGGATGCAGAGATTTTCCAGTGGGGACTTGGTGCAGGGAGTTCTCCTGGAGATACCTCTTATGTAGCCCTGTCATTGAGTCATAACCCGTACCAAATTTATTCCCCGCACATTATAGCGGGGTTTATTCCTGTTTATGTTCAAGGAGCAGAGCATCTTGTCCAGTTGTACAATAGTAGCGAGGAGCCTTATGCTCTACCAACATCAGAGATGGAGCAGATTCTATGGCGAAGGAGCTTAGAACTTCGCAACTGGAGAGCTAGAGAAGTTCAAGGCATAGATTATGCAAGTATGTTATTCGGATTGGCTAGCCACCCCATTTTTCTTGGGGATACCTTTTTTATGAAGTATAATAACTTTTTTGATTTTGAATGTTTGGTTAATAATACTGCCATTCCCCGCCGAAAAAGAGATTTAGAAATATTAATCTTCCCGAACCCCTTTCATTCTACGTTGCGACTCAGTACTGAAAATATAGAGGGAGAAGTTAAGATCAAGGTGATTACATTACAGGGACAGATCCTTTATCAAGAGACAAATACCATTACTCCCAGCTCCAGGTTAGAAGTAGGACTACAGCATCTTCCTGCTGGAATTTATCAGATTAGTATTCTTGTAGAAGGAAAAATGTTAATTGAGAAAATTGTGAAATTATATGATTAATCTACTACCCTTTCTTTCAGTATAAATGGTCCTGGTAAATTTTACATATGAGAGGATTATATAGCGAAGGAATGGAGGGAAAGTTATAAGGATTAGATATATTATATATAGAATTTTTATTAAGTAATAGGTCGTAACTGATTCATTTTGAATTAATAATGGCTTACTTTGTGAATAGCCTAGGGAGTATGACTCCATGATCCCGATGGGGCCGGAATTCTGTGTCCCAAACGGAACAAATCTGTTCGATTTGTTGCTTTGTATCTGTCTGTTCACCTTTTTGAATACATTCAAACGGCTCACATCCAAATACAAAAACGCCTCCAGCGAAGCTGAAAGCGTTTGGTGCTTTTGGTGACCCCGGGAGGGTCAGGGTTTTATGTGTTATATGTCTGTATATCAGTGGTTTGTGGTGAAATATGTTGCGACTTAGAGGTTTTTTAGAAGTTTTTTGTTCTCCAATTTTTGCTTGGTTTGGGCTTTCTTCATCTATATCGAAGACTAGGTCTTTTGACTTTTGGGAATATATCTGATATAAATATGACCATGACATTTTTAGCTAAATCCCGCCGTCATGCCAACACGTTACCATGCTTTTTCATCTAGATCTTCAAGTTACATTCTTTCCTTACAGCAGATAGAAACCCTTTTCGAATCAGCCAGTTACTTCGTGACTTCATCAGTTCGACCTCCAAATAACTTCCCACTTCTTTCAGGCTATTGGAGTATATGGGCAAATAGAAATTTGAATAAAATACAGTCAGCAAATTAAAACTTGATTGAAGAATTTGCTCAACTATTTCTTCATAATTCGAGCCTAGTTTTCTAGCAATGAAGCGTAAATATTTAGTCTCATAGCTGCCATAATGATAAAGCGTATAGTTATCATATTGTTTGATTATATCAAGTAGCTGTGTAGCAATAATGAAGTTTTCTCTATGATGGTCAGCCCAGAAGCTAAATTGTTTTATAGTCTTGCCATCATCTACAATCAAACCGATCAAATAGCAGAAATCTTGATCATTAAATCCCTCGACATCCAAAAACAGATTAACATCTGTCCCTTGCAGAGTTGGCATGTTATACACATGCACTTTATTTTCTTGATCGGGTATATCCCAGGCTATAACTATTTTTCTGGAAGAGGTCATTTCATGTATTGTCCTATTTTCTGGGAAGGCTGCTCTAGTAGATTTTTAGGAGAGAAAACTCCACTATTTTGGTGGTTTAGCTTGGTGGGATAAGTGATACTTTTGTGTCAGGGTGATAAAAGTTAGAATTTGGCTTCGATTCCGAATTATGCTTGCTCCTTCTGCTGAGGTCTCCTGGTAGGAGAGAGGAGCATCATGGCCCGACATGATACTTCTCTTGTTCACATTCAATCTTCGAACTACTGTAGCGTATGTTTAGATTTCTACTTGCTGAAAACAACACATTAGTCAGAACATTACTTGGCTGATTCCAGTTTGACCAGATTTAGAACAAGCTCTAAAACTTATTCATCTGGACTGCAGCCAATCAGCTTGAATTAGTACTGCTTATAATTTTAATATGAGACAGGGGAGGTTGTTTTGTATAGGTTTAAAATTTTCATATTTTGAGATTGAAAACAGTGATTTATTAACTTTGTAATGGCGTCTTTATGAGAACGTATCTTAAAACTATCCCTGCCTGACCGGCAGGCAAGCTTCGGGACTGTCTGCTGGGACGAGACAGGCAGGCTGCAAATGGCGTCCTATTATTACTGTCATTTAACTCGCTAAATTCTATCATCAATCGTTAGTCAAAACACTAAATTTTGATTACCAGTTTAAAAGCAAAAGAGTGTCATTATGCGCAAGAAGATCTTTACTAGTTTTGCAATTGAAGATAGAGTTGAAAAAAATCTCTTTACAGGCCAAGCCAAAAATGCAAGTGTACCTATGAATTTATAGATATGTCTGTTAAGCAACCATGGGATAACTCATGGAAAACAAGATATAGAACTAGGATAAAGGGATGTTCTGGCGTCGTCGTTTTGATCACTAAGAATTTGAAACAAGCAGATAGGGCTATCTGGGAGATAAAATGTGCAAAAGAGGAAGGTATTCCTTTGTTAGGTGTCTATCTCAAAGGTACATCAGCAAAAGACGTACCTGCAGAGATGATGGGCATAAGGAAAGTGACTTGGAGTTGGGATAATGTAAGAGATTTTATTGAAAAAGTCTGAGATTAAGTAGCGAGATGGACTGCTATTGGCGACTCCAGCCAAGCCTTACAAGTCAGTAAATTACGAGTGGGAAGTTGATTTGAATGAAATGGCGGTATAACTACTTTTTCCATAGTTGAAGTAATCAGAAAATATGTCCAATAAAAAAGTACCAAGTGAATTAATTGGTTTGGAGGAGCAAGAATATGAAAAAGGAAAATACCGAGAACATATTCTTGAGCAGTATAAGCTCTTCTTTAATTCTGCAGAGCAGGTGACTGAGCGGAGAATTAATATGAACAGATTTTGTCTCTCTTTGATTACGGCTGTCTCTGGAGTAATCGGATACATTAAGACCGAAAAAATTGAAAATGATTCTTATTTGGTAATCGGGCTTGCCACCAGTGCAATATTGATATGTTGGCATTGGATAGTTCAGCTGGAAAACTATAGAAAACTAAATTCGGGAAAATTCAAAGTAATTCACCAACTGGAACGACTTGTCCCGCTGAAGTTATTCGAGTACGAATGGGAAGTGTTAGGCAAGGGAGAGGACCCCAAATTATATCGGAAAACGAGCAATGTCGAAAAGAGTGTTCCCAGAATTTTTGGAGGGCTATTTATGATCTTGGTTATTGTGGAGTTGTGGTCGATGACAAGCTAGGACTTTTCCAACCCTATGCGTTTCAACAAGTATTAGGTTGATAGTTTGGAGTCGTTCTGCAGTTGTTCGCACATCATAGTTATTGACAATAATGATATAATAATTTGTCCAATGATTTACATTTTATTGGTTGCCTTAGTTATGTCCCTTCATTTCCACTCTAAGTCTAAAGAATTTAATACGAAGGCTACAGTTGAAGAGGATAAGGAAATTGTACTGGCCTTGAAATCCACTGCAAAGAGTCATCTTAAGAGAGGACGATATTTTTTGTTTGTAGCACTTTTCTGCTTGCTGGGGCTAGTCTACATAGCCATCATAAGTAGTAGCAATTACTGACAATGTTCACATTACTATTTACCATGATATTTGAGGCTCTTACAAAACGGATAGAGAAGCGAAATATCAAGCGGTTAAAGACATATGATGGGAGTAAGGAGTTTGAAGAACTAGTTTTCATATTGTATTTGCGATCCTTTAGGGAGGATGGATACAATCGAGAACTTCCACTAGTACGCAGTTCTACGTTTGTCTTTCCCTTTGGCCTTACCGTTCCTTCTTTGGAATTAAGGTTGGTCCGGAAATTTGGGCCCTTTATGTCTATCATTAAAGCTTTGGACCAGAAAAGAGATATACAAGAGCCTGGAGCTGCTAGATTACATATGGACGACAAGTGGAAACAAGTGATAGCAAGGTTTATCTATAATGCCCAGATTATTCTGTTTAAGCCATCAGATTCTGAAAGTTTACTTTGGGAATTTAAACAGATTGTTCAGATGGGCTTTTTGTATAAAACGGTGATAGTACTAGCTTTTGGGAAAGGGGAGTCCCGGGAAGTTGATGAGATATACAAGCAGCGTTTCCTTACATTACTTAGGGAGGAATATCAGATAGATGTGGATGACATCTTAGGGATTGAAAAATACATGACCATTGACGGAGAAGGTGTAGTAGAAAAGCAACCCTTCTTAGAGTTCACTAAGCCCTATTTAAGTTGGTTAGAAAGGAGAAGACGCTTTCCAAAAATGAAAGACTTCGAATTAATAGAGATGGTGGAAGAGGAGGAGGGTGAATACAAGCCAGAAGAGAAACTATATGCAGAAAAAGTACTGATCAAGAGAGGCTTTAAGATCGAAGTGCAAGAAAGGTGAGCATAGAGTCGATTTTATAACATTGTGTTTACAGGTTTAGGTCGCCTACTGACTGAGATTATCGAGTCAAACAGAAGTATCGATTACCGTTCAAGATATCTTTATCTCAGCAGTTAGAGATCGTGTGTACCTTTCTACATGCTGATCCCCAACACTTTAGCCAGAATGCTGGATTGCTGATTCTCAGTTTGAACAAAATTACAACAAGCTCCATCTTCCTTGGACAAAGTACAACTTCAGGGAATGAGAACTAAAACAATAGGATACTGAACATGCTACCATTTTCAATTACAAGCTTGAATAGGATATTGTTGATCTCTTTTTTGGGTGCCGTTTGGTTGATATTCAGGTTTGTTAGAAGGGGAGGAAAGATAAAGAACTGGGTATCAGCTAAAGTTGAAAATAGCAGCAAACTGGATGAAAGTTTCAATTTACCGAAATCCAAGCCCCATAGAATAAAGAAGCTATTGCTGATATTTTATTTGGCTTCAATAGCCATCTATCTGCTACCTTTCTGTTCCTTTCTATTAGAGGACTTAGAATTTATCATACATTCTTATGGGGCTTTAGGATTGGTCTATGACATGAATGGGGATCTGATTTTTGGGAAGAGACGTTTTTTTGAGATCTTTTTAATAGTTGTTCTGATCTTGGGAATAATGTTGCTAGGCATTATATTGAGAATTCATGTCACGCCAAATCATGACAGGGATAAGAAATATCTTTTCCTTTTCCTGTTCTTAGGAATTCTCTATTTGTATAATGCACTGGATTTTTCCCTAAGTTCTTTTTATCCGAGATTAGGTACCATCGCTAACCTCATACCAATTGACTTTAATAACTCACTTCTGCTGATAGTAAGTGAAACAGAAGGGCAGATAGACAATCTAGTTCCACTTGACCTTAAAACGATCACATTTCATCCGTATGGGGTATTGTTTGCCTGGCTTATCTGGGTCAATGTCATTTTCAACCCTTATTTGATTTATTTCCTGGTAGAGTTTAGACTAAAAGGGCGTGTTCACAAGGACTTAATCGTTTTGAACCGAAGACTGAAATTTTTTGAATCCATTTATTTTCATCCAGTAAGGTTCATGCTTGTTACATATCATGTCCTATTACTTATAGGCTTTTTATTGATGTCCTTAAATGCTGATAGCCTAACTGTCACCATCTTCGGAATGGTCTTCGATTTAGTTTTTATTTCCTATCCAGTATTTCTGACGTTTATTTTTATCTACCGGTACCAGCTATTTTACTATCTCATGGAAAGGCCGATCCTTTTTCTAAGGTCGTTTAATCATAAATTTGCCTACGTATCCTATGGGGAAATCGTTAACAAGGTAGCAAGGAAGTTTGGGACTATATTTGTGGTCGTTCACGATGACCAAAAGGGAACTTTTTTATCCAGGAAAGTTGGACCGCTCAATCAGGAAAGATTTAATGTCCTTGCAAATGAAAATTGGAAGAAAGGTATACAAGATTTAATGAGGAAATCGTCATTTATCATCTTTGATCTAACAGTACCTTCGGAAGGAGTTCTCTGGGAATACAGTTGTGCCAAACATCTACTTCCCAGCAATAAGATTGTGAAACTAGTGCAGGTGGATTCAAAAAATCAATTGAAAGAGGATGAAATCACATCTATAGATTATCACCCAATAAGTCGAAAATCCTTGAGACTGTCTAGGAAAAAACTAAAGGAAATACTGTTTCAGCACTTTAAGTGATTATACATCATACTAAACAATTAGCGAAGCTTAGTACAAGGGGGAGGTGAACATGGAGACATGAGAGGCTCTTGGACATTGTTTCACGAGAAGGAATGATTAGCCCCCCAAGCCTTTTGACAAAGTTGGCATGCTGCGATGGGCTTTAGTTTTGTTAGGGAAGGCCTAACCGGTGCACTTAAATATCTTATGTACAGTCCTATGATTACATATTCGATCTTGTCGCTAGCAAGATGAAGAGGTTTACTGCTACAATTAATTTTTATTCTATTTTATTTTCATGTTTACCTTGCAATAGTTAGATGTTTTTATTATCTTTTAATTACATTCATAATTTATGCATCTCCTACTTCGTTCATACTAAGCCCCTGTTCTATATTCAAAGCTTTAGGATTCTATTTTTATTCTAAATAGATTTCTTAGCGTCCAATATATAATAGCAATGTGGATTATGTATTTGGGTTTTGACCTACGGTTGTTGGGTGAATAATACTTAACGTATGCTTGGAATTCCATCAATCGGCTAGATATGGCACATTTTCTCCTATGCTTCGATGAAAACCTTATCGTACCTCAGCGGGATGTGTGTACTTATGGCTTAAAACAGAACAAAACAGAACTTTCTTATCCATACACGATCACTAGGATTTAGCGCATGTTTAACTTTTGTATACTGATAATCAATGGTTTGTTGTGAAAATTAAATATTGATTCTCAGTTTTAAGAGACTTTAGACAAGCTCTTCAACATAGAACGGGTTGATACTAATTCATCTGGAACAGAGCTATCCTGATGGAAGATTAGTCAGAATGAATCTACTGGACTCTAGCTACCTAAAGGGCAGGCAGGTAGGTTTTTTTTCGAGACCTTTTAAGTAGCATGAAAACTACCTGACTTACACCAACAGAAAGGCTCGTGAAGAGTTTCTCCAGGAAATTAAATACTTCTTTGGACTCGTTGATCGTCATTAATTTAAATCAATTCATACTGTTAATTGACGTTAATAGGATTAGATGTACGGTAAATATTTTACAGGCATTTATAGCTTAGACATAATTGTTTTTTGGTGTAAGATATTTTCTATTGATAAATGTAACCTTCAAAAGAACTTTTAATGGCCGAACACAAAGCTCGAATAGGAGTAATTGGTACTGGTTTCGCTGGGGTAGTTACTGCTGTGCGATTGTTGGAAAATGCCGATTCTCCAATTGAAGTCATTCTAGTTGAAAGGGAAATTGGAAAGCGGTATGGTGGTCTCGCATATGGAAAGGGGACAGCAGGTTGGGAACATTTGTTGAATCTGCAAGCTGGAAGGGTCTCCATATTTAGGGAGCATAGATTTGATTTTTTACAGTGGGTAAATGAGGAAGCTGATCGGGAAGAGTGGCCTTTAGAATGGAAGAATTTATCGTACCAAATTTCTAGTCCGGTAGCTAGACGAATATATCAGCAATACCTAGAGTGTAGACTGATGCAAGCAGAGCGAAAAAGTCCCTCGCATTCAACTTTGGTACAAGTTAGCGGTGAAGTCACAAATTTAAGAGAGACTGTCGATCAGGTCGCCTTGTCTTTTGCGGAGGAAGTTCGATTCGAAGATGCCATTACCTCGGAGATTTCGGTTGATTATGTAATATTAGCAACTGGGCACTTGGAGAATATTCTCCCAACCTTTGCTAGTAAGGTCCAGGATCATCCGTTTTTTATTCGTGATCAATACTCTCATAAAGGACGAAACCTCCTCCGCCGTCTTGAGAAAGAAGATGCGGTGATGATTGTAGGAAGTAGTCTAAGGGCTTTTGATGTTGTTTTAAGTTTGCATGCTGTCGGACATGAAGGGCCAATCTACTTGGTTTCCAGGAATGGACTTGTTCATCCCACTTACCCCCCTGATCATGAACATGAAATCATAGAGGTAGAGCGTCCGGCGTTCTTGGATGCAGATATAATGTCTGAAAATGAGTTGGTTGCCCATTCCCTAGGTTGGTTTCAGCAAGAGCTGGAGTATCAGGTAAATAGATTGAATGAAAAAAGAAGTGTACTAATAGAGCGGATATTAAAGGCATCTGAACCATTCATTTCCGAGCTAGTTCATAAGCTTCCAGCTTCCACAGTGGAGAAATTGTATAGTCTATTTAAGACCCATCTCACAACAAATCGGGTAGGAGTGATACCGGAGATTGGAGATATTATTACCAACAAGATGAAGAAGTACGATAATGGCAATGCTCAACTAATACTTCTTAAAGGCCATATCTCCGAT
>Ga0213833_1002964_pt1 | contig 10647 bp, 15 predicted proteins | sample SWATP21_FD_160575 | JGI IMG/M metagenome (GOLD analysis project Ga0213833, IMG submission 160575) | Coastal seawater microbial communities from Marineland, Florida, United States - SWA TP2 #1 | ecosystem: Environmental > Aquatic > Marine > Coastal | place: USA: Florida | collected 2016-08-14
CATGCGACGAACAGCGGCGATTGGGTGCCCCACCATAGCCAGAACCGTCGCAACGACGCCATCTTCGGTCGTCTTGACCCGCAATGCGGTCAAAGCGTGGCCGGCAGCCTGGAGCAGAGCAAGCAATGCCGCATCGTGTTGTCGAAGGTGGCTCTGCCCAGGCCATAGCAAACGTAAGCAGGAGCGGAGCAAAACACACTGCATGGTACGGCCGAAGGCGTGGGGCGTAAACGGTACATGTAGCTAACGCACATGGTCACAGACGATCGAGACAACTTCTTGCAACGCGTGAGATAGCGCGGTGCGCACATCATCTGCGCTGGTGGTGGTGAGCACGCCTCCCAACTTGGCACACAGCTCCACCACGGCCGTGCAGAGACGCAAGCGTTGCGTGACCGAGGCATGGCGCGTCTCGAAACTGCTGCCGTCGCTCCCCACTGTGAGCCATGCTGTGCTTGTCACGCCACCAAACCCATCCACAAGCGTGTCGTGCGTGGCACCTGGTGAGCCATCGGGGCTGTCCCCGCCGGTCGCGGGTGCCAACGCATCTCGAATCGCCGCGTCCATGTTGCTTTCGAGTAGCGCCAGCAACGTGTCCACCACGATGGCCTCGACTGTGCTCAGTTGCCCCGCCACGGCCGTCAGAAATTCCAGCAGAGTGAGTTGGCGTGGCGTGCTGCGGTAAGGGATTGCCACCACGAAGGAACGGAAGACGCGTGGCTCCAAGCCACCAGATACGCGAGCCGCGAGCTCCGACACAACAGCAGCCACTTGGGTGCGATGGTGAGCGGAGTATTCACGGTGCTGCTGATGGCCAGATGCATCGCTGAGGACAGTGCGCATGTGAGTGGCTGCCCCGTCACGTCAAACGACACATGACACATGACAGAGTAGTGTGCGTGCTCACGCATGGCTATCGAACATCCTCACGCAAACAACACTCTTACCTGCTGCCACCGTTGTTGTTGAGCGTGCCAACGGTGGTGAAGTGGATAAGGTGTGACAAGCGTTGCACAAGCGCCACGTCCCCGCGTGCGGCGCAGAGTTCTGCCATGCAAACCCACGCCGCGATCCGTGCTCGGCCGTCCACATCCATGCACATGGCAAGCAGGTTGCTGAAATAACACCACAGGCACACACACACACACACACACACATGCACATTCATTCGCAACGGCACGCACGACGCAAATGAGCACCAGCCAAGCGCCCCGACACACTCGGGCATGCAGCGTACGTTTCGCAGTTTGGGACGGCCTCCATGATGTCAACTCCGTAGCACCGAATGACAACTTCAAGCACGCACCCGGCACCAAGCCGCAGGAGGCTGGAATCGCTCCTGCTTTGGCCGGCGACGGCAGACGCCAGATTGATAACTCCGGCGGGCACCTTGGAAGCGCGGCTCGCCCAAACTTTCTGTGGGGCTTCATTCTGCGCAGTCGTGGACGCAGGCTCCTTCGATGTCACTCGAGAAGTGGCCATGAGGTCGCCACTGTGCGTGAAGCAACACCACGCTGCCTCACGCACAGTTCGACTGCTTCCTGGCTGCTGTGCTTTGCGCTGTTGCTGTGTCGGATCGGAACACCCGCGGAGGCCGCGAAACAGTGCCCGGTGGATGTCTGCGTTTGGGTGCTGACTACCGTGCAAGCACAACATCACAAACACCTCCAATGCAGACGACAGCACGTCGAATGCGTGAGGGGTGCGAGGTGAAACAAGCGCCTGGAACGTGGACAGAATGGGCGCGTGTGTTTCCTGCAGCGCGTACACCGTCCATGTGCATGTGTCGGTGAGAGACGAGTCGCAGCGGCCCGGCAGGGTGCAGCAGCCGCGGCGCACCTTTCGAGACGAGGCGGCCAAGAACACGTTCACCAGCGCTCGTCGCACTTGTTCGATCTCCTCTTCCGACTTGAATGGGATCGCAATGAGGAGCCCCACCACGCGCGCCGTCAAGTCGGCGTTCTCGCTGCACAACACGCCACGCACAGACTTTCGATGACGTCGGTGTCGCCCTAAACACCGTCTGCTGCTGCTGTTGCTACCGATGCGCCCCCGCGTGCCATGCAACGTAACAGATGCACACAGTGCCACGCACCACACACGCGACACACATGGCTCACACCACGACGCACATGAACAAATGGGTCAACTTGGAAATTGCTACCACAAGGGCCAGGCGGAATGTTGTGGGCATCATGTCACCAAGGGACGGGGACGTGGACGACTGCAGGTGTGACTGGCGAATTGTGCATTGTTGCTCGAGGCAACTCGTCATGGACCACAAGCAGGCCAGACTGAAGCGACAGAAAGAACGGCACAGGAGTCATGGCCAAATAGACACGCGGCATTTCGATTTATTTGTGCCTGAAGGCACGTACCCTGTGCGGGCTCCAAAAACTTCGGGCTGAGCAAGGATGATTTCCACGTTTGCAGACAAAGACGTGTGGCGCAGCAGTGGATCGTCACACTGGAAGCAAGATTCGATGAGTGAGGAAACACACGTACTGTCATTCAACACGAGTGGGGTTGCGTACCAGGTACCAGTTCTCCAAGAATGAAACAAGAGCAAGGCTGATGGCCTTCAATCCAGGGCTGAGGATGAGGAAAATTTCGTGGATGTCAACAGGAGAAGCAACCGAGGCAATCAATCGGGCATGCACCTGCAAGGAAACTAACATCAACCAAACTGTGCGCAAGAACAGAGCAGCGGCAGTAGCAGCAGCAGCATTGATAGCAGTCCCGGATCTCACGCACTGCTTCGAGCGAACGCATCTTGGAACCGCGCAGTTTGGTACCCAGAATTTTAACCAACTGCGAAGCAGACATGGTTCGCAGTTCGAAATCAGAAACGTCGCGTTGACCCACGCATCACACAGCACCACAGCACAGGGTGGGCACCGGGTACAGAAGGCGAACGTACGTCCACAAGGAGCCACAGAGCTTGGGTGCGGATAGAGCTGTCTGCGTGGAGCATCGCTGGCAGCAAACGCACTGTACTCAGTAGCGCGACTCCATCCAGAGAGCTGGCATCACGGAGCTGCAAAGCAAACGAGAGTGCAAGCATCACAATTGTAGTTGCGGTCGACAAAAAGAAGGGCGGCGATTGTACGTCAAATCAAACCACGCATGCATTCAGTTCGCAACACAGGCGGAAGACAAATGCATCAAAGCACTCACCAAGGTTGCAGACGCTCGTGCTACAGCGCTTTGAAAGGTGCCACCGTCATCACCAGCACCAGTGTCACCCCAGGCCTGTCCAGCATCACCAATCCGGCCAGAGGTGAGCAGGCGTCTGACTCGAGGCACCCATGCTGCCAGGTCAGGGTGCACGTGGTCTGCAAACCCGGCTGCAACCGAGCGATGGACAACGAAGGATGGCACGGCAGAGAGCATCGGACTAGATGCGTCCCTGGAAGGGGAAGAAAAGAAACCTGCCCCCTAATGCTGTTCGCGGTGTGCAAGTGTGGAGTGCGTCCACTTGAGCACGCACGCAACAGGCGAGTCACAGCCGGAGAAAAACGTTTGATTGATTTGATGATCAACTTGGTCAGATTCTCACCGTCAGATCAAGAAGGTGAAGCCGCACTGCACAGTCGTTCGCCTTTGCTTTTGCGCGTGGGGTGAAGTTCAATGAGTTGATTCGCCTTTGTTTTTTGTTTTTTTGCCAACACGTGGAGCCAGCCCTGACCAGCTAACATAACCATGGTGCACAGGTGTCGTCACATGAACACCAGCCTCGATGTGTCGACATCAAGAAACATGTGAGCATCTCCCGTGCTGCACCCGTACTTCCCTGACGCAGTGGACAACCAATCGTCGAGGGAAGGCACAGACACACATGCCGCGGCGAAGGAAAGACGCAACTTTCGCGCATCGTACGGACTCAGTTGGCAGGCATGCGGGCTGTACGCAATGAGAACGTTTGCGAGCTCGGCCAGCTTGGATCGCTCGAGGGGCGTCCGCGCACACCCTACAACACACACGGCAGCCTGGTGCTGGGACAGCGCACCAGAGGCCAACATGCGTTCCAGGTCTACGCTGAGAGCGTCCATTACACGCCGCACCGAAGCGGGGGGTACTGGTACTTGCAACACATTGCACGCCACATCCAGCGCCCAGCACAGCCGTGGCATGTCCGCGGTGTGCAGCTGGTCACGGTGGAGCAACGACATGATGCGCTGCACAATGGCTTGCCACAACTCCGGATCGTCAAGGCCAAGGCACGCCGCGGACCAAGCACATACTCCGAGAGTGGCTGGATCGAAACGGGTGGCAGCAGCCCGGATCCAATGGCACAAGGCTGCGTGAAGCTCAGGAGAAGGGCACACACCAGCAACGGCGCAGCCAACCAATAGTCTGCGCAACGCCACCGCTGTCAAACGCCCGCCATGGCTGTGACCGTGCCCAGGAGAACTATTGCGCTGTGCCCACTGCAGGAGAGGGGACCCAACCACACACCCACAAACCGCCACACATGCCGCGCATGACCACATGCTCACAGTGAGGTGTGCACCACGCGCAGCACGGACCACAGGCATGCAAGCAGCACGCAGCCTAGACGTACACGCTCCGTCAGCACGTTGAGGATTTTCGTGTGGGAGAGTGCCGCATCGTTGATGGGAACGAGTGGCTCTACGCGGCCACGCAACGACAGCGCGGAAATGACCCAAGACAAAGAAGCGAGGTTTGATGTGCTCAGTGATGCTGCCTGCTCCATGGCAGCGTTCACAACGCCTTCGACAGCATCGGGGCAGTGGACGAGTCCGTTGGCCACGGTTGGTGACACAAGAAAGTGGATCAAGTTGTTGGTCCCAACGTCATGCTTGCATGATGCGAGGTGCGCTCCCAATCGCTCCACCTCTGCAGTGGCCGCATCAGACAGCTCTGGATGCGCAACGAGTACCGAGGCAATCACCTGCCCACCACAACGGCACAGAGCAGAGATAAGCAAGGCACCGCAGGGACGGTGCCACTACAACGTTACGCAGCACATTCCGACACGGGCCCCACTACACATCAAACTGAACAAACCTGCATCTTCAATGCCGTGTCCATGGTGGAGCCACGGATAGACACTTCATGAAGCAGGGCGGGCATCAACGCATCTCGCTTTGGTGCTCGGGGTGACGGCTTACTTGCGGCGGCGGAACGCGCGGCAAGCGCGTGGTTGAAGGTGCCCGCAGACAGCTCACTGGCTGCTTGGCGCGACCAACTGTGAGGCTGGGAGCCAGAAAAGCTGTCCGCCACCATGGCCAGCTCCGTGGCATGGGCATTGGGCAGTTGCGATTGCAACCGCCCAGCAAGGGCCTCGAGCGCCGCGTCAACCTCACTGGACAGGTCCCGTGCGGCATCAGCGTCACTGGCCAGCGTCACTGTCTCAGACACAGCTTTGGCGTGCACGTTGGCGAGCGCACTGAGCCCTCGACCAACACGGGTCGTCTGGCCACACGAGAGGTGGTGAATCCGGCGATGAACCTCCGCGGCTGCAACTGCCATCGTGCCATCCGCTTGCACACCCAGCTCCCCAAGGCTCCACAGCGTTCGGGCAAAATCCATGTTGCTCATCACACATAGCAGTGGGGCGACCGCTGGAATTGGACGACATGTGAGTGTACACCCGTCAGCACAGCAACAGCAACAGCAACAGCAACAGCAACAGCAACAGCAAATAAAAAGAGAGGCAGCACACCAAGAGGAACAGCACCACGACAGCAGCCACAAACGCCAGCTCTCGCTACGCTTCGCGCGTGAGCCACGTACAGCTGTCGTCGGCAGGCTCAGCCACGGCTGCAGCCATGGCACGCAGGTGGCCACTGTGGCCCGCCGCCACATGTGTGTGCGCCAAAAAGTTGAGCACCGCAGGAAGGTCGTGCGGTGGGGCGCCTCGCCATGTTGCGAACACGCGAGAAGCAAGGCGTTTGACGAGGGGTCGATTGCGTCCACGGGCTCGCACGACAGCTTCACAGACGTCTGCCAGAGCATCCACAGGCAGATCATCGAGCGTGCGCCAGAGGTGCTGCTCAAGCTGGTGATGCACTGGCTGGGCGGGCCGGCTGGAGCTCGCAAGCAACAACCGTGCAAGTTGCTGGGGGTTGAAGGTCGCATCTTCTGCCACCGCTGTCCCTTTTGCGGCCGCGAGGTGCTCGTGTACATGGTCGAGGAGACGCGACACTACGGCTACGAACTGCCCTGAGCCGAGGGGGTCGTGGATGGCAAAAGACCAGGCCAGCCACGACAGTTGTTGCGATGAAAACGAAGCAACGTCGCGCGTGGAAGCGACCCGCGCCAGTGTGACCATCAGCGAACCCGCCTGGTGTACCATCATCGACAGCCACAAAGGAACAATAAGACGCGCGACGCGTGACAAGCAGCACACCAAACGCACCCTGACATCAGAGACAGTCCGTGTCTGTGCAACCACTAAAGCTAGCTCGGCAACTTCACCACTTGTCCAAGCGTCCGTATCATCATGCAGGCTCTGCGCCGCCGCTTCGCGCACCGCAACCCACAACGACTTGTCGCGAACTCTGTGCCTGACCATGGTGCGGGCGAGAGCGACCACGTCGCAAGGAGCAAACGAATCAATGGTGGAGGACCCCACCTCTCGAGCAAGGGCGTTGCTGCGTTCGATGCACTCTACAACCGGTCGTACGTCCGTATCGAACAGGAACTGCCGCATGCGGGTTCCCCTTTCCGAGTTCTCCATGGCCATCACGATGCGCTTCGACAGTGTTTGTCGCAGCCGCTGCGCCGGGGATGGCATGCGCTTCTTCTTCTTTGGCCCGCGTCGGGCTGGGTGAGGACGGCCCGTTCCACTGGCACCGACATGCTGGGGCTCAACAGCTGGTCGCGTGGAGGCTGCTCGACTGCCAACAAGCGAGCCAGGGCCCGAGCCAAAGCCCGCCACACAACCCGGGTGAAATGCAGCAAGGCGGTGGAGGGACGCCAGGGAGTGGCCACGGTGGCCTGCACTCGATGCACGAACAGAGGCAACTGTGGTGGCCCTACTCAAGATTCCATGCCACGCCGGCGTCATCATCACACGCCGCGTCGCCATGATGGATGGGCGACTGCAGCAGCAGCAGTGAGTGCAGTGACAACAGCCACTAGCCACTGGACATTAAGGTGACACCGGTCACACCACAGTCACACGTGCAACCTCGCACACACCAAAGTGCCACACACACACAAGCGCACTGGCACTTGGGAGCTGCAAGCACCACGTGCGCTGCGTGGTGTCGTTCGATGGGCCTGAAGCGTGCAACACGCACACACACCACAGGCGCCGCACGAAAATACCACAAATCATCAGTATGGTTATTTCCATGACCATAGTCCACATTGCGCCACAGGAGTGTCACGGCTTTGTTTTGTTGCCCGCATTCTGCTGCAGGTTGCCACACGGTGCGAACGACGCCACCGACCAGGGGAACAGGCATCGTGACCTTCGCACAGTCGTGCGCTGGCGTTCGTGGTTGTGCGTATCGCAACCTTGCTCACCCTCCCTCCTCCTCCTGCTCCAGCATGCCGTCGATAAGCTGTGGCCGCATGCTCAGCGTTCAGGCCACGTGGTCCCGTGCTGCTGCTCGCCATGGTCTGCGGGCTGCTGGGCACAAGACCGTTCGAGCCAAGAGCACATTGAGTGGCGCTCGATTCTTTGCGCCCCGCAGCGCCGCACCGTGGGCGCACCGAGGTCAGCACAAGGCGCCCCACAGTGTGATTGCAGAGCATGAGAAGCACGCGGCTCGTGTTCGGTTGCGTGGGCGACCCCGGTTGTGGAGCCCCGCTGTGCACGAGCCACTCACGCGTGTGAACTCTCTGGTGGATAACACGCTGTCCGAGTTGAGGTCTGAGCCTCCCACGCAGCTGACGCCGGAGCTGTGGGACGTTTGCATCGACGCGGTAATCGACATCCACAACGCGTCCTCCAAGCAGCTCGTGCGACCACAGCTCGTGTTCTTAGGCGGGTCATGGGATCAACCTGCAAATGTGGGGTTGGACTTGAGTGTGCTGAGCGGCGAAAGTGGTGTCCCTGCCGGCTTGGAGATGTTCGCGGCTGGGCTGGAGCTCCAGCACCTGTTCATGATGGTGCACGACGACGTCATCGACAACGCCACACGGCGTCGTGGGCTCCCCCCCGTGCACCTATCCGCCCGTGTCCATGGTCGTGAGTGGGGTGTGCGGCCGTTGGCGTCGTACCACCTGGCGACCATCATCGGCGACGTGCTGTACACCAAGGCCATTGCGCTCATGCATTCCGGGTGCGAGGAAGCCGGTTCACACAGTGCCTTGGCCTCTGTGCTGCAGGACGGTGTGCGCACAGGGTTTGGACAGTTTGTGGACATTGTGGGATGGACGGCTCTGCAGTCCCGTGGCTTTGCCGGTGGAAACGCGATGGACGTTGTGGACGCCCTGTTGTTGGACAAGTCTGGCCGTACCACGATGTGCTCGCCGCTGCTGGCGGGCATGCAACTGCAGGGCGCCGATGCGGAGTCCATGGCGGTTGCAGAAGAGTGGGGGTGCCAAGCTGGCATCGCGTTACAAGCCATTGATGACGTGGCAGACCTGGTCGTGGAGCAGGGCACCATCGGCAAGGACAGTTTCCAAGACTTCCGTGACCAGCGCTTGACTCTTCTGCTGTTCCTCCTGTGGGATCGCGCTGGTGACACGGACGACTGGTCAGAGCTGCAAGCGTTGTGGCGTGGTGTGGCATCAACTCGTGGAGGTGGCGACACGTCTGCGCTGCTCCCGCATGAGCGTCGTTCGATCATGCACATGCTGGAGCGCCATGGTGTCATCCCTGCCGCCTTTGACTTTGCCCGGTCACGCTTGGACCGTGCCGAGGCCGTGCTGGACAAACTTCCGTCTGACAAGACCCTGTGCGCTGGATTGGGGCGGTTCACGAACGGCATTCGTTCACAGGCCTCGGCATTGGAGACTGTGATTGCGCATGAGGCAGAAGAGGCGCTGTAGTTTGCTGGCTGCGGGCGCGCGTGTGTGTCGTGGAACCGTAGGTGCTGGGTTGGTTGTACCAACTTGGTACAGTGTAGCGTTGCCGGATTTGTCGATTTGTGTGCAGCGGGTTGAAGCTCCGTGCCGACATGGCTACACAGACAAATGCCCCGAGTACAATACGAATGTGTGGTGCGCCAGCTCCGTCGGATCACGGTGTGCGCGCCGCCTCGCCCTCCCCAGGCAGCGTGTGCGACAGCTCCATGCCAACCGCCAAAGGTAGGCTGGGGAACACGACCGGGCGGTGGCGCCGCACCATCCAAGTAGAACCCCCTCACGTGTGCGACAGCTCCATGCCAACCGCCAAAGGTAGGCTGGGGAACACGACCGGGCGGTGGCGCCGCACCATCCAAGTAGAACCCCCCTCCTGCGCATTACATATTGCACTTGCACTGCATGCATCACTCCTCCATGTCTTTCGCCGGCGCGCACATATGGAAGCGCTACAATGCAACACCACGCCTGGACGTCTGTGCGCGCGTTGTTTCAGTGCTGTACATTGCTGAACCACCACTGTGTGGCGGGTTTAATGGCGGGACTGCTTTCCATGGCTTGCACTGTACGTGTGTGTGGTGTCGAAAGAAAACCTGCGGTTGAAGGTGCCTTCAGTGTGTCGGTGCTGTTGCTGTTGTTGTTCGTGGTCGGGTCGGGCGCCAATGCCTTGCTGTTGTGAGACTGCCAGGGCTAGTCCATGCTGCCCTTGTGTTTGTGTGCACTTTCATGCAGTCCGTCTGAGTGCATGAAACAGTTGAAAATTACGATTGTGTTTTTTTTGCGCAGCGCAGTTTTGTGCTGCAGGTCGCGTCTCCGTGCTGTGTGACACTGCTCACTCAATGGCCGATGCAGAGGAGGACATTGCGGGGATCGATTCACACGTCAGTACACCGGGTAGTGCTTCCTGGGAGGTGATTGCGGCAAGGCAGATTGCCATACCGCTGCAGCATCGTGTGTTCGTCGGAGCAGGTAAAATGGGTCGAGCGTCCTGCATTTGAGTAGTGTAGTCTGTGTAGCAGCACGGAAACATCCATATGGTTTGTCCTTGGGTGGTGAGCGCAGCAGTTGCGCGTCAGTGGCTTCGTGGTTGACTGTAGCGACAAGGGTGACGGTCAGGGCAACAAGGTGCGCTACATTTGACAGGCTCGCAGTGCAGTGGTGTAAGTGGCGCGCGTTGTGGCAAAGGGAACACGACATCACCGTGTGTGAACACCACGACCGCAATTTTGGTTGGCAACGCGCCTCACGTACGCTCTGTACCACACTGTAATCAGCAGGATAGCCTTAGTCGTGAGTCACGTGAGTCACGTGACAGTGCTCGCTGTTTCGCCCTGATCGACAAATGCTCTCGGGATTAGATGCAACATTGTCGGCGTCGAGCTTGTGCGGGCAACATACTGTAGGCTGCAGAAAGAGGCAAACGCAACTTGCGGGTCGCCCACGCACGGCTGCAGCTGGAACAAACAACACTTGTGGCACTACCCTCAGAACTTGTTGTTGTCGGTGAGACATCTACAGGTGTTGGACCATCTTCGTCACTTGTGCCACCGCACCGACCACCGTGGCTGGTTTGGCCCAATGTTTGGACACCCTTTGTGGCACATGAATCATGACCGTGACATGATGGGATCACCAGGTGTG
>Ga0213833_1002965_pt1 | contig 10647 bp, 18 predicted proteins | sample SWATP21_FD_160575 | JGI IMG/M metagenome (GOLD analysis project Ga0213833, IMG submission 160575) | Coastal seawater microbial communities from Marineland, Florida, United States - SWA TP2 #1 | ecosystem: Environmental > Aquatic > Marine > Coastal | place: USA: Florida | collected 2016-08-14
TGTGTGTGTGTGTGTGTCATGTTTGTGTAGCGTAGAGTTTCGGGTGTGTGGATGTTTGTTTTTGCTTTTTTCCCCGCTTTGGGTGGGTGGTAGCCTCCAACATTCCCAGCGCTGTGTGTGCCGCCCCAGTTGTATTGTAGCGTGGCGCCGGCCTTGGAACATTCGTGTGTCAAGTCACTACTACATTGCTGTGCCGTCGTTGACACCTACCATGCCGCAATACCAATCACACCGCAAGCAACCACTTCCCCCGCGTTTCCAGTGATCAGCGACAGCTCGTGCCCTCCTTTCCCCAAGTCATCCTCCTTTTGCATGATCACCATCGACCTTGCCAGCACAGACAGCGGCCCAATCAACTTGATGTGGGGATCAACAATCTTGATGGTCGCCACACCCTCTGTATTTGCCACCACGTTTCCTGCTCACGCACGGTTGGCACGGCGCACACGCGCACAGCAGGCACAGCATCATCGCAGTGCATCGCGGGCCCAGTGAGTTGGTACTCCCGCGCACAGGTTCACTCCACGATCCACGAACAACACTGCCGGGCGAACCAAGGTCACCCGCACGCGCACCACGCTCCGAGACCAGCCTTCGCATACCTAAATCGCCGACATGACGGCGTTCATCAGCCGGACCACCGTGAGACTTCTCGTGTGGATTAAAGTGGGGCCCTGCAGCAGTGCCAGCACCATCTCAGCGCGTGGAAGGAACACACAACCAATGCACACCGCCTCTTGCATACCAACAGTTGCGCCTCCCTTGCTGACATCTCCAAAGGTACAAACTGCGAAGCCGTGGGTGCCCTGAATGTGTGTGCAGCGCGTGAACATGTATGCCTGCAAGGAGCTGGGAACGAATCAGCGCAGCGCAGCGAACCTCTGGTAGGCCCCTGATCTCCCCGGATATTCTCGTGGGCGCGTCCATATCTTTCTGCGCAATCATGGTACGCAGTGGTGGCAACAACACGTACGTTGGGGGTGAGATACCCGCCAATGTGTTGTGCAGCCCGCCAATGTGTTGTGCAATGTGTGGCTACAGACGTGTCGGGCGATGTGGAACGACGGGGGAGCCAGCCTCACCTGCTCGAGAACCACGTCACCGCTGATCCCTTCCCCACGAAGTGCACAAACTGCCTTCGCCATGAGCCCTGCTATGCTATGATGCTATGCAGCACACAGCAAGTTCCCACCGCTGCCGTTTGTTGGCTTGAACTTCAACAGAAGACTGCCTGCCGGATCTCAGCTTCCATGTTGAAAATGTCACGTCAAGTTGTTCGTTTTGATGGGATCTGTGCTCCCATCATATCCACGTGGTGCGCTCGTACGGTACGAGCGATGCCGTGATCATGAGTGCTGCGAGGACCTGGCTTTGTGTGGTGTGCACTGTGCTGCTGGTATTACGTTGCAGCGTCGTGCGTGCAGCTGAGGCCACGCAGGGTACTTTGGCGTCCATCAACACGCGTCACGGTGACACCGACGTCATTGTCTCTCCCTCCGGCGCCACTGCCGACACTAGCACGATTTCCGAGGACTGGGCACGTGGTGACGACGCATGGGCGTCTCCACCTGGACGGTGCTTCCTTCCCAAGCTTCGAGCTGCAGATGTGACGGTGGAGGAGTTCAAAAGCCGGTGGTCGAAGCAGCCCTTCATCTACACCTTCCACCCAAGAAACGAGACGGCAGCGCGTGCAGCGTTTTCCAAGCACCACCTCATACAGGCGTATGGAAACTCCACCGCGTTGGTGTGTAATTCTGAAGGAGCTGGCCCCATGCGTGGGTGTGAGGCTGTGCGATTCGGTACCTGGCTCCACAACCTCTCGAGCCACGTGCCCTCAGTGGACACACCGGCCGATGAAATTCAGTACGTGTCGCAGAGAAGGAGTGCAGACGCAGCTGTGGGGTGATGGAGGCCCAATTGCATTCACCTACTTGTTGCTTGTATGGCTTGGTGTGGTGCGCTCGTGCGCGTTCGTGTGCCGACGGACCTCGGCCATGGTGCCTCATCAACACCGCCAGCTACCTGTTCAACAGCCATAGAAAGTTTGAGGAGAGCGTGCCTGAAATTCTTGACGCGTGGCCCGTTCCTGCAGCACTGAGTCAATGGTTTCCCAACCACCGCTGCTTCAACAACCACTTGTGCATCGGACAACCCTTCACGGGCCTCCCCTTCCACTGGCACATGCAAGTGCACGGCAACATGATTGTGCACGGCCGCAAACGGTGGTTCCTCACGAAAGGCATTCCTGACGGCGGATTCAACCCCAAAGCCAGCGTGCAGTCGTGGGTTGTGAACCAATACCCAGAGCTGCTTCGGAAACACGGCGGTAGCGTGCCCGAGGGCTTCCACGACTGCACCACTGGACCTGGCGAGTCTGTGTTCTTGCCAGCAGGATGGTACGCCGGCGTCGCCGTCAGCGTGTGGTGTGCTAGGAGTGGTGTGCTAGGAGTGTGCTGCTGTGTGCGCACCTACATGTACGGGTAGCACGTCGTCACGTGGGTTGCAGTTTTGATACTTGACAGTTTATCTCACCACATGCGCTACGGGGATGCGGTGGCCGACCTGATCTTGTGGTGGGTCGCCGCGCAAACGCAGGTACCACGCGACGTTGAACGTGGATGAGGTCGTTGCCGTCACCTACCAATGCCAACCACGCCACCCACCACGACGAAACAGCCCCGGCGGCGCACGCCAGCACTCTGCGTCGCCTTTCAGTGCCCTCGCCACTGCAGACCCCTTTGACGGCGGACTTGCCAACACGGATGGCCCTGGGGGGGACAACGCCCTCCATGTGTACCGGTCATTGGCTGCGCAACTCACGACACCGGTCCAGCGCCTGGCTCACATCGAAGACGCACTGCGATTGAACCCAGAGGAACCCGAGCTGCACTATCATGCGGCTGTCGCGTTGTCCTCGTCGCGAGCACGTGACGACTTGGAGGCCGCGAAAGCGTATCTCACTGAAGCGCTGCGGCTGAATCCCTTGGCTGGCCAGTGCGTGTTGTGTCGTGCATCGAATGCGCTGTGGGGTGTTGTTGCTGAACTCACCCTGTGGCGTGTGCATCAGTTACTACGCCCAGCTGGGCCACGTTGAATTTGGGCTCGCCAACACAGATGCTGCTGTCCATGCGTTGCGTGCAGCGTTTCGCTTTGACCAAAATGATTTGGAGTCGTGTGTTCTCGCAGCCGACGTCGCGTCGGGGATCGCTCGCAGACCTTCAGTGTCCCAAACGTCTCGTGACGACGAGATCGCGCGTTCGCAGCAGCGGAAATTGTACGCGCCTTGCGTCCGCCGAGCCACGCATGCCGTCCAGCGCCATGCTCACAACCCAGAAGTAGCAGCGAAAGCAATGCTTGTGCTGCGTGCACTGAGCCAGGCACTGCAGGTGTAGACGTTTGCGGTATGGGTTCGAAGTGCTGGTGCAACCGGTGTGATTTTGCAGTGCGGTGCCACCGTGAACGTCACTCCATGCTGTTTGTGAGCTCGAGCACTGTTATCTACCTATCAGCCACACATGTGCGGGTTAGGCCATCCCTAGTTTCCAATGGTGTGGGTGGGCTAATCGTAGTGGTTGCCGACAAAGTGCTACAAGACAAGACAACATGCTATGAGTTGCGTGACGCAGTCCACATGCGCATCTCGTCCCTGCATTGCAGGGCCTGCAACGCAACAACGGCCTGTGTTGCGTTGACACCAGACGTGGAGATCGTTATTTGTTGGGATGAGGTGATGAGCATTACACAACAAAGGCGCCTGAGAAAACGCGTGGATGCTCGGGTCCATGTAGTGTTGCTGGCGTCGGGGTTGAGGAACAGTGTCACTGTTTTGTACTTTTGTCCTGCGGGTCCACGTGATTGGCACGCGCCCCACTTTCGCTGCGCACGCGGCCGTGCCTGAACTGGTGCTACTGCACGGTGTGTGGGGTGGGCATCAGTGCTGCACCAGCAACAACACAATGCGCAAGCCCCTGCCTGCTGCTGTGTCTGAAACAGAACCCGCAGCCGCCTTTCTGGACACCTTAGCTCAGCGTGTACCAGGTGTGACGGTGCTGGTGTTTTATCGAGGCGCCTGGTGACCCTTTTGCCGCGACTACTTGCGACGATGGAACGATCTGGCCCCTGTTGTCCAAGAATCAGGTGGTCAAATCATCGGCGTGACCGCCGGTTCAGAGGAGGGTATTCGAAACACAGTGCGGGGCCTTGAGCTGCAGTTCAACATCCTGCACGATAGGACCTTGCGCTTGTCTCTGCACGTGAAGCGGTCCGGCCTGATCGATGTCGACATTTGGCAGCGCGGAGTGTCTACCTACCACACTGTGCGACCCGAGATTTCAGCAGCGAGGTATCCCCATGGCATGGTGCAACCTGGAGTGCTGGTGTTGTCGAGCACTGTGCAACCGGTGTTCACATGGGCCATTCGGCCTGCCGTTATGAATGTGGGAGGCGCCACCGATAGACCTTCCCCGCGAGCCATTTGGAAGGCGGTGGAAGGGTACTTGCGTGCGCCCACATCCCAGTCCCTGCCCTTGGATGCAACAGGCTTGGAGCGTCTGGGGATGATGAGTGCGCCGTCCATGAGGCGTGTGGCGTTGATTGGCTGTGGCGTGCTGTGTCTTCTTCTTGTTGGTGGCGCGGTGCTGTGGAAGCTTCAGGCCTAAGGGCACGCTTCTGTGTTGACACAGACTCCTCGTGTCCCTCAAAGCGTGTTGGGTGAGTGTGCATCGCAGTGATGACAAGTGGCGGCCAAACCTCTGGTGCTGCTTCCTTTGAGCTATCTAGATGTGAGCGCGCAAACCCAACACAACCACCAACTACCGCAACGACTCACTCGCGTATCTTATTTGCAGTGAACATAAAAGCTACTCATCGGGACGCGTCGAAGGCGCCGGCGCAGCAGCAGGTTCAGACGAAAACCAGTTCGCGCGTCGCTTGGCACCAGCACTATCGCCTGTCGGCTTCAGCTTGGAGGCAGAGAGGGAAGAAGCAGGCGTCTCCGCCGCCTTGTTGTCAGCTTCGCTGACTTTGCTTTCATCCGTCGACATGCCGGCGTTCGTGCCTGGTTCGGGTGCCAGGTTGTCTGGCGTGAAGCTGAAGTGCCAGTTCCCACCAAACTCCGTCCATAAGTTGTCTGCTCCAAAGTCTTCGATCAGTTTGTCGCGTGACTTGCCAAGGAAGTGAATCTTGCTCTTTGTGCGCTCGTTGATCAGCGGTGACACCATCTTCCACCTGTGTGTGTGGTTGTTGGGAGCAGTGTGCCCCACATCAACACAGGCAGGTCACTATGGGGTGATGTGCAACACAAAATGTACAGACGATCGACACCGCACGCACAGTGTCCAGAACATCTTGCTCTCGTTGATCACATACGCATTTGCAAGGCGCTCCGCAAACACCACATCGAGGATGCGAATCAAGGCCTTCGTCGCGCCCATGTCAATGTTGCTGTAACCAAAGCCCTTCAAGTCGAATACGCCCACAAAATGTTGTACCCCGTCCTTCATCTTGGCAACAAGCTGCAAAGCCCGCCGCGCAAAGCCGAGTGTAGGTGTGTGTGTGTGTGTGTGTGTGTGTGTGTGTGTGTGTGTGTGTGCGTGAGAGAGAGATACATCGCGCACCACCACCACAACAACAACAACAACAACAACAACAACAACAACAACCAAGTTCCTTTGGTCCCACCTGGTCTAAGGCGTACACAATGAACCGCTCAGAAGCGCCCGCCACCTTGCTCTTATAGTGCAACCTCGCAAGCACGACAGCACAGGGCCGGCCACACTTGTCAGTCGGGTGGAAGAACGCCTTGCCAGTGGCCACCTCATCGCGAATAGACTCGAAGGGAAAGGTACGCGGAAAGTCAGGAGTGTGGCCGCGGCGCCAGTCCAGGTACGCACGGCACATCTTGCTGGCCTTCTCAACGTCCCCTTCTCGAGCGAGAAGAAACTGTTGGGAACCCACCAAGGGGAAGTGGGTGTGTGAGGTGGAAGCGGCCAAAGCAACACTCCCAACGTGCGCACTGCATGTAGATAGATGCACACAAGAGCCACACACACACACCCAACGAAGTGGATACGTTGTGGCACGGCGCCACGACGGCGGAAGCAAGCAGTGGGGTCGAGACCGCAGCACCCACATACACACACACGCTGCACAACAACAACCGCAAAACGCACCCTGCGGTAGGTCGCTTCATCATCTCGCTCCGGCCATCCGTGCATCTCAGAGGCGACTGCGGTTCGCAGCGCCTGTATCTTATCAGGTGTAACCCATGTCATCTCCTTCACCTTCCATGCTGGCGTGTCTGCCATGTTCACGGCAGGCAAGGGATCACAGATTCTAGCTGAAACGTGTCAACACCATAAACAATCACAAACAATCAAAATAATAAAAACAACACAAACAACACAAACATCGCCAGCGTCACCCACGTCGCATGAGCGCACAAGCAGCGAGCTGCGTGGTCGACCAATTGGAAACAACAACATGTCCACGAACGACAACCTGTACTCGGTGTTGTTGCCAACGTACAATGAGCACGATAACCTGCCGCTGATCATCTGGCTGCTAGTCAAGACGTTCCAGTCCCGGTGGGTGCTGCTGCATAGGGTGCAGAGGTGTGTGTGTGTGTGTTGTGGGCCAACTCTCACGTGGCGGCTGAAACTGCTGCGTGGGCAGCAACCTGAAGTATGAAATCATCATCGTGGAGGATAGTAGCCCTGATGGCACCTTGGCTGTGGCGGAGAAGCTGAAGAAGGAGTACGGCCACATCAAAATCCTCACGCGCAAAGGCAAGCTCGGGCTTGGGTCCGCGTACATTGACGGGTTGAAGCTCGCCACGGGAAACTTTGTGCTCATTCTGGACGCAGACATGTCTCACCACGTGCGTTGATGCACGCCAGTAGTTGGCAAACCTGTGTCGTGTGATCAGCAACGAGCTCTGCGTTGGGTGGTTGGTTGTGTGTGTGTGTGTGTGTTTGTGTATGTGTGTGTGTTGCGTCCGTGCGTTGCGTCCGTGCGTGTGTTTGTGTGTGTGGTGACGCGTTCTTCGTTTTCTCTGGTCGTTACGTGCCCGCAGCCCAAGTTCATCCTTGACATGATCGACACACAAGCTGCGGGGGACTTGGATGTCGTGTCTGGCACTCGGTACCGTGGCGGTGGCGGAATCCACGGGTGGTCCATGTTCCGCAAGTTCACCAGCCGTGTGGCACACACCCTCGCCACCTTGTTGTTCAACCCACAAGCGTCTGACCTGACTGGCAGCTTCCGCCTGTACAAGAAGCCGGTTCTGCAAGCGGTGATGCCGTTGGTTGTCGCAAAAGGTCAGTTAGCAGTTGTGTGCGCGCGTGCGCGTGTGGTCAAGACTGCGGGAAGGAAGCTCCGCTCACTGCGCACTGGTTGTGCTGTTGTTTCCCACCTGACAGGCTACACGTTCCAAATGGAGGTGCTGGTGCGCAGCCGTCACATGGGCTTCTCCATTGGTGAGGTGCCGATCACATTCGTCGATCGTATCTTTGGCGAGTCGAAGCTGGGGCCAGGCGAGATTGTGTCGTGCGTGGTGCTGGTGGTTTGCGCAGTTTTGCCGGTGGCGCCACCTGTCACGGGTTTCACGTTTGCGTGTGCCCCCAGGTACTTGAAAGGATGTGGCAGCCTGTTCCTGGACTTGTAGCTGCGCACACGTTTGCCACCACCGCGCAAGGTGCACATGTCGCGCTCCATGTGCAGCAGCTTGCCGCTGTTGTGTTCTGCGTTGGGCTACGTGTGTGTGCACAAAACAACTTGTCACTGTTGCAACACATGTGTTCCCGTTGTACACAACGCCACTGCATGCAGCCACCACTGCACGCCCTATTCCACCGCCTGTGGCGCCTCTGGTACACGAGGGGTTTGAGCAGCGCTATCACCAACAACCAACTCACGATCCCCTGCAGTGCCTGGTGGCAGTGATCTTGCAGCAGCAGCTGCGGCGGCTCCTGTACCACTGCCAACGTCAGCACCAGCTCCAGCACCAGCTCCAGCTCCAGCTCCAGCTCCAGCTCCAGCAGCGGAGGTGGCAGTGGTGCTGGGCGTGGACGATCGCACCGTGGCAGCAAGCAGTGCCGCGTTCCCTGAGTCATCACGCGCGCCCTGGGAGCTGCGTAGCGTGTCGAGGAAGGCGCCCATGGCACCAAAGTACGACTCGTGTCGCAGGAATAGGGGCTGCACTTCGCCCTTGGACCACGTGTTCATCGTGAACGTCAGCGTGCGCACTGCGATTTGGTTTCCACGGAGAAACCCCCCCGTGAAGAACACGTTGGGTGTGTTGTGAAGCTTGGCGTTGAGGTAGGCAATCTGCGTGATGTTTTGTGCCAGCATCACCGTGAGGGCACGGCAAACATCTGTGTTGGACACACTCTCCGCAGACTTGTCGGGGTGGCACATCTTCCCAAAAAAGGAAGCAGTGAGGGAGCCAGACAGCCCCCCTGCGGTGTAGTCACCACCATAGATATCTCGCACCAACTGCACAGTTTGCCGCCAGAGGAACGGCAGAAGAACGGCAGGGGGACCGCCCGCAACACATTTGTTTTTGCTTTTGTGAGCGACCACTTGTCCACCAGTCCATGCCACACACACACACACACACACACACACACACACACACACCAGCAGCAGCAGGAACGCACCTGGTTCACGCGCTTGGCGTTCCCTTCCTCTGCCATGTTCATGGCATCCGTGAAGGAAGTAACACCTGTGAGCATCCGAGCAAGGCCCCACATGGTGCCGCCACCCAACGCTGTACCGGACACGCGCTCGAACGTGTCGGGCCCGTCCACTTTGATGATGCTGACGCCACTGCCGATATTGACCACCATGAACGGGTATGACGGAAAGGCGACGGGCACGTTGACCACCTCCTCGCCAAACTTGACTCTGGAGCAGGTGTACACCTCATCGGGACCATACTCGGCCAAAAAGCACAGGCCTGGTCGGGGTGGACACGAGAAGGTGCAGGGGGCACGCATCAGACGAAAGCGTAATCACACGGTGGGGGGGCATCTATCTCACCTTTGATTAACGTCTCCAGCTCGTCACTCTTGTGGAACTTGCTTTTGAGTCCCACTTCCAGGATGCGGGCGTACTTGTATGCCCCGCCGCCTGTGACATGCATGTCATGAATGTGGTCCTGCAGTCTCTCCTCGTCAATCATCTGGATGGCACCCGGCGTTTTCGCGGACAGGTAGCGGATGAACACAAAGGTGCCCTCCAGCACGTCCGAGTGGAACTGCAGATCCTCGTCACGTTGGCCTGTGCCACCGTACCTGTTTTGGAAGGCCACACCCACATACGCACACACACGCACACACACGCACACACGAATGCATGCGTAAGACGTCCACGCTGCTGCCTGATGGTTCCCCACACGCACACCCACCTGTTGCTGGCCTCCACAAATCGCTTGACCGGGTCATCTCGGCCGCTTCGAGAGTCGGCAAAAAACAACACCAGCTTGGCCTGCGTCCCACCGATGTCGAGCCCCATGCAGGTCTTCACTGTCTTGAACACCGGCGTCGGTGGCGGCGGAATGTAGTGCCGCACAACCTCGGGCGAGATGTGTGCGCCACTGGCAGGATCCGCCATGGCAATGGAGTGTGCCCGTGGCCGTCCACCCGCAGTCGCGGATACCGCTGACTGGGCGGCAGCGATGGTCAAGGCGCCTGTGGTGGTGGCGCGCTGGCGGTGCTCGAATCGGGCGGCGCCCGCTGCAGTCGGCTCCACGACCTCGACACGCTTGTCGTGGGTGCTGCCGCCGCCGCCGCCGCCGCCGCCTGTGGTGGGCGTGGCCGCATCGCTGCTAGATCGCTGCCCAGGTATGACCGCCGCTGCCGCAGTGTTGGTGGTGCGCACCGGTGGCGGTGGCGGTGGCGGTGGTGGTGTGGCCGGGTTTGCGGGAGTGGCGGGTGTTGGCGTTGACATTGCTGGACGATGGAGTGTGGCAGACACCCACCCCCCACACACAATACCGTCACAGCCACTGCAGCAGGATCAACGGTGTTTCCTCGTTACGTCACAGCATGCAGGAACCAGGATCGTCGTGTGGGCGAGCCGGCATGCCTCCCAAACAGCAATGCGAGCGCAGTGTGCGTGTGTGTGTGTGTGTGGCACGATGGGTTTGGTTGGCGTGACGATGTTTACAAATGACAGGAATCATGACGTCGTCCGCTAGATTCCCCTTCTTGTTGCGTTCTTCACTAAAGCCACGCGCCTAAAGATTGACAGTGGATGTGGATGACAAGCCTGGCAGGGCTAAGAAGATGCAGAGTGGCCAATCAGCAGCCATGCGTGGTGATGCAGCCGCAAACAACAAAAATGTCATGGAGTTCACAGAAACCGACTGGCGGCCTTCTTAGGTTACTTATCAACCTGTCGAAGCACGATTCCACGCACACTTTCATCCACACTATATCAAGCACTTTCCTGGGGGCCACGCAAGAGCTCCACGTCGCTGGAGCTCCTCGAGCTGCGCTGCGTGGTGGGGTAGTGATTGTACAGCACAGTGGCCCCAAACACCACAGCCAGACCAAACCACTCATACAGCGAGAGGGAGGTGGCGTACGAGCCCATGATGAAATGCAGGGAAAAGAGGACTGCCGCCGCAGGCAGCGCAAGAGCCCG
>Ga0213833_1002966_pt1 | contig 10640 bp, 15 predicted proteins | sample SWATP21_FD_160575 | JGI IMG/M metagenome (GOLD analysis project Ga0213833, IMG submission 160575) | Coastal seawater microbial communities from Marineland, Florida, United States - SWA TP2 #1 | ecosystem: Environmental > Aquatic > Marine > Coastal | place: USA: Florida | collected 2016-08-14
TCGAAGTCCGTGTAGTGCCCGCCAGAAGCGGGACCGCCTGTCAAACAGACAATGCATGGCGGCATGTCAAACGAAGCACACCGACCGGGACGTCGCACCAGGGAACCACCACTCTTACCGCTGGACGAGTCCTTGGCAGCGTCGATGCCACCCAACGAGTTCAGATGCGCGTAGAACAACAGCAGTTGTGGGAGCTGCTCAACAAACACCACCAGGCCGCAGTGAACAACAAGCGGCTCCAAACCGAGAACCCGCAGCCTCCCCACCTTCAAAAACATGTACAGGATCGTCATGGCCAGCCCAAACTTCTCCGTGCTTGCCAACTCGTGCTCACCACCGTCATTGATGCCAGGACCTGCACGGTACGCATGTGTCAAAGGCTTGACTCAAAGCTCATCCCACGCCCCCAACGTCCGCGTCCGTAACAGGCTACCGTACCCCAGATCCCGCACCACGTGATGTCAAAGATCACGGTCAGCACAACAATGCCCATGTACCACGCTGTGATGCGCGCGCTGTTGGAGTTGTACACATACAGGCCAAACAATGCAAGCGCTGGTGTGGGGGTAAACCAAGCGTGGGCGTCAGCAAAGCTGGAGGAAGTCACACATTCACCTGCACGCACCAGGGTTGTATGCAATCGAATTGCCGATCGCGCCCATGAAAGAGAGCGCAATGGCACCAAAGATGGAGTACTCCAGCACTGACGCGTTCATGGTGACCGAGTGAGACGTCCAAGGTTTGCGGCTCGTTTGTGCCAGGAACGAGCAAGCAACACGGCCGCGCACGAGTGATCTTTTTCTTTCGGGGAGGCCGAGAATACGTTTTAGTATTAGTAACACAAACAGCGAGTGCTGGTCTGTCCCCTTTCCCCCCATTGGCACTTGGCAATCAGTGAAGCACAAGCTTGCCATTGGTTGCCATGTCAGCGAAGCGGCCGCGCAGTACACCAAAGCAGGATGGGGATGGTGCGAGCAAGCGCCAACGCCGCTTCAAGAGTGAGGAAGCAAAGGCCGAGTACGAGTTGATTGCGACGCTGTCTGCCTGCCTACAGAAAAAGGACGGTGCCACCGCTGAGCAAGCGCTGACTGCAGCCCTCGCAAGTGGTTTGAAGGTCCGCCCCCGAATCTACAACATGATGATGTCCCTCTACGCGGAAACTGGCAAGCACAAGCCCGCTGCGGTCCTGCACAAGCAAGCCCTTGAACACGGCGTGAAGCCTGGCGAGCCAGCCCTGAGTAATCTCATCAAGGCCGCTACCTCTGCTGGCGACATCCCGATGGCGGAGCAATACCTGAAGGACATGAAGGTATGTCTAAGGAGCCCGCGGGGGGGGGGGGGGGGCACGTGATGCCAGAGTAGCATGGTTGTTCACCCGTCCGTCCTTGTGTTGTGCCAGTCGGCCGGCTTTCTGCCGCGAACACGGTCATACTCGCCTCTCATTGCCGCGTACACGGAGCAGGGACGACCGGAAAGCTGCATGGAGTTGTACCGAGAAATGAACTCCCGTGGCGTGGTGTTGACGCCCACGGACTACGTGAATGTGGTGCGCTGTCTCAGCGCGGGCGGGCAAGCAGTCATCGCACAAGATGTATTGCAACACATGGCGAACAGCATCCACACCTTGGGTGAGGAACGCCTTGCTGCTCTTAGCGCCGCAATCCCCCTTTGGGGAAACTGGAACCCTCAAACACGACAGGCTGGCAGGTAGGTTGGGTATTGTGGTACTCCAAGCGGTGTCGATCGCCGTCACATACTGTTTGCTTCCTGCCTGTTTTCAAACGCAGCGGCACCTGGACCACCAAACGTGTGCATGTGGACAAACGGTTCGTCATGGCGCGTATGCAACGTCATTTCTCTCAAGGGGCAATTCAACTGTTTGACCTTGTTTTGCTTTGTGCGTTGTCGGTTCGCTGGGTGTGTTCCAGCGGCCAAGTGGCGGGTGTTGGGACGTACTTGCGTTCAGTGGAGCTGTCTCCGGACGAGACCAAGACACTTGCGAAGCAAACACGCGACCTGGCTTGTACATCTCCTCACCGTGTAACTCAATTTGTCCAGGTGGGTGGTCTCGTACGCAAGAGTGGGAACCGGCTCGCTGACGTGTGATGACCTTCTCTGCAGTTTGAGAAGTTCCTGGCTGCGTTTGGGAACATCGACGTCATCGTTGATGGAGCCAATGTAGGCTACATGAACCAAAACCATGCCCAGGGTGCATTTTCGCATCACCAGATTGACTTGGTGGTAGGTTTGTGCCCATACTAAGGGCGCCAGGTTGTTGCAACCCTGACATTGCTTCTCGGAAACGCCTGCCAGGTGAACCACTTCCTTTCGCGAAAGAAGAAGGTGTTGCTTGTGCTTCACAAGCGATGGGTGCGCACAGACACCGACTTGAAGTCCAGCCTGCACGTGAAGCACAAGAAGTCTCGCTCGCGTGCGCCACCAAGCCCGGAGAAGCAGGCCAAGATTGGGGCGATTGTGCAGTCCTGGCGTGACAAGGGAGTTCTGTTTGTCATGCCTCCAGGTACGCGTGTGCTGCATGCTTGTGGTACCTACCACTCACGTCACACTATGTTGTCCTCACACCCCGCCAGGCAACAACGATGACCTGTATTGGCTTCATGCCGCCGTGCTGAAGGGTCCACGCACGTTTGTCATCAGCAATGATCAAATGCGTGACCACTGCTTTGGCATGCTGGCACCACGTGCGTTCTTCAACTGGCGTGAGCGCCACCAGGTGAGTGGAATCGCCTTTTGTTGTGCTGTAGCCGTCTACCCATCTAACGACTACGTTGGACTTCAGGTCAAGTTCTACTTCAAGAACTCACGATCTGAGGAGCGCATGTCGCCTGGGTTTCGGTTCCCACCCCCGTTTAGTCGTCGCATCCATGCCAGCGACTCGAAAACTGCGTGGTACTTCGCCCCATCCGCCTCGACCACAGACGAGGCGGAGGCAAAGACCGGCGATGGCGAGTGGCTTGCGGCGTGGTACACGGACAAGAGCTTGTTTTCTGAGTCTGACCTGGCTCCGCCTGGCTCAAAGTCTGGACGACGACAAGTCAAGACAGCCAAAGCCGGTGCTGGTGCTGGTGACGGCACCGGTGCTGGTGCAGGCGCTGGTGCGGGCGCTGGCTCTGATCCTGGTGCTGGTGCCAGTGCTGGAAGCGAATCTGCTACAGCAACCGCGGCATCCTCACAGGAGTTGGCTTCCACCACGCGCGCATTGGTCCTCTCTGCGCTGGACAGAACTGACAGGCCAGAGTATGCTCAGTTTTGCGGGTTGTTGAAGGCCGCTGTAGCGATGTTTGAAGCTTCGTAGCGTGTGCAAAAGACCTAAACGAACGACGCAGCTGCATGTTGATGTTGGCCACTATCTATCTTCTTGCATCACTCTCTTCTGCACTGGCAGTCAGTGAACCATCCTTAGCCACGGTGGATCCATCCACAGCAGAATCATCCACAACCACTGCAGTATCACCTGACAACACGGCAGCCGCTGCACCTGCACCGGCTTCTTCCTCAGATGTGGCGTTGATGACCGCACGTGCAGCGAGTCCACGCGGCTTGGTTGGGTCAGTGATCACCCCTGGCCGCTTTGGGTGAGCGCTACGGCAGTCCACACGTGACTTGAGAATCTGGAATGCAGGAGTGACCCAGGTGCCACCTGGAAGAAAGAAAAAAAACACACCCACAACACACGCCGAAACCAAGTGGCACATCGCGTCACAACGCGACAACACCCAACGCAAGGCAGCATGGTGGCAATGCGACAATGCAACAAGCATGAACCAAGCAGGAACCACGCTCAGCTGCACAACGTACATGAGCACTGCATGCCGGCCCACTTCATGTTGCCCACGCGGCCCTGGCACTTTGGGCACAACACACGGCCTTCCACCAGCCCCATCCAGTCTGGTGCCTCCGTAAGAAAGAGGGAGTCACAAGTTGGTTTTGGAGGAGATGGAGCAGCGCCTCCGATGTCGTATTCGTCCCCAGCATCGGCCACTGTCGCTTGTCTTTGGCGGTTGGTCTTCACCTGCCGGTGGTAGGAGAACTGTTGCGCCGCCGGCGTGTGTGCTTGCAGGTCCGTGCTGGAGCACAGCACCGTGCGGCAGCGTCTGCAAGAGAACACATCTGCGACTGCAGCGCCGTCAGCAGACAGGGGCGCGGACTTTGTCTCTTCTGCCATGTTCACGCGTACGGAATCGGGAAGTGGTGTGCCTTCGACGATTCTCGGCGAGAATTTATCGCGCCGCTGATGAAGCGGCTATTGTTTAGAAATGAGCACTCCGGTTTCGGTTTCGGTCACTCCCCGCACACATCAAGTCCGGTCAAATGGCCGCCCGAGGCAAGCAAGAGCGGGTGAATCTGCCTCCAAGGAATCCCCGACGCCGCGTGGGTGAGACAGGTCCAGCAGGTGGAGACCACAGCGGCGGGGCACCCTCGTCCTTGTTTGATAGGCGCCACACACTTCGTCGCCGGTGCGTAGCGCGGAGGTCTCACCTGAAAGGAGAGCTGATGTGGGTGTGTTTTGGACCAGCAAGCGAAGAAACGAGAGCCGCAGCGGTGATGATACGGTGCAGCACCTATGGTCGTTGCAAGAGGACGCGTGGCTTCTCTCACAAACGTACGTCACTACTGCATCAACTGTGATCCAAGCCTCGTATCCATATGGTTGCGTCGTGTGTGTTGCAGATGCTTTGCCCCAGTCTCTGCGTGGGAATCACTCCCGAAGCTGTACGATGCGCAGCACAAATCTAACCGAGCAATGTTTCCCAAGGTGCCCCGCCCTGTCCACCTCTACCAGTGCGAGTGCCCATGTTGACGCGTGTATATGTCAGGCCTTCGTCACAAGCATCATGCTCAAGGAACGGTCGCTGACGCTGAAGCAAGAAGCCAACGCATATCGCCACGACCTCCTCGTTCGTGACATTCAAGCACGGACAGGCCGCGAACCTGTCCTGGAGATTTCAACGGAACTGCTACAACTGCCTGTGTGTTACAATGTGCAAGGCACGCGAAACGTCCTCGCAATTCACCATGTGTGTGCTGCACAGGAAGAGCCAGCGATTGATGACGCTTTGAAACGCTTGGACCTGCCTGAAACTGCGCTTGGTCGAGACGTTGACATTCGAGTCACAGGGCGCCACTTTCAGCCGTACCAAGTGCGAGGACGTCTGGGGGCACTACTGGTCAACTCAGAAGTGATCCACAAGTCGGTGCGTGGAGCGCCTTGGTTTGCTGTGCTGCCATCGTGTGATCACCCAAGGGAGGCGTTGTTGTCTGCGACACAGGTGAAGGAACCCCGCATAAACGCTGCCTTGGACATATCACAACTAGGGAAACCAACACAGCAGTTCATGCGGTAGGAGAGGAGTGCTGTGGGTTGTTCCTCGCCTCTACCAACCTGCGTGTTGTATTTTTGCACAGGTACGACCCCCACTTGGACCAACTGATCGTCACGGACAGGGTCCCAAAGTATGAAGGAACAGCCACGTACAACCACTTCGCGAAAGACGTGTTCGACACATTCATTAACTTCACCAAGCATCCGCTGGCCCTTCACAGGCACAAGTTCTTTTCTCAACGCTTGTTCCGACTGACCTCGGATCGAGTACGACTGTGCAGCGTGTGGTGTACAAGCACCAGGCCTCTTGCTGAGAGCAGTGTTCTGACTTCATGTGTTACTTCCCCAGGGCACTTGTCTTCGCTTCGTGAAGGATAGCATCAACCAGGAACGAGATGAATGTATTGCGCGCTCGAAGGCCTCTGCCCAGGAGAAGGAACGAGCCACAGAATCCGTGCTGTTGCGATCACTAGAAGCTGACATAGCTGCACTTCGGGTGGGTGATCTGTCGGCAGTCTTCGACTCATATTGGCGCTGTGGTGCTCATCTTTTCTGTACTTTGTTATCCCCCACCCCCGATCAGCGGTCACATGAAACTACGTTGGCGCTTGAGAAGAAGAAGATTGCAGCAGCTCACAGCGTGCACGTGCAACACGTCACAGAGTTCTTTCAGAGAAAGTTGGTTCGTGCTGTGTGGGTGTTTTGCACGAGAAGGTTCACAAGCCACACGGTATGGACCCTCACAGCTCCATTTCTTGTGCTCAGGACGATGCAGTTGGTATTGTTGCAAGGACATTCGATGCGCAAATGCAAGAACTTCGAATGTCTGCCGCATCCACAGAGGCCCAAGTTCGCGCCATCTTCCCCAGCACGGACTTGTTAGTCCGCACGTTTGTGCTGGCACATGACATTGAGGTTGGTACGGGTGCCAGAGCAACACAGGGAACCAGCTCACGTTTGCCTCCGGAATACAGGCGACTGGCTTGCTACGCTGCTGCATCAAGCGGATGAGTGAGCGTGGCGTGTTCCCTGATGCAGCATGTGCTCATGCCCTCGATTGCGAGCTTCTGAACGACGACTCAGTACGCTGTGCGAGTTGCGCTGCGCTTCGTCGGTGCAGACAGGCACATAACATGCGGTGCACGGACACAGCTCTGGGCTGTGGTCGGGCAGGCTGGACTTGAGGACCTCCTCACGGCAGAGAAAGCGCGTCAAACGAACCCACTGTTTCGACCCGTCATAACCCGCGAACTTCGTTCCAGACGCCTTCGAGCACGGCAGGAGTTACGAGGCGTGGAGAACAAGTACCTGCGCCAGGTGCGTTTGGGTTGCGCTTCGCTGCCGGTTGACAGGTGCGACGCGTAGTTCACCGCGGCATCCGCACCGCTACAGCTGCGACACTTCCTTCTTTCCAAGATAGAAGACCACAACAAAGAAGCCAAGGACGAGGGAAGAGATGATGGGCTGGTTGCCACATCCAATCAGGACATCAGTGAACTTGGGCTACCATTCGAGGGAGAAGTCATTGAAACGCTCGGCCATGCATCATCCCTCGCTGCTGTGGAGGACGAGGTGAGAAAATGTCTCTGTTCCCAAGCTTCTTTCTCTGTTGGCAACTTCTCTAACTCCCGTTCGTTGTTGTGCAAGATCTCCACACGCGAGAAGACTGTGGCTGTAGGGTTGCGCTGCGTCCCTGTGCCCGGTAGTCTGACCGTCACACAGGCGAGCGGCTCAGTCGCGACGGTTCACCCCCGCCGCTATGGAACCGTTCACGCCACCGTTTGTTCGTCGGGGTCGTGGAGTTGTACTGCGCACGTCAAGCGTGTCTGACCTTCACCCACGATGTTGGCGCGATGCGGATGCGTTGCTGTTGCAGCTCGGAGCGCCGGTGAGTTTGGCCGCTGGCTTTTTGAGGTCACAGTTGTATCGGCGTCCGGGTCGGGAAACTCGATCTCGATCGGTTGGGACGTGCCTTTGAAAGAAAACGGGCAAACCCACCACGTGGAGGAGCAAAAGCAGCACACGGGAGACGAAAAACCTGCCGCATCTCTGTCTGCTGGTCGCAAGTCGCATTTGGCGGCGATCAAGCTCACGACTGGCGCAGTGCGCCTCCCTGGGTTGTTTTCTGATCCAGGCACTGGGCGTACGTTGCAAGACGGCGGCATGTTGCCTCGTGGCACGCGCCGTAACAGCGTGAGCATTTGAACAGGTGCTGGGTTTGCGTGGCAATCTGACGCTCGTGGGGTGAGCTTGATGGCGTCGTCATCTGGTCGGCACAAGCGACGCGGGTCTGTTGGAGCCCGAGGCAGTGCCGCAAAGGAAGGCATCGGGATGTTTCATCGTGGGGGGCACGCCCTGTCTGGGTAGGTTCTGTGTCCTGGTTGGATGGCGTCGTGGTTGCTGGGTGGCTGCTCATGGTTATCCGGTGCCCAGGTACGCACCGTACCGAGAAGGCGATGTCGTTGGGTGTTGCATGGATCAAACCGCCAATCCACCAGTGCTGCGGTTTTTCAAGAATGGAAGGTGCTGCATCCCACCGGATCCACACAGCCCTGGTGTCACCGTCGGTACGAGCTGTGTTGTCTTGATGTGGACAGGCAAGGCTCACATACACTGCAGTGCCCGGGCGAGACTATTGTTTGGTGCCAGCAGTTTGTCTCTACACCGCTGGCAAAGAACCCTTACGCGTGACCATGAATTTTACCGGGCCTTTCAAGGTATGTCACCCAAACAATGTCGTTGTTCAGAGCAGCACTGTTCACGACGCCAACTTTACATTCACAGTTCCCGGTGGATGGCTATGCACCGTACGGTATGACGCGGCAAAGCACAGCTTTGTAGCAAAGCAGGAATGTGGAGACACCATAGAACACACGGAGCACCGCAATGCGTTGCAAATTTCGCAGTGCCACGGCTGTTTCCAGAGGTACTACATGGATGCTGGGCCAGCACATTGCTACTGGCAAACTATGACACTTTTTCTTCGTTACGTGAACCTACCACTCATAATTGGCGCTGTCTGGAACGAACACGACCACTCAACCACACCTATGAGTGCTACTGCTAATGCTACTGGCACGATACGCGCGTGGTGCTCGGGTGCCTCAAATGCACGCTTCGTACCCTTGTGGCGGTGAAGGTTGAGCTGGAGCTGTTCAACCACGGGCGATGGCACCGGCACCAGCACCAGCACCGGCACCGGCACCAGTACCAGCACCAGCACCAGCACCAGTACCAGCACCAGCACCGGCACCGGCACCAGCATCGGCACCAGCACAAGCACCAGCACCGGCACCAGCACCAGCACCAGCACCACAAATGGTAGCCCGTATCACACCTGTTGGTGCACTCGTGGTGTCAACTGGACCAGCGGGCGTGCAGTACGTGACAATGTACTGCGGGTACACTTGGGTCCGGTCATACACCACCGTCATAGTGCAACTAGTCGTGGCCTTGGAACTGAACTTGTGGGGACCCCCACGCACAGAGTCAAAGCCGTCAGGAGCACGCGTCAAGTCTGGATGCTTGCTCTGTCCATACTCCTTGATGTGACCACACAACACCGAAGCCAGTATCAGCTGTCGATGCTGCGATGGTCCTGGTTGATCTGTTGGGACGTATGCGTAGCCCTCATCAGCGTACGACGCAGTGTCAGAGAAGTATGCACCGCGCCCGTAGAATAGCCGACGACCGCGAATGAACAATTCCTTGCCCTTGGTCTGCCCAACGAGTCTAAAGTCTGGTCTTGCCTGAAGCAACGTGAACATGATAAGGTCTGGAGTCGGGACAGTGCACAAAAAGCATGGCACATACGTACCCGTCGAAAGTCAATGCCGTCCTGACCCATGCAAATGACCTTGGGGTTTGTCTTCTTCGACGTGCCATGCCACAAGAGCGTTTCTTGGACCACTTCTTCGCGCGACTTCCCTGCCCCGCTCGCCATGCCAAACATGAGGTCGCCTCGCTGCCCATACCGTTGCCATTGGAAGCGGTTGTGAACGCTGCGGGAAACGCCACCCCACCCCCAAAGCATGTGACCACAGCTGCGAATACTTGACAACGCACCCAGACAAGCATACCGTGTGACACGAATCAACTTGGCTCGAGGCATGGATGCATGAAGAAGTTTTTCCACGTTTGCAAACTCGCCACCTGTCGTGAGCTCCACACTTGAAAAGTTGGCAGTCGAACGGACGGCCCACTTGGGTGGGAAAGGGTGCCTGCGATAATGATACCATGTGAAACACCTTCACGACACCACAAGCTTGGTGCTTCGGGTCACGTACGTGACACGAGATATCCGAACCACTCTTGCTCCCGTTTCCTGCACCACCATCGGCAAAGCGTGGAGCTGCACAGTGTGGGTGGTGGTGGGAGACACGCCAGACGACAACACGCGCACCACGACGTCTTCATGATTGGCACTAAAGGCGTGCTCCAACTTGGCGTTGCATGCAAGGTGGTACTCGTGCGATTGCTGCCCGTCGTGCCAGAACCACTGCACTCGCATTGACATCGCTTCAATCGCTTCCTGCTCACGCCGTCGGTGCTGCTGAAGTTCGTTGGTCTCTGCATGGCGCTTGCACAACCACAATCGAGACATGGACCCATCATCACCACCAAGTCCATCCAGGTGTCGAGATGTCGGGCGTGGAACATGGGCGAGCACTTGCGTCAAACACAAAGGGGCTTGCAAGCGCTCATGCAAAGAAACTAAGTGCTTGACAGGCACCATAGTGTGGGCAGGAAGCGCGGTGCGGATCTCCCCAACACCGGCCGAGACGTCCTCTTCATGCAACGTCTGCATCGCCTCATCCCCATAGTCTGCGTCTTGTGTCAGCGCCGCCAAAGCACGACCACTCAGCGCCGCCACCTGTCGCAGTGGTATCTCCGCTCCCGTACCACCAGTGTCTGGGTTGGGGGAACGGTCATCACGAGCAAAACAAGGATCAACAACGTCCGCCAAGATGCCGAAGCCACGGCGCTTGAACCGCATAGCGTGCAAACACTCGAGGTGCTCGCACACAGGGCGCAGCACGAGTGATGCGTCACGATGACGAATGGCCACCCACACACGTGGACACGAAGATGGGCATGCAACATCTTCTTGCAGCTCGGACGCACTCCATTGAACTAACGCCGCTGCCAAGGACATGCACACGTGCGGTGGCATTGTGATGTCCTCATCATCACCAGAACGCAGAAGGGTCTCCGCTGAGCGAAGCCAGTACCGCAGTTCAGCTTCATGTCCGTCTTTGGCCGCTGGAACTATGCCAACCAACGGCTGAAGGTGGGT
>Ga0213833_1002967_pt1 | contig 10640 bp, 12 predicted proteins | sample SWATP21_FD_160575 | JGI IMG/M metagenome (GOLD analysis project Ga0213833, IMG submission 160575) | Coastal seawater microbial communities from Marineland, Florida, United States - SWA TP2 #1 | ecosystem: Environmental > Aquatic > Marine > Coastal | place: USA: Florida | collected 2016-08-14
ACCACCACGCCCACCGCGACGGTGAGGGCTTCGAGAGCGCGAGTGGTGGTGCGGTGGTCCGTGCGGATGTCCGTGTCGTCCGTGGTGAGGGCCGTGTCCGTGGTGAGGGCCGTGTCCGTGGTGAGGCCCGTGTCCGTGGTGGAACCCGTGTCCATGAGGCCCGTGTCCGTGGAACCCATGAGGCCCGTGGTGATGAGGCGGTGGCCCATGCGGATGGTGATGGTGCGGCCCGCCGGGGTGGTGATGATCACGCCCATGTCCGAACAACCAACCAAAGAACCCACGCCGACCCCGGCCACCACCTCGACCGCGTCCACGACCCCAGCCGCGCCCGCGGCCACACGCGTGGCGGCCGAGGACATCTTCCAGGCGAGCGGCGTCGCCTATGTCGTGCACGGGCAGGTCGTCACAGAAGCGGTGCCCACGCCAGAAGTGCTTCGGCGGAAAGCCGGTGACGTACTGGCGCCAGGCGGGGCGCGGAACCAGACCCAGCGCCACAAACCGCTTGGGCGGCATGCCCAAGGCTCGGGCAAGCGTGACGATGCGGACGGGGGAAAGGCCCTCAAGGCCCAGACGCGCCACGGCGTGCATGTCGATGATGGCAGCCAAGGCAAGAACCGCGGGGTCGACGTCCTTGCCGTCTTCGCCAAAGCCAGTGGCGCCGTCGGAGCAAGATTCAGACTCCGACCCGGGCGCGGGCTCCGCCTCTTTGCCGGCGGGGGGTTCGCATTCCTTGGAAGCGGAAGTGGCAGGAGGGGTGGCGCCCGATGGTGCAGCCGCGGCCACAAACAAAGCGGTGGGAGCTGGCGTCGAAGAGGCCGGGATCGACGTGCTGATGAGATTGACTCGCAGCACCCCATCGCCAGCCACCGCCAGGGCCTCGCGAAACTCGGCGTCCGTGGACATCGTGATAGCGTCACCGTCTTCATCCGTCCACGTGACGGAGGCCCCAGCTGATGCCGGGACACCGTGCACAGAACAGAGGATCTCCTTGAACTGCGCCATCGTGGCGCTGGGTTCGACGGTGAACCGACGGCGCTCGGCGCGGAACGTGCTCTTCACGGCCACAGGAGAATTGTTGGAGGACTTCACGTCAGCCATTTCTTTCGATCAATCAATGCAACTCAAGTCGAGTTGATATCCCACGTGCAGTGAACTGCGAGTGAGTGCAATGCTGTGCAGTGCAGTGGTGCAGTGCAGAGTGCAGTGGAAGGGAGGAGTGATGGCTTCGTGACCAACACAACCAACCAATGTAAACGAGAGTAGAGTGCTTCCCACTGGACGCAATCGCGCCACAGACTTTGCAGGGAGAGCAACAAACTCAAACGTTCACACACAGTTCTTCTGACGGGCGAGTGCCTGTAAGCCTCGCACACGTCTGACCGTGGGGTGCGGGTGAAAGTAGGGTGCGAAGTGGTGCGGAGGTGGGAAACGAGAGAAAAGTGAAAGTGGGAACCAAAAACACGAGGTGACAGAGCCAAGCCTTGGCAGAGAACGGAACATTCTTTCGCAAAAATACCATCAATTCTCGTCATGCGTCACCCCACTTGGGGCACTTGGCACGCAGCACTTCAACAGAAAGATTCTTCCAACTGAGCAAGCAAGGCTGGCATACAGAAAAGAAACAGTCCAAAAATTCGGACATCACGTCCACAATCGGCGAAAGAAAAAGAAAAACACTGCAAACAGCAGTGAACAATCAGCAAACGAAACAAGCCGACCCACTCCGCACGCTGAGTTTCTACACACTGGAATGAGAAAAGTGAGACAGCTGCGCTAGGACACGCGCAAACGAGTTGGAAACGCTTTCTGACCAATCGACACCGTGTGTATCGTGCAATATCTGTGGAGCACGCCAAACCTGGTCAAGCACCTCGGCACACCCGTGCTGCATCTCACTTGCGGCGTACCGGGGCAAGAGACTTCAGTTCCACAAGATATTGTGCAAGCGCGCGTCGTGTAGGAGCCGGGAGAGCATGTAGAGCAGTGTCCATCGTCAACAACAGTTCCAGGGCAGAGTCCATGCTATCGAGTGCAACATGAACGACAGATACGGACGTGGCGGCGCGCAGATTGACCATCGCACGCCCGACCTTTGCACAGCACATGCGTGGCGTGGAAGGTGACAAGCTGAATCCAGATCCGGACTCTGATGACGGATCGCAGCTTTCTGCACCAGATAGTGCTGATGACGCGGGGGGTCGTGCCGTGAACTGAGGTGTCAACACGACTGGCGGATCTTGATCACTGGGACCTGTTGTGGAGGGCAGGCACATGCGATGAACACGAGGGGTTTCTGCAGTTGATGGCGTTGAGGTGTGTGCCAGGCACGTACCCGGCGTGAGGATCGCTCCAACTCTGTGTGGAGTGGGAGAAACGGGGTCGCCTGTGCTCACGCTGTAGCTGCCCGTTCCTGCACCTGCACCAGCAGAACTATCGCCTCCACTCCGTCCACCAACGCCAGATGCACTGGCACCTGCGCCACCACCACTCGCCGTCGCAGCGGCACCTTGCGAGTGGACAGGCGCCTCTGCTCACCAACACGCACAAGTCAGTTAGTACAGCGCACCTGATTGTAGTGGTAAAATCACCCAGTGACCAACCACATCATGCCGCTGCGTGCTTTCCGCACCACGCACCCGCGTGTTGCACTCGTGCTGTCGTAACACCGTCACGTTGCAGGGCAACATAGACCCTCGGAAATCCAGGTATTTGAATACAGGCCCAGCTCTCGATGGTCTCCAGGCAAGGATACTGAGCCCCAGGTGCAGCTGTGGCGACAGATGTCGCCGACGGGGATGGAGCCACGCGAATGTCAGCTGCTTTGCTGCCAACAACGCATAGGACTGACCCGGGTGTGGCACTCACAACTGCCAGGCACACACCACACCAACACATTCGTGTCACCACGCCACGTCACCCATCTCATCTTCATTCACACCACATAATCCAACACCTACGCGCATCCTCCATGAAAACATCGTCGCCGTAGCTCAGCGCCGTCCAGGCTTCGGCACGAAGTGGCATCCGAACACGTGCCCACACAAACCCGTCACCACCCCTCTGCTCTCCCATGCACGCCACCACCGCTCGCCCATGCCGGTCCACGGCACTCAGCATCGCCACAGGTTCCCCACTGGTCGATGGAGACGCACGCACCCTGTGTCGCTGCGTAAGTGCAGCATTTAGTCTCAACCAACGCACCGTCCGGCTTGAGGCTGCGGGCGCGGGCCGGAGATCTAAAACGCATCATCATGACACACCGTCGGGTGCGAACGATCAATTGCTACCCTAGCACTGTGTGCTCGCACACGACAAGCAACGGACAGTTGAGGAAGTTCACATGGCCCGGCATGAAGTAGCAGCACCAAGCCTCAGAGTGGCCAGCGACGGTATCGCACAGTGCCCACTGGCATCATTCAACGCACGGATTTGTCCATACACCACACACACACACACACACACACGCCCCACGCTCTGAATCAAATTATGCTGTTGGAGATAGTGGTGGAGTTTGCGGGCTGTGTACGCACCACCGGGCCCGCAGACTGAGAGAGAAAACCTCGAACCAGCACGGCCTCATCACGTTTCACCACACCCAACACTGTTGCATTTGTGCGAGGGCTCGACCTCACCCGATGGTGTGTAGTGGCCACAATGTTCAAAGAGTACAGCCCCGGTACAGGACCATAGCTTGTGTGGAGCACGCCGCCAGTGTTCGTGTTCGCCATGGCGGCGGAAAGCGTGTGCGGGTGTCATGAGCGCCGAACGAAATCTTGAAATCCCTCGGCAAGCAATGAAGTCGAAATATAAATGGAACTCACTGCCGACACTTCAACAATCCCGCGTGGTATAATGGCTAGAATTCTCGCCTGTCACGCGAGCGATCCGGGTTCAATTCCCGGCGCGGGAGTTTTTTTGCTGTTGTTGCAGTTGGTTCTGGTTGTCGAGTCGATTTGGTTGAGGTAGTTGTTGCAGCACCACCCAACGTGGATTGTGTTGTGTGTGCTTGTTTGTTTGTGGCTTTCTTTTGCTGCTGCACCTGACCGGTTGACGACCAACCGAGCAAAAATAAATCAAAAAAGAAGTGCTCCCGCTGGGGATCGAACCCAGGACCTTTGCGTTATCAGCACAACGCTCTACCAACTGAGCTCCGGGAGCTGCTTGGAAAGGTGGGTCGCCATCAGCACATTAAAACCGCGGTGCAAAACCCTGTGTCCGACTGGCCCCGCTGCAGTTCGAAGACAGATAGATCCAAAGGTTGAATCCGATCTCCGCCATTGCTGTTGTTGTTGCATTTCAAGATTCGATGCCATTGACAGCAGGGTGCAGAGGTGTCGGTTAGGGGCCTTGTGGCCACTTGCCAATCAGTCAGCGAAGTAGAATACCCTTATGCACTGCAGGGTACCGCAGCGAGCACGTGTTGCTCAGTTGTACGGTACAACTTGTACCGCATGACGCTCAAGCATTGATGGTTGTACATCATGGCACACGGTATCCACGTCGTCGACGCATTTATCGATACTGTAACAATGGTATCGACGTGTTTGCGCTCAACACCCTGTTTGCACAACGGAGCCCAAGCGGTTTGCTTGTACGCACATGTGCAGCAAAACGATCAGCACCGGCCGTACAAATTTTGCAAGGAACGTGCGCAGTGTCAGCGGCACGTAAATACTGGTGTTTGTGAATCCACTTGGGGCGTGTCAAGACAATCATCTCCGCATTACGACGGCTTCATGTGCGCACGCTACGGTACACATACCAACTTTGCACATTGTCAGACCCACTGACCGTGACATGCACACTCGTTCTCTTAATTTTAATTGTGTCACTTGTGTATCTACAGGGTGAAGCACATGGTGGAGTCTGGATTACAGACTCTGGAAGGACACGCACATCAAGCCCATACGGCAACATGCACTCCAGATCACACGGTGTTTCAAAATAAAGGATATCAAATCGCAGCGGTGAGTAAGGACTGGTGAGTAAGGACTGGTGTGCGGTCATCGTACTGTGGTGGCGCAAAGCGCGTAGGTTGCTTGCAGTACACAAATTGCCCATTAGAGTAAAGTGTATTGCCACAACCGTGCAACAACTTTGCACAAGACGAGCTAAATTCACTTGTTTGTACATTTGTGACATCAGTGTCACGACACCGGACCATCCACTGCACTTGTGATGTGTCCGACTCCAGCCTTCCATGTACTTTGGGCCATGAAATTTGCAAGCAATGTGTCCATGCGTGCTGCTGCACTAGCACTGCTGCACAACAGCACTTGGACTCGGCACTTGGAAACACGCTCGTCACGCAGATAGCGCCACACACAAACTGGTGCAAGTGGTGGACCGCTGCAAGTGCCACAAAGTACAGAATAGACATGAATCGTGCCGTATGATATCAACGCATGTGTTGTGTGATTTCGCGTTTCGCTGTGATAATATGGACGATAGTCACAGTCTGCGATATGCGGGTGACCACCGCACCATTGCCACACTCTCCTGTTCCTTGCGTACAGTCCAAGCCAGGCGACATTGTTCGGTGAAGAATGATGAGTCAGTGGGAGTGACTGCCCCAGCTGTCAAGGTTTGTCATGTGGCACTGTCAGTGAGTCGTGTGATGTTTCCTCACGCGTTGTTTCGTCGTGTGGGTAGCTCCCAGTCGTCCAGCGCTGGCGTTCTTGCTTGGAGGGTTGTGGATCTGAGAAAAATGAATCTGCATGTCACGACAATGACTGCATTGGTTGCGCATGGGGACTACTTCTCCATACGGGCCCATCAACCAATCAAAAGGGAGGAAGCTACTTTCGACACCTCTCACACTTGCTTCAGCTGAGAATGTAGAATACAACACCACGTGCACGGCAGCCATGGATGTTGGCCCCAGGACTAGCGCTTGGCAATGACGAAGAGCATGTTCATCCCGTACTGCCATTCTTTCTGTCGCTCCGAGAGCACTGTAAGTCCAGCGTTGGACAACCACGCCACTACGGTGTCACGCGGCCACTGATTGGCAACCACCTTCTTCGGCATGTCGATGCTCCCGGTTCCTTCCCAGACTGCCAGGTACAGCACACCGTTCGGCTGCAACACCCGGCCCGCTTCCGCAAGAGTTTTCTCCGCATCACTGGCACTGACGTGGTGTAAAGCAAACGTGTTCAGCACTGCAGCAGCGCTCTTGTCATCGACACCTTTGAGTTCCACCATGGTCCCCTGTTTGATGGCAGCCGTGGGGGCTTGCTTCGACGCGATGGGAATCATCGCCGGCGACAAGTCAATGCCATGAAGCGGGCGCGACGCTGAGACCTTGGTTGCTAGGTATGAAAGCATGTGGCCAGATCCACACGAAACATCCAACACCAGCCCAGTCGCCGGGAGTAATGATACAACGGTGGCCAGGTCCCCATGGTACTCCGCCATCTCGTCGTCCATCATTTTGGCGTAGGAGGCAGCGCTCTCCTCATCGTAGAACTCCTCCACTGTCACCTCCTCCTTCTTTGTTGTTTGCTCACTCGTGGCAACCGGGGTCTCCTCCTCAACCTTCGAATCGGCGTCCATAGTGCGCGTCAGACGCGGATGTGCTCATGAAATTGCCAGGGTTGCTCCTTGTGAGATCATACCGACGATTATAATATATTGTATTTTAATAATAATAACAACCCATGTGCAGCCTGGGCAGCTCAAAATCGCGCTTTGTCATTGTGCGCTCGTCGGGGTTGCTGGAACGGCCCCTGTTGTTGTCTGGCGTTCTTGTGACGGTGGCACGATGGTCGCCGCAGGTCAAGCAGGACTGACTGTGCTGTTTACGTCCGCCGCAGTGTGCTGGTTGGGCGCTCGGTGGCAGCAGTATCAGCACGGGCTCAGGCTGGGTGGGTTTGGCACTGACAGTGGCCCTGCTGCGGCCGCGTCTGGGAAGCAGCTCACGACGCCTTTTGATGGCTCTCTGGGAAAAGTCTCAGAGGTTCTCGGCCATGTGATGCGCCTCGGCCTCATTGTGGTGTACGTTTGTTCCAAGGCGTGCGCGGCAGGGGGGTATCTCGTTTCGATGTGGTACTGACACCAGTGCCTGACACCTGCCTTTAAACGTGTTGCTGTGGCTGTGCCTGACGTTGTTGTGGTGGATGGTGGCCAGCTTGTGTATCCTCGCGGATTGGGAGCTTCTGGGAGCACACGGGGTGCGGACGTATGAGCGAGACTACTTCTTTTTCTTGTGCATCGGCATGCTCGTGTATGCTTCGTTTTCTGTCAAGCCGTGCAGGACCACAGACATACTCAATCGGGATCAGACAGAGGAGTGGAAGGGGTGGATGCAGGTACGATTTTGAACAGCACCAGCTCGCGTTGGTGGTGGTCGTGGTATACTGACATCGGTGTGGTGCAGTTTGCTTTCATTGCATACCACTACTTTCATGCCGCCGAAACGTACAACTGGATCCGCGTCTTTGTTTCCAGCTATGTTTGGCTGACTGGGTTTGGCAACTTCTCTTTCTTTTACACCAAGGGCGACTTTGGGTTTGTCAGAATGTGGCGCATGATTTGGCGTCTGAACTTCACGGTGGTATGCTGCGCTCGTGTTGCGTCTCGGTCATGTTTTGCACTGCGCACCTTCGCTGAACCGTCTGCGCTGTATCCGGTCGTGGCTTCCAGATTTTCCTCATGTTGGCGATGGACAATACGTACATTCTGTACTACATTGTTCCCCTCCACACCTTTTACTTCTTGGTTGTGTACACCACCATGGCCATTCGCCCGAGGATGAACTTCACGAAGTGGGGCCCACGCATCAAGATCGCTATCTTGGCTGGCGCGATCTACCTGAGTACGCCTTCGATGCATGCTGTCGACCGATGATTATTGCACATCTTAACCGTGTGTTCTCTGCAATGGTGTCATGTTGTGGTTGCTGTGCTGTGCTGTGCTGTGCTGTGCTGTGCTGTGCTGTGCTGTGCTGTGCTGTGCTGTGCTGTGCTGTGCTGTGCTGGGCTGTGCTGTGCTGTGCTGTGCTGTGCTGTGCTGTGCTGTGCTGTGCTGTACCGTGCTGTACCTTGTCGGCACTGGGACAGTTTGGGGGATTCCGGCTCTGTTTGACTCGGTGTTCGGCTTCTTGCAAGGCTTGCCAAATGGTTTGGCGGTGCTGCACGATTGGCACTTCCGCTGCTTCTTGGACCACTTCAGTGCGTGGATGTGTGCATGCTTCGTGTTGTGCCTGTATGTTGTTGTTGTTGTTGCTGTTGTTGGGTGGGATGATATTCACGTGCGTGATGACGTGTATTGCCGCACCCAGGCACTTTGTTTGGAATGATCTTCGCCCTGAACTACCCGATGCTGAGTGCATGGATGCGAAAGGTTTGTTGGCTGGCTTTCATTGTTGCTGAGTGTGTCTCTCTCACACGGCTTGCCTGGTGCGGGAGGGGTGGTTCAGGTGGAGAAGCTGCCGTTGGTTCCACAATGGGCCATCAAGGGAGGAGTGTTGGCTGTGTTGGTCGTGTTGATGGGACTGTGGACGGCCTATGTACTTCCACAACCCAAGCTGTCCTACAACAAGTACGGTGACGCCAGGGTTGTCGTTGGTTTGTCGTTGGTCGTTTTCGTTGTTTGTCAGTGCCAGTCCGTCCACTCTCACGCTCATGACCGATTCGATGGTTCCTTTTTCTTGTCCCCTTTTCTGTTTGCGCTGGGCAGGCTTCACCCTTACTTCACGATTCTACCCATTTTGTTCTGGATCTACCTGCGCAACATTTCCAAGACCTTGCGCACGTACCACCTCCACGCCATGGTGCGTCCGCCATGTTCTGCTTCCATCAGCGCCCCCCCCTCCCCCCCCTCTCCCCCCTCTCCCCCCTCACCGCGCACCCTTCCATGTGCTGATCGCCTTGCATATGGACTCCCTCTTTTGTGCATGTCGTGTCATTTGCGTTGCTCACTCCACCCGGTTGAACGTTGCCAGGCGTCACTCGGCAAGATCACGCTGGAGACCTATTTGCTGCAGCACCACCTGCTGCTGACCAAGAATGCCAAGGGCCTGTTGGTTGTGCTTCCCGGCTACCCCAAGATTAACTCTCTTGTGGTGCGTCAAGTGCATGTTTGCTGAATTTGTCATTGTCATTGGGCGTGGGTCACGCCCAATGACAGCACCCGGGTTTGGTTTTGCTGGGGTATCCACACATCCAGCACGTGCTGTTGTCGTCGTGGGCCCCTCCAGCGCAACTCCACTGACACATGTTGTCTCCCCTTTCGTGTGCCTTGTTGCGTCCTTGTTGTGTTTCAGGTGGCATGTGGGTTCATCTTGGTGTCACGCCTGCTGTTCACCGTGACCATGGAGCTGCGTTTCTTGCTCGTGCCTGACAACCCCACTGTGGCTGCACGTTTATGCGGCGTCTGCATCGGCAGCATGCTCTTCTTTGTTGTCCTGGGGTTCATGTTGTCGCCCCTTCCGTGGATCGTATCGCTCGTGGTTGGCCTGTTGATGGGCGTGGCATGTGTGATGGCGTACCCCAAGCTCAAGGAACGCCTCCGTGGTGCGTTGAGCAAGCAGTGCTACGTTGTTTGTGTCGTCGCAGTGGGGTGTGTCGTTTTCCTCTTGGTTTGGCCTGGTGTCTCAGCCGCGGTGTTGGGCGTTGATTTTGGATTGCTGACAAGTGCACAATGTGTGTGCGGTGTGTGTGGGTGGCGCATGACTGGTGTGCTGTGCTGTGCTGTGCTGCTGTGCTGTGTCGTGTTTCGTTTCGTTGCGCTCTGTCGGGTATGCACGACAGCGCTCTGCACCCCTCCCGTCTACGCACCGGTGCAACTGCACGATGAAGAGGCAGCTTCAAGCACCGCCATTGCATCCGGAGCCGGAGCCGGAGCCGGGGCCGGCGGGGCTGCAGCTGCAGTCGCTGCCGCGGCAACTGGAGCCGCCGTAGTGTCCGGTTCCGGTTCCGGTGCCGGTTCCGCCGCTGTGCATGGCGACGACGCACCCCACCACCGCCGCCACTCTGTCACAGAGCCTGGCGCCGGCGACGCCTCGGCTCCTTCCGCCTCCGCCTCCAGCTCCGCCTCCGCCTCGGGCACCACTGCTGCGGGCGCGCCACCTCCCTCCCACTCGCTCCGCCGCGCCGCCACATCTGTGAAGCCGAAGCCGAAGTCCACTGGACCGTTGCGCGGCCAGCGCTGCGCCACCTTCCCCCGCCGCTGCCCTGCGTTGGTGGCCGGCTTGTTTGCCGCCCTTATGGTGCTGGGGTTGGTCTTTGCACCCTCGACCAGCGTGCCCTCGGCGTCACCCGTGTCACCGCAGGCGCCCAAGCTGCGGCTGGGCGAGGCGTGCATGGCGCAGCTCAACCGTGGGTCGTGGGTGCGGGGAGGGAACTGCCCGCCTGTGGCGGACATGTCGGCGGGTCCAAAGGACCTCCCCAAGCCTCTGCCTGCTGCCTCCACGTCGCCGGCGTCGTGGCTGTGGAGTAACACTGGGTGTGGGTTCCAGCGGTGAGTTGTTGCAGTGCACAACAGCCCCCGAGCCGTTTTTGTTCTCTTCCTTTTCTTTCTGGACTGGATGCTCGTGTTGGTTGCCGGGTCTTGTGGTGGCTCCCGTGTGTGTGTGTGTGTGTGTGTGTGTGTGTGTGTGTGTGTGTGTGTGTGTGTGTGCTGACTCACGTGTGCGC
>Ga0213833_1002969_pt1 | contig 10636 bp, 14 predicted proteins | sample SWATP21_FD_160575 | JGI IMG/M metagenome (GOLD analysis project Ga0213833, IMG submission 160575) | Coastal seawater microbial communities from Marineland, Florida, United States - SWA TP2 #1 | ecosystem: Environmental > Aquatic > Marine > Coastal | place: USA: Florida | collected 2016-08-14
GCACCGTCTCGACCTTGGCCTCCGCAGCCGCCTCCAGTTCGCGCTTCTTGGCATCGCGCCGCCTCTTCTTGCGCGCAGTGCGCGAGCGTGATCCGGTGGTGCTGGACATGGCAACGTCGCAGTGTGGACTGTGCCTTGTGCCACTCGTGCGTGAAGAATGAACAAACTGCGTCTCTTCCAGATGCATGTATTCATCAAAACTGTTGTTGCGATGATTTGTGTGCACCCTTTTCGCAAAAGCGCTGCGGCTGCGGTGGGTCAGTTCTGGGCAACATGGACGGTACTGAAACTGCAAACGCCAGTCGTTCCCGGCCAGGTGCGTGCGGGGATGTGCATGTCGGTCGAAGTCAACTGAGCGCGTGTCGGAACGACGAGCGCAAGCGGCCATGTGAGGATATGGAACCAACACGAACCGCCCAAACCCGCGCGCAGCAAACCCCGGCTTGGGCCCAATCCGATCCAGACTTGCAGCGATTCGAGACCACGTGGGTGCATGTGCCTTGTTCAGATTTTGATTTTGGCTTGTCTGACGGCGTGTGTGCGCGTTTGGCTGTGTGTGCCCCACCTCCAGCATCGCCTACCCCGATGGTGCAGGAGCCGCTTCTGAATCTGACAGTGATGGCAAGGAGACGGGTGATGGCGTGCCACTGACGCCACAAGCGCGCAGCACTCGCCCGCCCGTCCACCAGGAACGTCCTCTCCATGATGCTGAGTGTGGTTATGCCCTCGAGCCAGAAGAAACAGGCAGACGCAGCGACCGGTTCGCAGAAGAAGCAGCAGCAGCGGTCACGGATCCGCCGTCCGGCCTCGTTGAGGAACTGCACGTCGAACTCGAACAACAGCGCGAGTATACCGATTCCTCCGAGCCTGAAGACACACTTCGACGCTGCGCCCGGTTAGCACAAGAAGCAGCAGCCGCGGTAACGGGTCAGGACTCATACGAACTGCACCTGGAACACGAACTGCTGCGTGAGCGATTGATACAACGGACAGCAGAGCTGGAGGGCGCTCAACGCCGACTTTTCAAGCAACAGCGCACCGTCCAAGATGTCAAAAAAACCAATAGGAAGCTTCGCGAAGATAAGGAAGTTGCGGCCAAAGCTGCTAAGCATGTGTGCAAAAAGCTCAGGGATGTAGAATCCCAGCGCGACGCAGCCACGGCTCGGCTCAACGTTGCAACACGCGAGCGCGACGCGGCTTCACACGAGCGCGACGCAGCCACGACTCAGCTCGAAGACGTAACGGAAGCGCTCAACGTTGCAACACGCGAGCGCGACGCAGCCACGACTCAGCTCAAAGACGTAACGGAAGCGCTCAACGCTGCAACACACGAGCGCGACGCAGCCACGACTCAGCTCAAAGACGTAACGGAAGCGCTCAACGTTGCAACACGCGAGCACGACGCAGCCACGACTCAGCTCGAAGAGGTAACGGAAGCGCTCAACGCTGCAACACGCGAGCACGACGCAGCCACGACTCAGCTTGAAGAGGTAACGGAAGCGCTCAACGCTGCAACACACGAGCGCGACGCAGCCACGACTCAGCTCGAAGAGGTAACGGAAGCGCTCAACGCTGCAACACGCGAGCACGACGCGACCTCGACTGCGAACATGCAGCTAACGGAAGCGCTCGACCATGCCACCACTGGTTGGCGTGAATCTCAGCAGGCCGTCCGACGTTTGCTATCAGAGACGGCAGTTATGGCACAAACAACTCGTTTGTCAGCAGTGCATTCTGACCAAGCGCGCTTGCACAGTACGACCGGTACCACCGGTGCATGGCTGATCATGCTCTGTACTGTTTCCATGTCGATGTCTATCCTCTTTGCGTGGTCTCCCAACACATCACAGGCGATTCTCGCCTCGAGCAATGTATGGGTGACAACTGGACTCGATCATGCGACATTCGTGTGGCAACACGTGAGCACTCTGGTTTGCTTGTTGCTTGCCTTTTTGGTATTGTCCCGCTTGCTTCCGTTGGCTGTTCGAGTGCCTGAACGACCAGGTCGCACGACCAGGTACGTGGTGTGGTGTGGTTTGCGTCGGCACGATTCACCCACGCTGCGCTTTGGCTGTTTTGTGTGTTCTTCGTGCTTTGTTGTCGGAAACACAGGCGTGGATCGCATAACAGCCATCGACCAGCTGTGGGCGTCGCTCCCGACCCGCATGATGGTACTGCCGGTAGCGGAGCGTCGGTGGGGGACGGTGGCGGTGATGTTTCTTCGTCCGAACATGCTGCCGATGGTGGCAGTGATGATACCTCGGACCACTTTTTTTGCGTTGGTGATGGCCGTGGGCACGCAGCTGGCTTCGTGAGACGTCGACAGGGGGCAAGCTGAGGAGCTGCTGCAAGCGTTCTATTCGCGAGCACGACCTGCAGATTGCAGGCTGCAATTCTGTTTCTCCGTTGGCCGCATCTCGTTCGTCGCCGTGTGTGCTGTTTCGTGGTGTTTTGATGTCCAACATGCAAAAGCCGACAAGTTGTTCGAAACACCGTACCACTTTCTAAAAGCTCGCGCAGCCGCGGCGTGGCCACACCACGCCGCTCTCGGTCCAGCAGTCGCACGGCCACGTCACGCAGCGGCACGGCGACACAGCGCCGCTCCCACTCCATGACGCGGTCGAATACGCCAGGCAGCAACATAATTTCCACCTCGTGGACTTGTGGGGCCTTCTCCTGTAAGCTTGGCATGCATGGCACTGTGCGATGGACGAACTGGGCAGTGCGTGCCACGCACGCACCCACAACTTCGCAGTCACCGCCGCGTGCGTTGTCCGGAAAGAGGCTGGAGGTTGCAAGTTTGTTGACCACTACCGTATCGTAGTTCGCAAAACGCTGTCCGCCACACAGTTCCGTGTTCAGTTGGCGCTGGAGAAGTCGCAGGAAGCTGCCAGCTGCGACGCGCAGGGGTCGTCGTGCGTATGCATCACGGATCCGCTTCCGCGTGCCATGCCCCACATGCTGGGCCCACCCCAAAGAAGCCAAACTCCACCTGCCGCCAGACGCTGGCCTGTCGATGGTGCCATGCGGCTTGGACGCGACGTCAAGCTCACCGTGGCATTCCGCTGTGCCTTTCCCCGTGCTATCGCCACTACCACCGCTACAAGTCACCTTTCGCAGAAGGGGCATCATGAAGGTGGATGGAGAAGCACCCTGACTCCCAAACGTACCCTCAGTGGGACCTTGTAGCCGCGGATATGCTGGCGCGTAAGTACTTGTCCTAGCGCGTCTGAGACGGCGGAGTTGTGTTTTGTCAAAAGTTCCAATTTTCTCAGCAGTATTTTCAAAACAGCCGCGAACTGAGGGTGTCGACTGCCGTAATCGGCACCTGTCAGACACACTTTTCGACACCGGTGTTACCCGGGCGTCGGTGATTTCCCTGCGGTGAAGTTCACCGGGTGAACACCATGCCCAATGGACGCCTAAACAGTATGCTGCGATGCCTGCAGGCGCCGGCGCCTCACGACCTGGGCGCAGCACCAATGAAGCACACGCCCAAGCTGTGATCACAGCATTCGTCGATGGCACCGGGAAGCTGTCCGATGTTGAGGCAGCTGTGCGACGTCAGGCACCAGCCACTGAGCTGCGTTGCTCGGTGGGGCACACCCGAGCGGCCTGGACACGGCTGGTTGAGCTGCACAACTCGTCATTTGGCGAGAACTTATTCGACAAATTGCTTGTGAACAGTACGTTATGCATGCCTATGCATGAGTTGGTTTGTGTGGTGCTCTGATGAACATCCACCTGCAGTCGGTGCGGCAATGAAGCGAAGCCTCAGCGAACTACCCAACGTGAAGCGATTGAGCTTGAGTTGTGCGTCGCGATTTCCTTGCCTGGTCACTTCGCTTGCGTTGCGGTGTAGCAGTGGCATGTAACTACGGTTGTTCCCAGGCGGAAAATCTGGTGCTGTGGCAGTGTTCTCGCAGCTCAATGAGCTTTCCAAGATGTCGGTGTTGCAGCTGCACGGTGCGTGCTGCTGGCATGCTACGTGTGGCGTTGTGTTGCTCATATGTTTGGTTGTGCTTCGCGTGACTTGGTATGACTTGTGGTGCCGAAGACAACAAGCTTGGCATTGAAGGGGCCATAGCGTTGGGGCCACACCTTGCGCGACTCCCCCTCGTGGAAACGTTGAACATGAACAGTTCGTTCTTGGTGTGCACAAACCCGCGCGGCAAGGTGTTTGAGTCTGTGTGTTGGCACGTGTGGCTCGGTGTTCGTGATACTTGCCACTTGCTCCGTGGTGTTCATGATGCTTGCATGGGCATCCGCTGTATTTTAAACTCCCACGCACATGTGTGACGCCAGACAACAACATTGGTGACGAAGGTGTGATGGCACTGGCTCCGAGTCTTGGCAAACTTGTCCATTTGACCACCTTGTGTCTGCACGGTGCGTGTGTGTTGTAGAGCATGTGTACTGGCACGTGCGATGTTGACAATGCAAGACGGTTGCGCATTCCATCAGGAAACGAGATTGGGGCAGAAGGCGCTGCGGCTTTGGGATCTGTTCTGGGCCATCTTATCAGCCTGACGACTCTGGATCTTGACGGTGCGTGCTCCCGATGTGGCCACATGTGGCCCGGTGTTCGTGATACCTGCGTCTCTGTGCACACTTGCTTGTGTGACGACAGACAACAACATTGGTGACGAAGGTGTGATGGCACTGGCTCCGAGTCTTGGCAAACTGGTGCATTTGACCACCTTGCGTCTGCACGGTGCGTGTGTGTTGTAGAGCATGTGTACTGCCACGTGCGATGTTGACAACGCAAGACTGTTGCGCATTCCATCAGGAAACGAGATTGGGGCAGAAGGCGCTACGGCTTTGGGATCTGTTCTGCGCCATGTTATCAGCCTGACGACGCTGGATCTCGGCGGTGCGTACTCCCGATGTGGCCACATGTGGCCCGGTGTTCGTGATACCTGCGTCTCTGTGCACACTTGCTTGTGTGACGACAGACAACAACATTGGTGACGAAGGTGTGATGGCACTGGCTCCGAGTCTTGGCAAACTGGTGTATTTGACCACCTTGCGTCTGCACGGTGCGTGTGTGTTGTAGAGCATGCGCAGTGGCACGTGCACTGTTGACAACGCAAGACTGTTGCGCATTCCATCAGGAAACGAGATTGGGGCAGAAGGCGCTGCGGCTTTGGGATCTGTTCTGGGCCGTCTTATCAGCTTGTCGACGCTGGATTTCACTGGTGCGGCGCACGCTCGTGTTGTTCTTGCGAAACTTTCGTGCGGCGCTTGCCTCATCTTGGTGTTTGTACCGTAGGAAATGCAATTGGACCGGAAGGGATCAGGGCGATGTGCCAACACCTTGCTCGACTAACCAGGGTCCAGCAACTGGAGTTTGGAAGTGTGTATTTCTCCCTTGTGATGAGCAAATGTTGATATGTGACGGCTGGCTGTTTGTTGTGGCAGACATGAATCTTGGTGAGGATGGAATGAAGTCGCTTGGTCCATGCCTGGCCCCGCTATCAAACATGACTAGTTTGAATCTTGAAGGTTTGTGGTATGCTGTGGACAGTTTGTGTCGTGCGGCTTCACAATGCGGTTGTTTCGTGATGATAGATAACGGCTTCGGAGCACAAGGCGCGTGGGCGTTAGGGCCTTCTCTAGCCCAACTCGCGAACCTACGCTTGCTGAACTTGAGCTGTACGGAAAGCTGTGCTGTACAAAAAAGAGGAGTGGGCGGATGGGTAACTTGTTTTGGTTGCTGGGTTCTTGTGTCAGATAATGATATCGGTCACGAAGGTGTCGAGGCACTGGGTCCTTGTCTAGCGCGCTTGCCGAAGTTGACAGTCTTGAATCTAAATGGTACGAAGGCTCCTGTGCACTCCCCATTCATGACCATGATGACGTCTGTACATTTTCAGTGAATGCGTTGAATGTTGCGGGGGCCAAAGCTCTGGGTCCATTCCTTCGATGCCTTGTACACGTGCAGAGGCTTGATTTGTTCGGTGCGTGCTTCGGGTTGAATATGTGTTGATTTGCCTCATCAGTCGCATGTCGATGTCAGGGAACAACATTGGTGTGGAAGGCGTCAGGGCCCTCTGTCCGCACCTTGATGAGCTGGTCAACATCACGGAGCTGTCTCTTGCTGGTACGTGTGTTGTGCGTGCTTTACGTGTTTGGTCTGGTCTGAGTTTTGCTGGTTTGTGCCTTGCAGGCAATAACATCACTGCGAAGGGTGCCTCCGAGTTGGGGGTGCACATCGAAAAGCTTGTGACGTTGCGAAAGCTTAGTTTGTATGGTACGTGTACAGCCGCGCTCCTAGCTCTCGGCGTTAGCGATAGTAACTGTGGGGGCTGTATTAGGCAACGATCTCGGCGAAGAAGGTGCCCACACGTTGGGTCCGCATCTGGCTAGGCTTGAGAAGTTGAACTGGTTGAATGTTGCTGGTGAGTTGTCTTGCTTTTGTTTTGTGAACTGGTTTGAGTGATGTGCAATGTCTGCTGTTCCGCAGGCAACGGGATCAAGGAGTGGCAAGAAGATCTGCTGTGTTCCTACACACCTGTTGGCACCCGTGCCAAGGCTCTTGCCCATCTCCCCCCAGATTCACTGTGGCGCCAGGCGTTGCTGAAAAGCGATCAGAGATTGGTGGAACACTTGCGGGATGAAAGTGCCTCGTGCAGTGGCGACGAATCTCGAATGTGCAGTACGACTGACGCCAGGCCCATGAAACTCGGTGCAGCTGAGAAGTCCCTACAATCCGGAAAGCTGCCCGGGGAGTGCCAAACGCCGCAAAATCTTCCACACACGAACGGCAGCAGCGAAAATCACCGCGCCGTCGCTCACAGCTCGGTGGCACCCCCAGACACTCCACGGAAGCCGGCCGTCGTTGGTGACCTCCAATGCATTTCTACGCGTGCAGCCGCGCACTTGACTTCATACGCATCGATATTGTCATCCCATGCAGCGGAACCGTTCGACGTCGACGCTGCTGAAGGGGTGCTTCGGGCTGCTGCGCGCTTGGAGACTCTGGCCGGCCATTTTTCTGCTGTAGCTTCGAACCACCGCCAGGCGGCTGAAAAGAGGCTGGGATTTGCTCGCCGCGAACGTGCCGCTCTCGCACACCTGGCGACAGTTTCTCGGCAAGCGAGAGCAGACGTCGATGTGGCTGTGGCACAAGTTCGTAACGCTGTGGTTAGTGAAGACGCCATCGTGGTGGACAAAGCTGTGCAAGCTCGACGCACAGTGTTCACGAAAGCGACACAAGATCTTCAAGCAGCCTTGGACCGATGCTCTTTGGCTGGACTGGGTGATGCTGGCGTGCTCGGTGTTAGTGTCACCAACCAGGTTGCTGCACAACGCCTTCTTGATCAGCTTCTCCGCGACATGGGCACTGATAATGTGGTTCGCAAGCTTTGGAAGGTGCGTTTGCTGCGAGCTTGACAAGAAGATTGTTCGATTCACCCGAGTGCTGAGACGCGTGTGTCAGAAAGTACAATCGCGAACAGGCGAGCTGTTTGACGCAGAAGACGCGTACAACGATGCGATGATGGCTGTTCTGCGACTGAGGCGATACATGCGGCGTGGAACTGCCCATGTGACTGCAAAGGACCTCAAGGCTGGCGAAGACGCGTGCCAGCGCACCACTGACCGCCGGACGGAGTGCATGGGGAGCGTCGAGTCTGCCATTCAGTTGCTGGAAGCATGTAGTGCGCCAAACTTCCCTGAAGTCGCGTTCTATGTGCATATGTGCGTGCCAATGTTACAGAACGCCCTGGGCCGAATTTCTTGCTCATGCTGGGGTTGCCCACTTGTGGTGTGGCGCAGTGCGTGCTCAAAGATACGCCCTGAGCGAGTTGCCGCTATCTCTGGGCTGGACCTGTTGCAGTCCTGCGGGTTGCTTGTGAATCGCAGCATTGAGGTAGGGCGCTTTTTATGCGACGCAACGCTCGTACTGGAGTTTGTACAAATCCATAACCTGCACATGTGTGTGTGCACGCACTGTGTGATTGTTACAGGACTACAAGGTGTGGAGGAACCCAAAGGTCGTGTCATTGCAACCTGTTGCTGATTGATGATTTTGGGTGGTTGTGCAGATACTTGGTGAGGTGTCAGGGGGCGGGCACGTCAACGTTCTCCTCGAGGCGCTACTTTTCAACGATGTGCAACAACACAAGGCGTTGAAGAGGATCCGCCTCAGCAATTTGCGCCAAATACAGCGCGAGGTGCGCTTCGTTGGTTTTTGTTTTTGCTTTTGTTTTTTGTTTTTTGTTTTGTTTTGCTCTGTTGTTGTCGCCCTGCGCTTGTACGTCGTGTCCTTGCCTTTGTGATGACATTGCGTTCCACTTTGGTACAGGTTGTCACCCCCAGCCGCATTCGCCACCCTTGCATTATTCCCGTGGAAGCTGTTTTTATTGAAGACACACATATTTTTGCGTGCGTGTGGCCATGTGGTGTGATGTGTGGCGCATGCTTCGCTGCGATGCTTGACTGATAAGTTATTCGGGGAGTGCCAGCTATATCCAGATGCCATGGTGTGGCGGAGGCAATCTTGCTTCCTGGTGCCGCCGTGAGCACTCACTGACGCATGCAGTAGAAATCATGCATGCTGTGCTCCGAGTCCGTGGTGTGCTGGTGCCGGTCGCGTTGTTGGGCGCGCGGTGTAAGCCTTCCTTGTCTTTCTTCTGTTTTGCCAGGGGATTGCATATCTGCATGGTTTGTCCATTGTACACGGTGACCTCAACCCAAGCAACGTGTTGTTGGACGAGGAAAGTCTCCCCAGAATTGCAGATTGGGGGTGCAGCCGGGAATCGTACGGTTTTACACGAACCATCGACGAGGCAACAGCAACTTTGGGGTCCAGAGGTTATATGAGCCCGGAGGTGCTCGGGGGATGCCGAACGTCCTTTGCGTCTGACATGTAGGTTGTCCTGAGAGGCTCTCCGCTTGCGCTTCCAGTGCGTGATGCTTGTGGTGTCTGTTGGTTGTGCAAGGTACTCTTTCGGGTGCATCCTTGGATTCGTCATTGCGCACTGCCCCGCTTCCAATGCGAGTGAAGAGCGTTTGCATGCCCAACTCAAGGTTCGCAGACCTTGACCAGTTCAACCGCACTGTCTACTAACATATGTATGGTCCCATACACAGTCGCTTGTGTCGACGCTCACGCTGCCCTCTCCAACGAAACGGTTGGTGTGGCGATATCTGCAAGGGTGTTGTTCACACTTGTTTCATGACACTGGGTATGATTTGCGTCACCAGAACATCTGCGGAGCAGGCGCTGTTCAGTCCATGCTTTCAAGACATCGCCTTGCGAGCGCAGGAAAATGGGCGTGCCAAGAGCTTGCTTCAGCACTACGCGCAGTGGCAATGGATGGCAAACTCTAATGGCAAGGTGCATGACTATGATGCAAACACGAACTATCTGCTTGAAGCCGCGTATGTGAGATTTCAGCAGCCGTTCTCGCTTCCATCTCCACGCGACAATGGCTCTGCCGGTGCTGATGGGGGTGCTTTCCTTGGCACTGCTTCCGACCATGGTGGTGGCCCTGGTGTGGGCGCTGGTGCTGGTGCTGATGCTGGTGTTGATGCTGATGCTGATGCTGATGCTGATGCTTTTGTGGGTGCTGGTACCGGTGCCGGTGCTGGTGCTAGTGCCGGTGCTGGTGCCGGTGCCGGTGCTGGTGCTGGTACCGGTGCTGGTGCTGGTGCCGGTGCTGGTGCCGGTGCTGCTGGCAGCACTCAGCATCGCACACCTGTGCAATGTTTCCCGCATCAAGCGCCCTTGTCTCAGAGGCCACATGGAATTGTCAGAATTTCCCAGAGTCCCCCTGTGTTTGTTCGCTTCGACACCATGCACGAAGTGAATGCGCTGACGGGCAAAATCAACAGAGTCGTGCGCAACGTTCAACCGTACGTGGCACACAATGCTGTGTTCCCCCGCAAGTAACTCATGCGTGTGGTTTGAGTAGGTATGCATTTCCGCAATCTTGGCCGCGCCACACTGGGAACTACTTGGGTGCATTCGTCCCACGTGGCAGCAACGAATGGTGCTTGGCGAGCAAGCTACTTGCCAGTAGCCTACCGACTGCGACGATGACATCAGTTTTGAGGTAGGGCTTTGCTGCATGCTTCTGTTCTAGCCCAGCGCGCTCAAGCTTGCATGATGTTTGGCTCAGGGTCCAAAATCGGCACCTGTGGAACCGGTACAAGCATGAGGAGCAACTGATCATTGCGCAGGGGGGCGATCCCAACGAGAAATGGCTTTGGCACGGCACAAGCCGCACGGATCCAAGTGTGATATGCAGCGGGCTCGACGGCGTGGACTTTCGCATGGTGTGTCGTTTCGTGTCTCGTTTTGGTGGTGGCAGAATATGACGCAAAATCGATGCAATGCAGGGAAAGGGGGGGTACTACGGACGAGGGGCCTACTTCGCTGAGAACGCTGCTTATTCTAATGGCTCGTTTGCCTTTTCACGTGATGGGCAGCGACAACTGCTGCTGGCGCGTGTGCTGTGCGGGAAAGCTCGTGACTTTGGCCAGCAACTGCACCGGATGTTGTGCAAACCCCCACCCGGCTATAACTCTGTCACGGGCGGACCGCACAAAGCACGTGCTTGTTCCCCATCGAGAATATGGGTGGTGTATGACCGCGCACAAGTGTACCCTGCGTACATTGTTTCGTACA
>Ga0213833_1002971_pt1 | contig 10635 bp, 15 predicted proteins | sample SWATP21_FD_160575 | JGI IMG/M metagenome (GOLD analysis project Ga0213833, IMG submission 160575) | Coastal seawater microbial communities from Marineland, Florida, United States - SWA TP2 #1 | ecosystem: Environmental > Aquatic > Marine > Coastal | place: USA: Florida | collected 2016-08-14
CACACACATACACAAGTACACGCACAAAGCGCGACATAAGTGACACGGAAAACACCCAACAACGAATCTAACTGCCTCGCAACCTCACCACGACACGGCAATCCATACCGCACGCAACGAGCGAGGAAAAGTGAACGCGACGTGAACACACGCACACACAAGGCGCACGCGTACCGACTCAAACGCGACACCGAAGTCGACATGCACAATTTCCGCGGTGTGTGTGTGGATGAGGATGTTCTGCGTGTGTCGGTCTCCCAACCCAGTCACGTAGCCCACGATGGAATTGGTAGCCATAGAACGGGAGTATGCCAAACGGCGCTGGTACCAGTCACTTGGACGAGGAAAGAACTCCAAGAAAAAGTTATGGAACACGGGGAGAAGTCGGGTGGTGATCTGTAACGCAACACGCGTGGCGTGTGGGTGAAGTTTCATCAGCAACGTGCGGACGATGGAAGAGCAAACCCTGCAGCTACCATGTTGACGCACGCACCTCTTTGAACGTGGCAATGCGCTTCTCTGCAGAGGCTGGCCTCTTTTTGTCTGCGAGCTTTGCCATGACTTTGCGAGCATGGTGGACAGACATGTCGTGGGGGCGAAACCTGGCCCTCCAACACCAACCACCCGCACGCAAACGACACGACACGATGCCAACAACCAAACCAGTGCATTTAGTACCCCCACGTCACCACCCACGTGTGCTGATGTTGTCCTCTTCCTTCGTTGTTGATGGTGTTGGGTGGGGGTGCGTACCGTGCGTGTGCTCCAGCAGGGTACCTGCTGCCGCCACGACCTGTTAGGTAGCTGCCGATGGTTGTGGTGTTCTCCACCCATTGTGTCACGCCCACGACAGGAGTCAATGGAACCACCTGCACCAAACCGCAACAACCCGCAGGAACAACCAAACGTGCAGCGTGACACGAGCACAAAAAAGCGAGCAACACCCAAGGGGAAAACAAAAGCAAAAACAAAAAAACACACACGACAAAAAAAAAACGGCTACGACCCAGCGTGGCGCTTCTGTCCACCAAACACACCTTGTAGGAGCGGAGTGTCAAATTCCGCTTGCGTGTGTGTGGGTCTGCTCGCAGCAGTGAGTTCACAACAGTGAACAGTTGCTCCATCACGGCATCCTGATGCACGAACAAGGCGCACACGCGCAGTCAGTGACACGAAGATGTTGCATCAGCAACGTTGCGCACCCGCACGCACCTGCCGCATGTCGTCCATGTACTTCACCAGTTGGCGGTAGCTACGGCCGTCACTTCCCACACATCGAATGACCTGCCACCCAAGCACAGCAAGCAACACATCGCCAACAAATCAACGCCATGCAAATGCCAGCCAAACGCAGACGTCCAGGGAACGTGTACCTTTGGGCGGTGAAGCGCGTTCTTTAGCAAATCAAATGGGTCTTCGAAGTGGTGGATGTGTGCCCTGGGCTTGCACATCTCTTCCATTGGTGACATGGTGTCTGGCTCGGTGAGCACAGGCATGTACCTGCATGGTACGTACAAGGTGGGACACAAGTCGGGGAGGCGGTTTACTACAGAGGTTCCAACAGCAGTGGCGTTGTGAGTGGCGCGCAGCACACACTCACTCGCGATTCGACAGCTGTGCAGAGGCCTTGAACACCAAGCCAAACCGGTCCCGGTTCATCTTGACTGGCACCAAACTCAGCTTGCACTGGAAACGTGCAACACGAAGCATCACACCACATCAGAAAACAGCACCATCCAAATGGGGTGGGCGGGGGAGAGAAGAGGTACCTTGGAGGGAAGTACAGCCTTGGGAAGTTCATGCTCGGCCAAATCGATGTACATGTTGCTGAGAAAACTCAGGGCTGATACACATCGCTGGAGCGAAGGCGACACCCTCTCCAACTTTTTCAACGTGCCAAGCGCCGCGTCGATACGCAGTGTGTCCGCCTCTGTGGCGACTGCGTCTCTTCGCTGGACGATCCGCGAAGGACAACAACAAACAGGTCAAACCGAACAAACGCACAGCACAACAGCTGTCGTGCACACGGCTATGGCTTTTTCCACCACCCGCCCCACTGTGTGGCTTGTACGACGTACGTGCATGGTTTGTGTGAGAGCCAGCAGGTGAACCACGGTGTGGTACGGAAACTGCTGCGCGCACCGCAGCAACGCGTCTTGGAGTGAAGCCTGGAACGTTGCGGCCGGTGTTCCCGTGGACGACGCACGCACACGAGCAATGCGGGCGGCGAGCTGGTAGAACAGCGGGAGGAACTTGTGCGCTGGCACTTTCGGCAGGTGTTCTGCCACCGCCGCAGCCACCTGCCAAGTCCCAGAAAACCGCCAGAGACACAAAACGCAAGACACCACGCAGCACACGCCACGGCATTTTCGTCAGCTCGATTGGCGTTGTCTCCATGAAGCGACATGAAGCGGCACAACATCCACCCACCTCTGGCGCGTTGCAATTATCAAACCACAGGGCGACCAGCCGAAACACGATGGACCATGGGTGGTCGTCGGTGGCGGTGAGCGCCTGCATGTAGTTGATGAGCGCAGAGTTGAGGTACTGCTGCTCCAGCTTTCGCATCCGCAGGATCTCAGCGGCGTCTTCCTCGCACGTCCGTTTGAGTTCGTGGACACTGACAAACAGCTGTTTGCCCTTGTCTCTGCCCTTTGCGGAACGGGACCTTTGTAGGCGCGCCTCCTGTGCCTTCGCGTGCAGCGCTTGCAGCTTCACCTGCTGCTTGTAGTGGACGCGCATGCGGTCTTGCCATTCCACAGAGCGCATGCTCTCGCGAAGCACGCTGAAGTGCGAGTCGGCCAGTCTGTTGCAGGTACAAGGTGCAAGCCGCACGGGTGTTGATGGGGAGCACAAGAACATCGTTGTCAGCGCCAACATATCATGAAGCGGCAACCACCACATCATTGGTGAAGCGGACGTACTTGGCCATGCTGAGGTATGCTCGCCCAACTTGCTGCTGGTTGTTGACGGTTTCGGCACATCGGATGGCGCAGCATGCAAAGTCATCCACAAGTGCCTGCGCAGCAAGTCAAGCATCACACAACGGCACGGTGCGTCAAACGACTCCATTTGCTTTGGCCTGGCTTGGTGTGTGTGTGTGCGTGCGTGTGTGCAACCCATGCTTGCGGCATGCCAGCGTCATTACCTTGGAAATGTGCGTCCCCGCGGTGGATTTCCAGTCCGCGTACAACAACGCTGCTCGGCCCAGCTCATCCACAGCACCGACGAGATCGTCGCGACAAATGAGGCCCATGGGTGGTGGCGGCGGCGGCGCTTTCTTCTTCTTGGTCTTCCTTGCTTCGGCTGCTTGCTTCACCAGCATGTTGTAACGGACCCGCGCACCCTTTGTCACCGCCATGTCTACGCCGTGAGACGTGGCCAGCTGCACCACCGGTTCCAACTGCACGGTGTCAATCACCGACTGCAGCATGGACAACCCGGCGGTGCGGTCCCCCCGAGCCCACAGCAACTCGGCCTCTTCACGCCGAACACGAGCTGTGATGGCAAGTGAGCGCACGACGAGTGCGGCTGGAGCCTCTGCGCCGTGCTGCAACTGGCCACGAGAGACGACCCCCAACAGGCGCTTCAGCTTCGTGATGTGCACCAGCGCGTCCACTGTGCTGCCATGTTCGCGTGCGTGACGTGCTCGGGCGATTAAGGACCCGCGCTGATCGGCGTTTGTGCCGATGGCAAACGCAAGAGCTGATTGGAGCGCCAGTGCTGTGTGGCTTTGCCTGCAAAGGTGAGGTGCAACATGCAACACGAAACAACCGCGAAAGGGTCGCCACACACACAGTGTGGTGAACACACATACACACACACACGCAGCTCAGCGGCGTGTGTCAGAACCACACAACGTACTCTGAGCCTTGAGATGCAATCATTCGAGACCGGTGTTGCCATATCGCTGCAAGGTGCGCAAATGGAGCCAGACCCGATGTTGCTTCCGAACCAGACCCCTTCCTCTGAGCAGCCAATCGAACGTCTTCAAGCACCTACCATCCTCGCAGCAGTGCCACAACACAAAACACCATGTCACACGTTTGCAAACATGCCAATCCCCATGCTAAACGTGACTGACAACAGCGCACCTGGAGAGACTGAAGCAGGCTCGCCAACTCGGACGCTTCCTTGCAGGACTGTTGAACGATACCCCGAACCGCCACAGCCATGCCACCACACGCCAAGCGCTGAGATCCCACCGTGTCGCCCCCTACGAGAGCAGACAGGCTTGAAAACACATGGTAGTTGACTGGCGCGGTGTGGGGGTGTGGCACATCCGGAAGGGAGGCGCCCCACGTGCAACTTTGCCACGCGCGCTGACGCAAGCCCAAGCGCATCGGCGTGAGAATCAAGTGCACAGCTCAAGTGGGATCATAAAAGGCACCTCAACCCCACGAGAGAGAACCTCCCACGGGCATACACACATACACAGGCATACACACATGTACAGGTATACACACATACACAGGCACATGCACACACAACCACAGCCATATGCACAGAGGCACACGCATAGACACACCTCAAACTCGATGTCACACAGACGCGGGTTCTGCTGCACATCAATGGCACTGGACGTCAGGTAATGCGTCATGACATCAAGAAGCCCCATGTTGCGAAGCGACGCCGCGACTTGCAGGCGAAGCGTGCCAAGTCCTTCCCCACCACCGCCACCAAGCAGGCTGGGAGCACCCACGCTTCCAGACCGGAGCGCCGCATCCGCTGCCTGCATGGAATCCACCCAGTTGTGACCGTGAAAGGCTGCCTGCGCCAGCATGTGAAGGTTGCTACCGTCTCGCACGGCCATCATTCCATCGCTGTCCGATGCTTGGGACATCGCCGCAAACAAAATGCGCTGTTGGCGCGGAACGGAGTCACCAGACCCAAGGTGCGTGTGAAACAGCGGCGCCTTTGACGACGCCATGACAGGCTCACCGTGGCGGTTGACACACCACAGTTCGGTATGAAGCATGGCTGTCATGGGTCGGCCACAAGCCAACGCCGCCTCTGCCACGGTCAGGTAGTCGATGTGGAGCGCCAGACTGGATGGTGCGTGGCGCGGTTTGTGTTTCAACGCGGACAAAGACATGGAGACTCGCATCTGTGGGGGGATCGATCACACCTCGGTGTCAGAGTTCGAACAAGCACGTGTAAGGCGGCATCGCAACACGTAGGGATAACCCACACCCACACACCCACACACCCAACACAGCCACACACCTGGCGAAGAAATTCCAACGCATCCAGAATGCAAGTGCCGACAAACGACAGGTCCGTTGTGGTACCATTGCAAGATGACACATCGTCGCTGCCCGTCGAAGTTGGCAGGCGTTGGCTGGAAGATCTGGGTCCTGTGCGTGCTATATCCTTGAGGATTGTGCTCACTCGACGCGTCAACGCCGTGGTAATATGACGGCGCAGGCACTGTTGCGGCACCAACCCAACGCCAACCTCCGCACAGGCCCCTCGATGGGCAGCTTTGCACGTACAAGGGTTGCCCACACACGCCAAGTCGAGCCGCCCCATGTCCATGTCATGTGCGTCGCCGCTACGACCATGACCCACACCGCTTGCCCTCAGTGCAGCACCAGCATCATTTTCATCCGCCTGCTCATCTTCCTCCTCTGCCATGGCGATGACAACCTCCTTGATGCGCCTTGCCACCTTCTCTTCGCCATCTGTGTGTGCGGCGTGTGTGCCTGCGCCTTCGTGCCCCTTTTCCTCCTCCTCCCCCCTGTCCACTCGCTCCCTGCCACGAGCGCCGCCCGACGGCAACAACACCAACGCCAGGGCGAACGGGAACACACGCGTGGCGATGACACCGGACTGGGCCACCAGGGCCGTCAGCCCACGCAGTAGCGGGTCGCACGACAACCCCGTTGACATGGCCGCGACCACGGAGCGCACCCACACACTACTGGGGCGGTGGTGAGGAGACCATACTGCTGGGGACAGGGCTCCCTCCACACACGCGCGAGACGGAGGTGTCACGGCGAAGGAGGCGCTTCCAGACCCCTGCGGACAAAACGGCTTCAGGGCACTGTAGGGAGGGGGGTGGGAGGGGGGGGGCAGGAAGAGTGTGCGTGTCGCGTCCGGAGCACATGCGCCATCGGTCACAGCCAGGAAACGTGGGGGGAAAGTGAGTGTGCACAGTGCACCAGCAAATGAACAAAGACAGGAACAAGGGGTGCCAACACACAAAAGCACGTAAGTGGATGAAAAGGAGTGCATCCAGCAACACACCACACACCACACGCCACGAACGCTCGAGTACTTGGAGCGCAGTGTGCCAACGCGTTTCGCCCCTGTGCAGCTTCTAGGCAGGCGCGTGCTGCGGACACTGCCTGGGTCTCAAGTCCCGCCCGACTTTGACTCAATTCCTCAGCAAGAATGGAAAGGAGAGCAGCGTGGCAGTATTGACGTGGGTGATTGGTGAGACACTGGCGCCTTGGTGTGGCGCCGACTCTGGAAGCTCGAGGCGTTGCGGTGAAGAGAAACGCGCTGGGATCCATCAAAGAGTGCGGCTGGAGCAGACGTGTGCCAGACATCACTGTGTGTGCTGGACTGCAGGGTGGACCATCGGTGGTCGCGGTGGGTGCCGTGGCTGACGCCTGGGTGGCAGCAGACACATCCACGTGCCCAAACGACGCGATGCACTCGCCGCAGAGTTGCAGCACGTCTTGAGCGATGGACACCACGGGGTTGGGGTGTGTGGCAAGGCTGGACATCGATGGGCAGGATTGCGACACCACGGACGCCAACGTGATCAGTGCCGAGCGTGTGGCGGTGGCGAGGCGCGTTTCAGGGCTGGTACCGGCCGAGACAAAGCACAGGCGTTCCGCCGCGGAGCTGTCGGCTGTGTGCCGAATGGTGGCCCCCAACGAGGCAACGGTGGTGGGGTATCTTCGCAACGCCCATCGTAGATGAAGTAACGCCACACGGGTGGCTCGTTGCCGTGGGTGCGGGTGCGAAGCGTACGAAGACACAGGGACTCCGTGATCCTCACCAGTCGAGGTCACCGGCTCGAACCACGCCCGGCGTGCAATGGTGGCTGCGTCAGCTTGCAGGGCCCCAAACCCGCCGTGGGTGTGTGAGGAGCTTCCGCACCCGACCACTTGAAGAAACCGGCGAAGGGCTTGCAGGATAAAGTCAAGCTCCCTGCCTGGTGTGGCAGAGGCGGCACCGGCCACTACAATACCAATGACACACCCACATCACCAACATCATCATCAGCATCGCCATCAAGACAGAGAAACAAGAACTCCTACGACGACCACAACCACACACAATCCCCATCACGACCACCACCATCGCCGCTACAGAGCAGCACAGTGGACGACCCATGCGTCAACGAGTGACAGTACGTACGAGGGTACAATCCATGCCCTGTGCCATGCGATTCCCCATAGCACGCCATGCCCGCAGCGACTCGCACTTTGGACACCAGCTCATCCACCGTTTCTATCAGCACACTGGCGTCACCACGAGAGGTGTTCGCGACAGCCATCACACTTGCGACAAGGTTGTTGTCCGAACAGCAGTCGTCGCACCCAGAGGTGATGATGGCTCCACACGGAACAGCGCCATACCCCAAGTCCGGGATGGCGAACGCCACAGACGCTTCAAAGGCGCACCCGGCACTGCCCCACGCCACAGTCTGATCTTGCGACGCGCTGGAGTGGGATTGTGTCGGAGATCGCACGTCCGAAGGCGGGGTGTTTTCGCCAAGTGGGTCCTCAAACTTTGCGCCCCTGGGCACGAGGAGGAGACGCAAGAAGGTTTGGCAGGTCTCCAGGTATGCTAGCACAGCGCCATGCTCGTAGGAGTCACGGTCGTGTTGAAACATGGTGGTGAGCACAGCACAGACCAAGCTGCGGTGGTGAAACCGCAGGAACTCTTCCTGGGCTTGCACTCGTTCTGTGTCGGACGGGTACGTCTCATCGAGGTTGGGTGCTCCGGACTTGGCCTTGTTGGATGGTGAAAAGGGGTACAGAATGTGCCCCACCACCTGGCAAAACACACACCAGTCAACATGCAGAGACCAAACGAGACACCAACTGAGTGCAGCGTACCTTGGACAGGAGCTTCACAACCGCCTCGTGAACACTCAGCTTGGCCGTGGACAAGAATCGCAAACAGATCTGAGTATGCAAGGAGTAACGCGCCACACATGGGGACACACGTTGAGTGACACCTCACGCACGTGGCTATGGGTGGCTGCGAAGGCACGGACCGAAAACAGGGTGCGCAGAAACACCACATCATGAACACGGCGACCGGTGCAACGAAGGAGGACCTCCAAACTGAACAGAACGCGCTCGTGCGCTGATGGCGGACAGCGGTTGACGCGGTGCGCCATCAGACGGAGCAAGCGCACAGGTTGGCACTGAACGAAACGACACCAACAAGGGGGTGGTGTCAAAACACAGCAGGGACGCAACCCAGGACAGAACTGTGAGCGCGGAAGTCCGCTGCTGTGTCACGTCACAGTCACGATGAGAATAGCACGAACCTGTTGTGTGACGAAACGAGATGTGCCCTCCGCCATGCCCTTGCTGGGAACAAACTGTCGAGCGTAGTGTTGCACCAGCGCCACTGCTGCAGACCGCGACATGGTGTAAAACGGGCTCCCAGTGTAACGAGGCAGGGAAGGAGTCCGTAGGATCGTTGCCTGAGACAGCACTTCAGGTAAGGCCATGCACACCACTCTCGTTTGATCCCAACCACACAATCGTTGATGGCAAGAGCGCAGTGCGTACCATCAACACATGCAGCTGCTTGCGCAGCGCTGAACCTTCCTGTTGGGCCACAAACTTATCGAAGGGCCGGCGGTCTTTCGGGTTTTCTGGAAGATGTTCCAGCCCCTTTGCTTTCATGAACAGGGCCGTGACCATGTGGTTCAGAGTTGTGACGGTGCGTCGGTCGTTGGAGTTGACTGCAAACAATACACATCATGATGACTCGCTTCGCATCAAGGGCATCACACAACCCACCTGTCTTGGACAGCACCAGCCCCATACCAAACACAGTGGCAAGGTGACCAAGCACAATGTTGAGAGTGGCTTCCGGTGCTGCAGGGTTGTTGTTCAGCAGTCGCAGCACGTCGTCCAGTGCTGAAGTATCTGAACTAGCCTTGGTGCTTTCGTTGCGGTCTCGTGAAGAGCCGGCACTGTGTGCTGCTGACAGCAGCACACAAGCCACAAGCACGCCAGTGTACTGGGCGAGGAAAGTGGGCCATGTACAGCCCCACAGTGACACTGGAAGCTGTCGCAAGTGCAGCGTCGGATCCCGAATCCATTCTGATTCGGGATGCAATGCACGACGGCGGTGGTGAAAGATTGTTCACATGCACACATCGCCACACACTGCGGTGGACCACAAGACGCCACACCAAACTCACCAACCAACGTGGTCTCGGTGTACTCCGCCATCACTTGTTTGCTATGCCGCACTCGCAGGGCTCGTGCAAGTCGTGCACACATGGTCTCGACAAGACGCAGCGACCACCCCATTCCGACTGCGTATTTTGCCAGCAGGAACACGGCCCGTGCACTGTCGTCGTCGCTGCTCGGGCAACATCATGCAAGGTTACAGCGCGGCCCATCACTTCACTCCCTCCCAACACATTTGTGAACATGTGCTGTAGTGGCGACCAAGTACGTACCCGAGCGATACAATGTTTGCCAGCGTCGTGACTGTGGTCACGTGCATGTCTTCCGCAGCTCCGTCGTGTTGAAGCTCGCGCACGTCCACTTCAACATCCATTGGGGCAGCGTCAGCAGCATCATTGCTTGGACGTGAGTCGGGTGTACCAGCGTCGTCACGACCATCAGCGCTATCACGTTCCATCTCCAAGTCGTCGTTCTCGATCGACATCTCGGAGTTGAATCGAAACAAGTGACGCGCAGTGGACTTGGGCGGGCCACTCATCGTGAGGCGTCGGCGCTTCGACGAGCGCGGTGTTACAGCCAATGGCCGGTTCACTCTTCGCATGGGACTACCATGTCCCAGCCCCTTTCCCAACCCTTTGCCCCTGCCTTTGCCCTTGCCCTTGCCCTTGCCCTTGCCCTTGCCCTTGCCATCATCCACCACCACCGCCGCATGTTCAGACTCTGTACCTGTGTCAGCTGCAGTTGCAGTTGCAGTTGCAGTTGCACGGGCCCGTGCGAGTTGAGTTGCACCCCAGCCGTCTTCCAGCCATGCCTGTGCGCGCTGTACCACCGACCCACGGTTGCACTGAACCTCGAACTGCCACATCAAGTCAGGCACGGCCCACGTCAGGTAGCGGCGGATTGCAGGTGCGGGATTGCATCGCAGGTGAGTCACAAAGAACTGTGCCACTTGCTCCGTGCGCCACTCATCCAAGACGTCCGCCGCGATGACTGTGGAGAGGCACACCAACCCAGCCTGGAAGATGGAGCGGAGCAACACACATGCATCGTCCACCCAACCCAGCCCAACCATGCCATCGACGCCACCAATGCGGGTGACTCAGGGTGAGCGCAGCAGTCGCAGGAACACACACACACACACACACACACACACACACACACACACACACACACACACACACACACACACACACACACACACACACATACACAAACACACACACACACCCACACACAC
>Ga0213833_1002973_pt1 | contig 10631 bp, 6 predicted proteins | sample SWATP21_FD_160575 | JGI IMG/M metagenome (GOLD analysis project Ga0213833, IMG submission 160575) | Coastal seawater microbial communities from Marineland, Florida, United States - SWA TP2 #1 | ecosystem: Environmental > Aquatic > Marine > Coastal | place: USA: Florida | collected 2016-08-14
TTACCTTCTGCCGTATTCTTCTTTGGTCATCAGCACTTAGGGGATAGTTGTACAGCATGACGTAAGCGCTGTAAAGCGCATCCTTCCATTCGCAATTGCCTTTTAAAAAGTCCTTTATTGCCGGATCTATTGCAAACTTCCAGTTGGCATTTACACCATTTAGAGCTTTTTGCACCTGCTCGCCCGCTAAAGTGCCAATGCTAATTGGAAAGCCCAGAATGGTAATGATTGGCTTTCTGTTCCATTGGAAGCTATTGTTGAGATTGGTGTAAAACATGTTGTCCTTAATCTGGAACTTCACCTGAGCCTTTAATGTGAGTTCAGAATCGCTAATGTCTTCGTGATGGCGAACTGTAATGCCGAACTCTTTGGTAAACCAGTCTACTCTCGTATTTACAATTTTCACAGGAATGTAAATGTCAAAAGTTCCGTAGTAATCAGAATTATTGGGCCCTAGTCTTACCACAATAGCCCCTCTTCTTTTCACGGCAAACTGTAGTGTCGTATTATGACCTACGTCCATGCCACTCACTGAATAAATATCATTTGGCAAGGCGATATTTGAGAATCGCTCAACTACGGGTGCTGTGTAGTAGATGAGTTCATCAACGAGCTGACAGCTATTTGGCCGATCGGATGTGAAGCCAAAGCTTGTCGTAGCAAAGGCGAAAATGATAATAATATGTTTCATTGTCCTATTTATTTAATCTTATGATATGCTCCTTTTCTCGCTTGTCTCTATAGGTAACAACAGAGCTGCTGCAATTTTTAAACTCTATGTCAACCGTCGTACTGTTTACCTTTAGGTCAGCATCAGCATATAACCATAGTCTATACTTTCCCTTGGTCGAAGTCGGCCAAATGCGATAATAAGCTCCTTGGAAACCGAGCCAATCCCTGCCCCCATATTCCCATAAAAATCTATCAAGGGGGTCAGTGAACTCCATGTTAAGCGTTTTATCACTATTGAAAGTAATAATGAACTCAATCGTGCGTGCCCATATAACTACTCCATCACTATTAGGTGCCAAATAAATACTCCCTTCCCAACTTCCTACTATACATTTTGAATATTCAGTGGGCTTGTATATCCAACTCATGCATAAAAGCAGGGCTGGTATGAGAAATAGTACTTTCATTTATTTAGAATTTTCGTCATTTCAGCAGATGTATTATGGTCTAAGAGCAAAGCCAAGCGGTCGGCTAGCCCATCGCTGTGTTTCCGTATTTCGCCTTCTTCTATATTATGCCAAACGGGTATAATAATTTCTCCCGCCCGTTCTTCCAATTGCAATAAAAACTCTAACTCCAGCTGTGTCCATTCTTTTTGGAAAAAAGAAGGGCTAAGTATTACTGCGGCATAACGACAGGCCATAAGGCCTTGGTTGATGGTTCTGGTGATGCTGAAGCCCGGTTTAATGACTCCAATGTCCATCCAAACCCTGCAGCCATCTAGCTCCAGTTGCTCTTTGAGCTGTATTACTTCGTGTTTATTTTCAGAAGCATGGCTTAGGAAAATGTCGTATTCAAATGCATCCCTATTAGCCACACTTCTATCAGCATAGCTAAATTTTTTAGGTGTGGTGAGTGTTCTAAAAAGGCTTTTTTGAAACAGAACCCTGTTCAGCATCCATTTAGCAAAAACATGATACCGCTGCTTGATGAAAACAATACTCGCCAACAACAGAAAGGAGCTGATTGCCAGTATGCTCCAAACCAGCAGAAACCATGGACCCCAAAAAGGGAAATAATCTATTTTGGGAGCGCCGTGGTGCTCGTATTGATGGCGCATACTTTTAGAGAATGCTTCTGAAAGCGGTCGGTAACGAGTAAGATGAGTATAGCCTACAATTTTTTCTTTTTGGAGTTCTGAACTGGATTCGGCCTGTATCGTAGGGCTTGTTGTGGGGGTATACCAAACCGTACCCTTCAGGTACTTAAGGCCGCAGTGCCCAATAACAAAGGCTGGAATGAACAGAAAAAGGAAGAAAAATATACGCTGCAGCAAACGAGCTTCCGTAATGTTTGGGTTCATAGAAATAGGATAGATAGGAAGCTTCAAATACCACTTATCTGAGGGGGAGCGAACGGCATAGGTAATGAGCAACCAGGCATAAATGAGAAACAGAGTGCCATTGCCCAAAATACCATACACCGAGAGCGCATAGCTGCCATGAGCACCTTGATTGAACCAGTTTTGGGTAATGCCATAGGCCCAGACGGAGAGCACTAGAAATAATACTCCGCCATTAAACCAAATCCAGCCATACGATCTTTCGTTCATAATACATGTCTTAAAAGTGTTTAGGCAAGATGCTGAGTTTGCAAGGTTTGAAGGTCACCAGAATTGGGTGCTTTACCTCCTTGGTTTTGGTGAAATTAGAGGGTGGTGGGTAAGCCCTATTTGTAGGTTTACAAAAGTGTGTAGGTAGGATTTTAAGTCTACTCACATGCTCCGGTCTGGGCTTTCGCCCCTAACACAGCACCTCTCTAAACTCATCATAAAAGACTTTCTATGAAGGTATTCTGATACCAAACGCACATATTCTCGGTCTTCTGATGCAAATGAAAAAGCCACATCGTACTCATAGTTGATTTCTCCGCTCATGCTCATTGTTTGGATTGCAATAAAAGCCCATGTAGCGGTGATTTACTTCACCAGAATTGGGGAAATGGTAAGGGTTTGTTAGAGTGTGCAAGTACAAGCCTGAGCTTTTTAAGGATGTAATCTCCCTTCTTTTTCAAGCAGTTCTAGTCTTTCAATGAGAAATAGTATCTCAGCGGCAGCATCGTAGTCTAATTCCATGTTATCAGCTAAAGAGCGGTCGCGAGAGCCTTGAACAATTTTAGTGGTTGCGTTCATAAGCAATACCGAAGATTTTGTCTCTTTCAGTTCAACACCATGTTTATTAACTAATGATAATGCTTTTGCAGAATCGTAAGAAAACATCCACTCTATTACGTAATCCAACAGCTCGCCATCCGCAAATTCTGGGGCACCATTGAATTGTCGATATTCCAAATATGAATCTCTTGCCTTAAACCAAAAAAACTCGGCAATATCTTTTCTTCCTTGAGCAATTTCAATATTATACAGTCTAGAATATAGTAACCATATCTCATGATTCATTTTGTTTGCTTTTTGAAACTTTAATCCAGAATAGGCCACTTTGGATGCACTCCCATAATCTTCAATTGACAGATAAGAACCTGCCAGATTTACCAAGACAGCAAGACTGTTGCGCACATCATCAATATCTTGAAACATCTTTAGAGCTTCCTTATACATGTGAATGGCTTCGTCATATTTCCCAATATTGTCATAAAGGATACCTAACATACCTAGGTTCGACGCCTTCCCAAAAGCATTCCCAATTCTATTGTTAATTCTCAGAGCCAATATGAAATAATTTTCTGCTTCAGATAGATTGTTCATTCTCTTATATACCCTTCCAATTTTGTGCAATGAAATAGCCATTGCCCCTTCTTGTCTAAGAGATTTAAGGGTTTTGTAGGCAAGAAGAAAGTTTGATAAAGCTTCATTGTATTTCTTCTGATTTAGAAGTGCTTCCCCTTTTTTAAGCATTTTAGAAGCGGTTGTCGGTGGCTCATCTGGTTTTTCATTGGTTGGTAGGCCCTGATCATTATCAATTCGTAGGTCAGAATAACATGTTTCAATTCTGTCCTTTACAATTGACGCTAAACGCCCATCGACTTTGTAGAGAGTGGAATAAGCTTCTTGAAAATGAGTTAACGCCTTTTCAGGTGCTCCAGAATACAAAAAAGCATCACCGATTTTAATTTGAACTCTGGCTGAATCTTTCTTCCAATTACGGGGTTTTGCATCTGTGATTCGATTTAAGATAGTTCTTCCGAGTTCAATAGCTCTGGCTGGACTACCCACTTTTATCAACCTGTTCATGTTGGCCATACTATTTCTATGATATACCTGATGATCATCTGATAGTTCTGAAAAACGTCTGTTAAACTCAATTAATCTATTGGTAAGCACTGGCTTATTTATGTCTAGTATAATCTCTTGGATACTAAGGGTTAATTCCCAGATATCTTTTCCTTGAGTGCTTAATAATTCTTCATCCGTTAAGGAGTCATAGAAATTAATTAGGTTTGATTCATCTGCGCTGAGAATGAAGTGACTTATTTTTGAATCTATTTTATCGACTTCCAGTATTAGTTCTAGAAAATCCTTCATACTTGACTTTAGATCAATAAAAAGCTTAGATTTTTGAATATTGTTCATTTGAATAAACAATGAACGGTTCAAGCCTGGATTGAAGTGATAGTATCCATGTCCCAAATGTTCGGCTAGGCCAATATTTACCAGTGCAAAACAAAGCCCTTCAGTTGCTGAGAGTTGCTTCACCAGATAACGATGCGCTCCGCCGTGTAATAGAGCTAAACAGTAAACCTTGTTCCTTAAATGTTGTGGCAAGTGCCTCAACGAAAGCTCCACGCTGGCATATAGAGAGTTTTCTCGGTCGCCGGGGTTCTTTCGCTCCAGTTCTGCGTAGATTCTGGCCATTTCATCAGTGGTGGGTTTTACACCCTCCGCTACATAGGGAGCCATTTGGACTAGGGCTCGCGGATGACATTGCACGGCTTCTACCAAGTCAATCACTTCCTGCGGGGTTCTGGCATCATCGCTTATGGGCGGCTCCCAACCATTACGGCCCATTACATCGGCTACCAGCTCTATGGCTTCTGTAGTAGAGAGTCGGCCAAGTTCCAGGGTATTCTTTTTATGGGCAAAGGGCTTAGGTAGGTTCTCGCGGCTGGTGAAAATGATGCGGCTCGTCTTGGCACCAGCCAATAGTTTTTGGCAAACGTTAAAAAGTTTGTCAGGATCGGCTACTCCTTCTGGCTGATTGCCACTTAAATCAGGTAGTATGCTCTCCATATTGTCAAACAAAATGAGGGTAGGGAAGTCCAACAACTCCCTAATAATAGGCTGTAGGGCTTTGTCTATATCGTCGCCATAAAGGTTTACGATGTACTGGGGCAGTAGTTGTTTGCCTATGCTGTCTAATATGCCCTGGATATTAAGCACACGGTGGGGTTCTACACTTACAAAAACCACCCGCTTATAGCGTTGTGAGCGTACCAACCAGCGCACCAGCTCTATAGCGAGTGTGGTTTTGCCATAGCCTCCTGCACCACGCACTACTGCATAGTTTTGGTGTTGTAGCAGCCGCTCCAGATAGAGTAGTTCGCGGCTTCGGCCCACAAACTTGTGTTCGGGTGGATCGGGTAAATCACCTAGCTGTAGTTCTCGGCTTTTTCCTTCAAGGGCTTGGGCTGCTTCACCCCGCTTTACGCCAAACAGTTGTGGGTCGTTACGGTCTTGAAACAGTACGGGTACAAACCAGTCTTTCAGGCAAAGTTCACCGGCTCCCATCACCTTGTCGCGGTAGTCGTCGTCATATAAGGCTTTCTGAGCTATGAGCATGGCCGCACTAATCCGTTTTCCTTGCGCCAAGCCTCTGTAAAAAGCCTCTACAAAACGCTGGGCGGTGCTTACCAGTACCGAATGGCTCATGGCAATAACGGAACCTACACCTTGCTCAAGTAAACTTGCGGCTACTGAGGCTTGTGGGTCGGCTATGCTCTGCGCACTGTGGCAGGCATCCAGATACACCAAGGGTATGTCATAGCCCCTCAACTCGGCCGCCAACTCATAGGCGTAAACCAATTGCATTCTTCGTTTTGCTACCTTATGTGCATCACCCGGATACTCAAAGCAAAGCGCTCCTTCACCGGTTTGGTTATCAAAACTTCCATGTCCGTCAAAATGCACAATGTGATAAGGCTCACCCGCTTCTTTAGCAATTTGCAAGGCATCTTTCATGGCACCAAAGGTGGGCGGTTGCAAAAGGTGTAATTGTACTACCGAATGGCCTAGTTTTTCCATGGTTTGTACCATAGGCAAGGCACTGCTTCGGTGGTTGAAGTAAGACACTGCATTGCCCTTTTCGTTTACTTCAGGCCTGGGGCTCAATAGTAGCACCTTTACAGGTAAGTCCATTTTCTCTGCCTGACCACCATAGGCACTGGGCAAACGGCGACTCACCCTAATGCCATTGACCCCTTGAAACAAATACCCTCTTTTGTCATGCAATACTTCCCAAGGCAGTGAGAGTAGGTGGCTTGCTGCTTTTTTCAGTTCGGTACGGTTATTCTCTGGCTCAAAGCCTTGTTCAGGCAATACCATTTCTACAGAAAATCGATGATTGCCTTTGGCCGATTTCCAGGCTTTAAATGGCGTTTTTACTGATGTATGAACCATTACCGACTTGTACAGCTCATATCCCCAGTGGGGTAAAAGCTGCTCTACTTTCTCCGCTCTCATTTTAAAGGCTCCGGTTGGCCAACGGAAGTATTCTTCCACATACCACCTAATTTCATTGCGTTCTGCTTGTCCTATTGAAGTCGCGAAATGAAAGACCTTGCTATGCTGTCTTTTTGCAGATGGATCAGCCAGGTGGTAGGTAATTTTTGCTTTCGCTCTTGGATGGGCTTCACCTTCTTCATTCACCACCATACTGGGCTCACTAAGCTGCAGCACGAGTTCTTCTAAAGGTTCGGCAGGAATGGCTCCACCGGGTTTCCAGTCGCGGGGTAATTGATGCCCCAGGGCTATGAAGAGTTGGGGTATGGCTTCTGAAAAGCCAATGGCGGTATCTTCAACCTTGATTGTGTATGGCTGCTTGCCTGGAAAGAGTATTTCCAATTGCTCCAACTCTACTTCTGGTAAAAGCAGCGGAATTACCTTAAAGCCATCAGGTCGCTGTTTCTGTAGTTTTAAGGCCAGCGCTACTTCCCATTGCACCCAGTGAGATTTAAGGGCGGCTTCACTTACAAGTACTACCAGATAATTGGCTTCATGTATACCTTTTTCTATGGTGGTTTCTAAGTGATCACCTGTAGTTATCTGCCTTGAATCGACCCAAGTGAGCTTTTTATGAAGCTCAAGTACCTGCCTTAGTTCTTCTACTAGGTCGTCGTTTTGGGTGGAGTGAGAGATGAAGATGTGGGACAAGAGTGGTGAGTTTGTGAGTTGTCATATTAGGGAAACGGCCTGTCAGTGCTTGGCCTTTGTATGATTGCACAGGTTTACAAAAGTGTGCAAGTGATTTTTATATACATCTTGCGCCATCTGGGCTGAGACGACTTGGTTACTCAATAGGCTCTACACTACTGAGTCCTTTTAGCACCAGCCGCACCATTTCAGGTATATGGGGTGTTTCAAAGAGGCGGAGGTTATCATCTATACTGAGACCGTTAAGATCGCTCAAACCCTTTAAACCAATGTTTTGAAAATAACCTAGGCTTTCTTTCAGGGGATCAGTATGTTCGACTGCCTTAACATACCTTTCATAGGCTTCTTCATAACCAGGGGTACCATCTTTATGATAGTTCATGCTGAATACCTCAGGATTTCTTCCTTGCAAGGCTTCACTTATGGCATGTGAAGATCCGCCAAACACCCCCATTAGATAAATGGGATTCCCTTTTTTGCTTGCCAGCCATGCTTCTTCTACTATACCTGGCAATAGGCCTGAAAAGCCTGTGAGTTTTCCACCAATAAAAAGGTTAGCATGGGTTTCAGATGCCATTTTTTTTCGCATTTCGTTAAGGCAAAGTGCCCAATGGTAGCGTCTGCTGGCAGCTATGTACTGCGCTTCTTGCGCCTTCTCCTCTGCAGTTGGAAAGAAGTAGGTGCCAGGATTTACTGGTCTTTCATCTTCCATGGCTTTTGGGCATTCAAACAGTTGAGCATCAATGCCCATATCGGCTAGTTCAAGTTTGTCAGTAGCCCTGAGTGTTGTGACTATAGGCCAAGCCAGATAATTAATAGAGGGCTTCCTTTCAGTAGTAGTGGGCGTGTAATACTGGTTGAGTTCTCCAAGTAGTTCTCCATAACCGCCACTTCTAATGTCATGACCAAAAGCCAATTGCGCACCACTGTTGAGTAAGTAGCGGGCAAATTCTAAAGTAATATCTCTGAGGTGTTCCTGACCAAAACCGCGTCGTTGAAGATCTTGATTGTTGCCAATGGAAAATCCAATGGTCTTTCCATCTAAAAATCTATTGTCAAATGAGCTCATCTTCTATCTATTTGATTGTTGAACATGGGGAGTGAAGCCGGAGTAATGAACTGTATGCCGGGTTCTATTTCTCTGAGAAGGCCGATTTCGACCAAACCTATGGGAGGATCCGGATATATGGCAAGTGCTGGTTTTTTGGTGTGTTGATTCCTTCTGATAGTCACAAAATCAAAGAGTTCTGGTGAGTGTCCAAGTGAAGTGCAATGAAAGTTTCTAAGAAATTCATAGCTCTCCATTTCTAAATCATTACTCATATTGGCAAATCGCCTCTGAAGTATCTGTACCATTGCCATATCTAATATGCGTTGGCAATTGCCGTCCCAGGGAATAGTAGGTGCATTCCCCAAATAGGGAAAGCTTCGTTTTTCGCCTTGTTTCAAGGCATTCACTACTATTACTGGCACTCCCTTGGTTTTAGCGGTTATCACTTCTTCGCGACACCATTCACGGTTGGCATACTCATCGGTTTGAATAACAATCAGTGCTGTATTCCGATTAAGCGCATCCTTTATGCGAGATCCTATTTGCTCTTCTAGCTGTATGCTACGCACATCCAGAAAGGTATCGATCTTCGTTTTTCCTACAATGTAGTCGTGCAGTTCAGTGGCTTGTTTTTCGCCGTCTTTTCGTGCATAGCTGATAAATAGTTGTCCAGGTGGTCTGTGTTTTTCATAGTCTTCGGTACTTGACAGAAAGCTGGGTCTTTCATCAAAAAGCAGACGTGTCAGCTCGGGCAATAATGAGCTATGAAGTTTATCGCTTCTTTTTGTAAAAGTGTCTTGATCGGTTCTACCTTCAAGGTTATGTAAGGTGGTAAAAAGACGTTCGTCTTGATCGGGGCTTACTTTGGATCCATGCTTGTCAAGTGTAAAGAAAAGCACCCTGGTATTGGGGTCTCGGCGTGAAATAAGCTCTTGTATAAACGCTCTATAAGTTGAATCGTTGGCCATATTACTTTCAGCCAGTATGATGACGGCATTACGCTCTGACTCATGAAAGGGAATCTCCTGAAAAGTGTTCTCAGCCAACAACTCACTTCTATAGTAAACAGGAATGCCCACTCCACGGCTCAAAGGGTTGTCTATGTCTCTACAAAAGCCGGAGTAAATAAACCGGGCATATTCATGACCTCCAAATGCTATTTTTTCATCTTCATTTTGCCTGAAGTCTTTGTGCCAGAAAACGTAAATGCCGAGTGGTGAATTATAGCTCATTTCTTTTTCATTATTAAGGGTGCTCTCATTTGGTGGAAGCGAAACTTACCAGCAGTGGTGAGCCTACAATTCAAAGCTTCTTCTGCTGTTTGCTCCAAGGGCTTTCTATCCGGTGTCTCTATTAATTGGTTATCTCCAAATTTTTTCAAAAGATCGAATTCTTCTACTTTATAATCTGCTTCTTCATCACTGCCTTTCAGGTAACGCCTGCTCAATGGTTTGTGCTGTTTTGGGTGATTAAAGAGCTTGGTAATCTTTCCTAGGTCATCTTCGCTAATCCTGGGTTTTGACTGTCGTACAATAGGGAAGTTGACCACGGAAGCTTTGAGCGTAGGAGTCTGGTATTTTATCTGCAGAAATTTGCAAGCTGTTACATACATGGAGATAGCATCTACCTTTCCTGTCAAGTCAGCTCCTTCACCATTCAAGGCAAAAAGAAGTGCCTGTGTGAAAAGGCCTCCTTCAAGGCCTTCAAGAGCTGTTTGGTGTTTGTTACTTGACGAGAGTACAGTAATACCGTTCCGAAGGCTAATCATTTCGCTTTTGAGAGAAGGAATAGTCCCCATGTGTCCAGCATAGCAACAATCAAGAATGATTATAATATTGGGTATGCTCGAATTATTGGCACAAATGAGAATATCATTTACTGAAACGCCACCTACGAAGTTTCTGGAATCCTGAGTCATCAAGTACCCCCCCAGGTTGCTTTCACAACCATGGCCTGAAAAATAAAAAACCGCTGATTCTATCTCGCGACCGTCCTGATTAAAAAACTCCTCAATTTCATTATGTAGTTTTTCGCGAGTAATTTTTTTATCGGGATAATGTGAGCAAGTAAGAAGATTGCATGTAAAGTTTAGTGAACCATCATAGTGTTTACTAAGCGCCACAGTCATGTCTTTGGCATCCTTCACCGAAGACATAAGTGGATTGTTATAATCGTACTGATTAATTCCTACCAAAAGTGCGACTCTGCTCATGGGTTAACTGATTTAGTCTACCGAAAGTAGTTGCGCTACCTGCTTTATATTTCCACTGAATTAGCGACTTATCCCTTGCTTGGCTCCCCAATTTTGGGGAAGTTAAATAAGTCCCATTTGCTGGGCCTTCACCACCACTTCAGTGGTATTCTTCGCTCCGAATTTGGCTAACAAATTCTTCCTATGTGTGTCTACAGTGCTTGTTCCAATATATAGACTTTCAGCAATTTCCTTTGATGACATTCCTAATATCAAGTGTTTCAAAACATCCTTTTCGCGGTTGGTGAGTATAATATCAACCATCTTTGCAG
>Ga0213833_1002974_pt1 | contig 10628 bp, 14 predicted proteins | sample SWATP21_FD_160575 | JGI IMG/M metagenome (GOLD analysis project Ga0213833, IMG submission 160575) | Coastal seawater microbial communities from Marineland, Florida, United States - SWA TP2 #1 | ecosystem: Environmental > Aquatic > Marine > Coastal | place: USA: Florida | collected 2016-08-14
CCCGCCCCCACACACCGCTTTCGACAGTCTTCCATAGGTACACTGTACATCGAAGGCATGATGGACGCACCACCAGCTTCCGCAGTGTATGCAAAAAGCGCAGCGGGGGTCGCCACTCCCGGTGTTGGCGACTACAACCCCAAACCTCGCATGCGGCGGACACCGAGCTTTGGCTTCCCGACCGCGCCACGGAGCAAGGATGACGCACTGTTTTCAGACGGCGGGCATGCGGCAGTGCAGAAGCGGGGTGCTGGAAAACGCAGCATGCGTGGGCGCTCCAAAACCCCAACAGCCGCGATGATGCGGCGCACCGCCAGTCGGCGCACCATGAAGCAAGCCATGCCGGATGCGCCGGGGCCCGGCGACTACGACTGGGCCAATGCAAAGGAGAAGTCAAGAATGCGAAGTGGTCCGGCTCAGTCTTTCTCCAAGGCTACGCGCTTCAAGCGCGGCTCGAAGAAGAAGAAGAAGAAACAGATGCGAAAGTCGTTGGGAGCGAAGCCCGCGGTGAGTGCATGGCGAGTCATGTGACTGTCTTTTGGAGCGCCGTTGATGAGGTCGGCATTTGAGTTTAGTTCGGTTTGATCATGTGTTCGCTTGTGCATCACATCACGGCCTTCCGAAACACAGACGCCGACCGGAGCGAATAGCAAGACAGAAGGTGACCCGTTTGCTGCGAAGCTGTCAAGGCACCGCAGCTCGCCTGCTGTGTCGATGGGACGAACACCTCGGTGGAGCGACAGTAAAGATGCTGTGGATGAACGAGCGCACGGTGTTGATGCTCCTGGGTGTGTTTGCCAATGAGCCAACCACTGCCTAAGCACCTGGCTCACCGTGGCTGTGCTTTGCGTGATGCGTGTCTCGGGCTCACAACAGGACAAGAAACGCGCAGGGCTTCACCATTCCGCGCTCCTCCAACCCCTCTGGTCCGTTCGGCGGTGGAAAGAAGGGTACAACGCCAGGACCAGGTGGGTTTGAGCTTCAATGGATGCCGTCAAAGCACGCTCATGTTCTTTTCCCCTCGTAGGCTTATGTGTCTGCGCTCACGTACCTGTTTTCTTTTGCTTTGTTCTTTTCACAGCTGACTACGACCACCGTCCCATTCGAAGTCTCGGGCAAACGCAACGCGAGTCGAAGCATCGAACCCAACCGGGAGTGATGTTCGGCGCAACCACCAACCACGCTCCGCCACCCGACTCTGTGCGTGCCATCTTTGGTGTGGGCAAGGGGAAACCCAAGGGGAAGCCCAAGCGACGCAGTCCCCGCCGCCAAGCGAAGGTAGAGGAGGAGGAAGGATCGGATGGCGAGGAGATCACGCCCGGGCCCACCGACCACTGCAAGGACATGGGCATTGGAATGAAGCAAGTGCTGTCCAACAAGCCTGGTACACCAGTTGCACGGATTGGGACAGAGAAGCGGGGCTTCACCAAGCTGTACACAAGCAAGAAGGACGTGTGCGGCAAGGGTGGTACGTTGAGCGCGACGTGCGCACTCACCATGCATTGTTTTGTGTCGTGGCTGCTGTTCTCGTTGTCGCTGGGACCACGAACGGCGCCTATGTTATTTTGCATATTTTGTGTGTGTGGCTGTTCCATGTCGTTTCATGCGCGTCTGCTGTTGTTGTATCATGGATTCACGGGTTGTTGACTGTGTGTCCCGTGGTCCGGCTCCCATGGGTGGGTGACAGACATCAACGCGACATCGGCGCCTAACCCACACGCCCCGGCACCATGGGACTACAATCCATCTGCCACTGTGGGTGGCAGGGCGGCCACACGGATGCCCGCGTACACATTCGCCGGTGCCAAGACCACGTTCAGTCGCAACGCGATGCGGCAGCAACTGCAGGCGGAAATAGCGTCCGAGCAACGCAGTGCAAGCCGGGCGGGGAAAAACAAAACGCGGAAGGGGCGCCTTGGCCGGCGCAGGAAGAAGGCAACAAAGAAAAGGGGCACGGCGGTCAAGTGTTGCAATGCCTCGACTGCTGCCAAGGCAGAGGCTCCGCGGCCACAGTCGCGGCAGCGTGTGATTGATGTCCGGCTTATGCCCCACAGCATCAGCACGGATGCTGGGCCAGGGTCGTACAGCACAGACGCCTTGGGTGGCTTCGGGTCGCTCAACAAGGCAGGTCGCCGGCGGAACGTTCCCAGTGTACGGCAATCGCGAGTTGCAGGACAAGTGTTGCTGTTTGGTTGGCTGGGGGCTTTTCTTTGCAGCGGCCAGCGCTCACTGACTCACGTTCGTTCTGTGCGTTTTCTGTTCGTGTGCTGTTCTTGTGTTTGTTTTTTTCTTTCGTTCTTTTGCTGTTCTGTTCCATTCAGGCCGTCATGCCGCGCACGAGCAGGGCAAAGAACGCAAAGGTCGTGGCCCCCGACGCCACCCCTGAAGCAAGCGTTGCCACACCCGGCCCCGGTGCCTACGGCGAAGACGGCTCCACCACCGGAAAGAAGCTTGTGCTGTCGCGGCATCGCACCGGCACACGCCAGGTGTTTGCTCGTGCCCCAAGGACAAAGGTGCGTTGTGATGTGCTTCGCGACAACTGCGATGCCGCAGGTGTGTGTGTGCATGTTGAGACGAGAAGCTGTGGTTTGGTTCTCATACCATGACGTGTGTGTCCAGGCACCCATGGCGCCTGATGTTACCCCGGTGTCTCAGCTGGTGACACCTAGTGCTGTGGATTATGATGCCCATGTGGCCCGTGATCGGACGTCAAAGTCCAAACGTTCCACAGGTTTTCGGTTCGGGACGACACAACGTGGCGCGATCGAAGTCCCCATTGGGTAGAATTCCTGCGCAGCTAGGAATGGGCCAATTGCGGCTTGTCATGTGTTCGTTGCTTTTCTTTTTTTGCTTGGTATTGGAATCACACACCACAACTACTTATCACGTCGCTTCTACGGACCACCAACCTGCGTGTTGGTTGATTCCCGCTCACGCTCTTGCACGCACGCATTCACGTCACTTCTCTCCTCTCAGAAACATACGCCGTGTGCCGTCGCGCGCACTGTCGTTGCGCTGCGCACCACTTAGGCACGAGCACGACATCCCGCTTTAGTTGTAGGCGGACTCCTCTCCGTCTCCACCGAAGTCATCGTCACCACCAACTCCATCGTCGTAGTCGTCCATGTCTGGGTTCTCCAGGGATCCCACCGCCCAGATTTCGACGTGGTCTGCCTTGAAGACCGACGAGCCAGCAAGCAGCGTCTACGAACACCCACCCCCACACACAAGAGACCACACAACACCAAACAGGTAAGGCGTGGCAGAAACCAACAACAATCACACAGTGCAGCGCAGCAATTGTCGCTGGTGCCATTCACACCCTGACACACGGAGCAACACCACCACCACCACCACCACCACCAACCAACGCAACCCATACCTTCGCTTCCTCGCTGTCGCGGTTCAACCCCACGCCGTAGGAGTGCTCCAGGTGGCTGGAGCACTCGGACAAATCGCCCTTCAGAATCAGGTCCTTCAGCCCGAACTGAAGCTGGTCCTTGGACGACCACAAGCAGTCGTGGCGCAGGTTGCGGTACTTGGCGGGAACCTTGGGCCGCGCGGAGGGACCTTGGCTGTCGCCGTCCATGGCACGAGAGCCTCGGGCGAACGAGTCATCGTCGTCGCCTCCACCGCCGCCCATGTTGTCGTCGTCTGACATGCGGGAGCGGAAGTCCACGCCCTCTGAACGATCGCCCCGGGAGCGGCCGTCATCGGAGCGATTGGCGCGGGACACGGAGTCGTCGAAGCCAAAGTCGTCCTTCGGCGCCTCGTCCTCGTCCGGATCACCTTCCTGCTTCGGGCCCTTCACGCGTCCGTGGTACGGCAGCTTGCAGTCGTGGGTGAGAGAAAACAGGAAGGAGGTCGTGGTGCCGCCGTACAGGGACTCACTGTTGGTGTCCAAGCAAAAAAAAGAAAGGAAGGGGTGACGGAAAAGTTACAACGCAACACAAACAAACACAACCGGGTTGAGTGAGACGGTGTGCATCTGCAGCATGATACGACACGAATGGTGGACACGACGTACAAGTCCCACGCATCTGCCGCATAGCCACCGAACACGTTGTCACCAGACTTGATCAGCACGATCGTCGGACCGCGCTGCGGGGATGTCTTGAACTCCCGGGCGAACTCCCTGGCACAAAGGAGCAAACACCCACCCACAACCGTGAGTCAACCCAACCCAACCCAGCCCAACCCAACTGACGCGCTGCCGAGACGGGAATTTGTCGCGGCCAACACTCGAGGGAACACCACATGGCGGAACTCACTTGAGCGTGGCAGGGTAATTGTTCCACGTCGCAAACAGAAGCTTGCACTTGGGCAGTTGCGGCGTCACCTCGTCATAGTCACGCTTGATGACAAGCGGCATCAGCGTGAACAAAGTGACCGCATCATCGCCTGACAAACACACAAACACACACACACGCACGCACACGCATGCACGGATGGAGTCAAAGACAGGACGAACAGCAGACCTGAGTTGGGAAGCCCCCACACCCACCCTTCACGATTCGAGAGTCGGCAAAGGCCATGTGTGGCGTAATGGTCTCAAGCTCCGAGTTGCGACTGCGGAGACGGCGGCGGCGAGAAGCCTCCTCCTTCAGGCTGTACCGGGTCAAACGGTCCTCAAGCGCCTTCTTGCGCGTGGTGCCTTCGTCGGCACCGGTGAGGCGCACTTGTTCCTGTCGTCACAGCGCGACAAGAGAAGAGCCATCCAGCACAGACGAGTCAGTGTGGAATGAACAACACAACAACAACAAAACCAAACCCAAACCCAAACCACACACACAGCACAAGTAACATGACTGATGGTACAAAATCGTGTGCTCCGTGGACACGGCACTCACCTCGGCAACCTTCATGAATGCCTCCGCCTGTGCGCGCGCGAGAGCCTTTTGCTTGGCCTGAGCTTCTTGCAGCTGGGCAGACGCGTACACCTCCGCTAGCTCCGCTTGGTCGGCCATGTGGGGTGGCAACGACGATGTCGCGGCCTTCACCGCAGCCGCGTTGGCCTGTGCCTGCGCCAGCTCTGCCTTTTGCTGCTCCGCCTCCGAATGCAGCGCCTGCACCCGTGCCAAGGCGGCAGCGAGTCCGGACGAGTCAATGATGCTGTCGCCCGGGGCTGCGCCGGCCCCAGCACCAACGCCAACACCGGCGCCGGACATGGCGGCCGGTGGTGCGGCAGACTTGTTCAACATGCCGGCCATGAGGCCGGGCAGCGTGTCTGCTGCGGCCGGGGTGCGGCTGGGGGTGCCGTACACGGCCGATGGCCGCGGCTGGGCGGCACCAAAGCCACCGTTCACAGGCGCGGGTGACGAGTACATACCGCTGGCGGCGACGCCGAAGCCGCTCGGGTTGCCCAAGCTCGACGCCGGCTGCGCACCGACGCCCGGCAGGGCAGCGGCAGCGGCGGCGGCGGCGGCAGCGGCGGCGGCGGCGGTGGTTGCAGCAGCAGCGGGAGCAGGCGTTGGTGCGGGGGCAGCGGGTCGAAGGCGCATGGGAGTGGGGTTGCGCAACGCCGAGGCAATGACACTCACGATGGTGTCCACCTCCGCCAGCGCGCCGATGCCAACGTCTCCACACGCCAGTTCCTTGACGCCCGGCGGGATGACCTCGAAGCCGTACTCCTGGATGGTTGCCAGGTGCTTGGCCGTGGCTGGGTGGTGCCACATGTTGGTGTTCATGGCCGGTGCTACAAACACAGGCGTGTCTTCGTGCCAGACTCGGCACACGCAGGTCTGAGCGAGCCATGACAAACGGCACATGCGTCAGGACACCGCACCCAAGCAACAGGACACACACGCTCACGCAACGCACCAACAGGTTGTCTGACAGGCCATTTGCCAGCTTGCCGAGTGTGTTGGCAGAGCACGGTGCCACAAGAATGATGTCAGCCCACTTGTGCAGTTCCACATGCAGCACAGGATCGGTCTTGATGACGCTGTAGCCATCCCATTCATCCGAGTCCGTGTAGACCGACACCCCCAGGGATTCAAACTCCGCAAAGGCGGTGGGGTCATAGCTGGCTGCCAAGTCGCAAAAGTGACGACCTGGTCCAGTGGTGACGACGCACACCTGGGGTGGGAAGGGCCAGGTTTGGTGAAAAGGTGTTGTCCACCTCGAGCCGCCCACACCCACAACGCCACACGCACCTCCGCAAAGTCGGAAAGCTTCACAGCAAGCTGAGCAAACTTCACAGTGGCTACAGACCCTGTTACGCCCAGCACAATGTGCGGGCGATTGTCTCCAGATGGATCAGCCATGGCTTGCGCGTGCAAACAAAGGGAACCGTCGCCAACGGTGGCGTGGATTGCTGCCGCAACAGCAGAGCTCAAGTCACAGCAACACGCAGGCCTCAAAGGGCAATACAGCACACAAAAAAATGACGGTGCAGTGACACAGGTTGCCACCACAAAGGTGTGATGGTACACCGGTGATCGAGGTGAGAAACGCGATCGAGCCAAACGCCAGCCGTTGTTGGTGCGCCTCCCTCGACAACACAACAAACGACACGGAATTTCGGCAAAAATCAAACCAAAAATCAAATTTCAAGCGTGTCGTTTGATGGTTTCGATTTGGTGCCCCGGCGCAGCAGAACTGTCACCAGGTGTCAACCGGCTTGCGCTGCCTCACAAGAGGCGTGGGAGGGTGTGCTGCAGGGGTACAACCACAGGTGCTCACCATCTGGGTCTGGCCTGCCGGGTGTTCCCGCCGTAGAGCAGCGTCGCTTGGCGCTGGCCCTTGTTGGGTGAGTGCGTGTCATCATTCATTCATCGGCAACGATGGCGCACACGTCTCCCAGGGCACAGCAGCGGCAGAAAGTCGTAAAAGAAGCTGCACCTGTGCCAGGTGGCAAGGCAAAGAAGAAACGCAAGCGTCGCAAGCGTGGTGTGATCGGATTGTGCCTGTACAACTGCAAGTACGACGTGATTCGAACCTGTGCGCAGGACCGCAAGTGGCGCATTCTGGAGGAAGATGACAACAAGAAGGTCACCTTCCCGTGGAACGTGTTCTGGACGGACACCAGCGTTTCCACACAGCGGGTGATGGCCTTGCGCAGCTTCCAGAAAATCAACCACTTCCCCGGCATGTCCACCCTGTCCCGCAAAGCTGGGCTGGCGCGCAACCTGACACGCATGAAGGGCGCCTTTCCGAAGCAGTTCAACTTTTTCCCGGAGACCTGGACCCTGCCGGGCGACTTCCAGGCGTTCAAAGACCAGTTCAGTCGCAAGGGCACGCGCACGTTCATCGTCAAGCCCGACCATGGGTGCCAGGGAAAGGGGATCTTCTTGACGCGGACGTGGGAAGGCGTGGATGCCTCTGAGCCACAGGTGGCGCAGCGGTACCTACGCAAGCCACTCCTCATCGACGGCTTCAAGTTCGACCTTCGCATTTACATTCTTGTTCTGTCGTGTGACCCGCTGCGGTTGTATATGTACGTAGCGGTAGCGTAGCTGGGCACGTGCCCAGTGTGTGTGTGTGTCCTTGGTGCATGCACAATTTTATCGTTTGTTTTCTTGGTTTTGACTGTGCCGCTGCTGTGTTTGCATCACACAGGTTTGAAGATGGGCTCACGCGGCTGTGCACCGAAAAGTACGAAGAGCCCAACAATCGCAATCTTACCAACATGTGCATGCACTTGACGAATTACGCGATCAACAAGGGCAACGACAACTTTGTGTTCAACAAAAACGCTGACGAGGATGGTGTTGGCAGCAAGCGCTCGCTTGTGTGGTTCCGCAACTGGCTCACAGAGAACGGCCATGACTCAAAGATGGTGTTCCGTCGCATCGGCCACATGGTGAACAAGACGCTCATTTCCGTGCAGGTGGGTGCACCCATTGCGCACCCATTGCGTGTGTGTCTGTCTGGCTGTGTGTCGTGTTTATGCACTGACCCTCGTGCACCCTGTTCTCACCCACACGCCGTCGGTTCCTCAGCCCGCACTGGCCCACACGTACAAGTCGTGCTTGCCCTCTGACAGCAACGACGGGTTCACGTGCTTCGAGGTGCTGGGCTTGGATGTCATGCTGGACGCGAAGCTGCGGCCGTGGCTGTTGGAGGTGAACCACTCGCCCTCCTTCACCTGCGACACACCCCTGGACCTCCGCATCAAGTCAAGTCTCATTTCTGACACCTTTTCCTTGCTCCACGTCACCGGTGCCGACCGGCGCCGACACCAGCAACAGCAGTCGGCGGAGGCCCAGTCACGGCTGTACGCCGGTGTGACGCGTCACACCGTTGGCCGTGCCAAGAGCGTGGACGCCCGCGAAGTGCGATCCAACGCCGTGAAGCGCGCCGAGGCACACGAAGGCAAGCACCGCGGCGGCTACGAGCGCATCTTCCCGCCGACGGAAGACACTGTGGAGGCCGGCGGGTGGGCGCTGCGTGACTATCTCCCGCTCATGGCCGCTGCACGAGACATGTTCGACGAAGGCGCGTCGACGCGGCGTCCGACCTTTTTTGGTCGCCCGTCTGCCGGCGCCACTGCTGGTCGAGCCATGACGGGGCGCGCTCACTCGCACATTTCGTCGAGGATGTCGGCCATATCGGGTGGTGTGTATGTCAGCAACAACGGCACCAGCAGCACAGGCGATGGCACCAGTGGCCACCATGGCACCAGTGGCCATGGCAGTGGCAGTAGTGGCAGTGGAAGTGGTAACGGCAGTGGCAGTGGCAGTGGTGGTGGTAGTAGTGGCGTCATGGGTCACACCACGGGCCCATCTGCCCCACCAGCGGCTGCGTCGTCAGGGTCGTATCGCGTAGCCCGCGTGAAGCGCTCGCCAAGGCTTGGGGTGGGCACGTCGTCACACATGACCGCCGCAGCCTTGGAACATGACCCCCATCACGCTGCCGGGTCACCCACTATCGCGAAGGTGGGCGTGGTGACCCTGGGGGTCGACGCACTCGACAGCCCCATTTCGTTGGGACCCTCCTCGGCCGCCGCTGCGGCGCACCACCGCCAAGTGGAGCGACTGCTGGGTCGGGCGGCGGCAAGACTGGCCACAGGTGGCGAGGGTGACGCGCACACCGGGCAGGCGGGCCACGGTCAACACCGTGGTCGGCACTCTTTGCGTGGCACCGGCAGCAGCAATGGCAGTGGTGGCAGTAGTGGTAGTGGTGCAGGCAGTGGAGCCAGCAGTAGTAGTGGTGGTGGTGGTGGTGGTGGTGGTGGTGGTCGACGTTCACGGCACGGCTCGGCTGGTCGTGAACGCGATCGGGGTCACCCGCATGGTGTGCTGCCGCGTACACATGCCGGCGGCAGTGGCACCGCGGCAGTGTCGGCCATTTTGGCGACAGCAGGCGGTGGTGGTGGCGGTGATGTCGTGGATGGAGGTGCAGTGGACGGACAGAGACGCGGCGGACCGCGGCGTTCGTCCCGTGCGGCAGATGCAATGCACTCTAGTGAGGTGAGTAGCGAGGGCCGTGTACGTTGTACGTTGTGCGTTGTATGTATGTGTGTGTGTGTGTGTCAGTGTGTCTGCGTGCCTGTGTGTCTGCATGCCTGTGTCTGTGTCTGTGCCTGTGCCGGTGCCCTGCCTGTGTCTGCATGTGCGGCGTCGGTTTTTGCAGTTCACACTGTCCGCCATGCCTGTGTGTGTGTACGTGTGCACGTGTGTACGTGTGGGCCCCGTTCCAACCCCATGGCCAGTACCGAGCCTCCTCCCGATCACACCTGTTGGGTGCCTCTGCTCAACTGTCTGGTCGCGTGTCTCCGATCCACACCCGCCCAGCCAAGCCACCCCCACCCCACACACCGACCTCATCACCACCTCACCACAGCGGCTATTCCATCGGCGCCAACGCCATGGCGCACACGGCTCACGGCGTGTCTGAGCCGGCATATCGCCACACCCACCATCAACCTCCAGCCAGTGGACCGATGGGGTCACGCCTGAACCCCCGCAGCGAGCGACAGCACGGCCACCACAACAGGAGCAGGACAGGGCGTCCACTCCGTGGTCGGGAGGCTGCTGCGTCGAGCTCCGGCCACACACAGGCGCACGTGGCGCCTCCATCCCATCAGCGCCGTGGGTCGAAGGGCCCACGCAGTAGCAGCTCGTTCCATCGCACCACCACGCAGCCTCCTGCAGCAGACGTGGCACGGGCGCAGTATGGGTCATTTTCCAACTGGGTGAGCACCCAAAAGGCGTACGTTTGACGTTTGTTTTGTTGTTTGCGGTGTACATGTGTGGTATGTTTTAGTGTGGTTGTTGTTGGGAGAATGCAACGCCCTGTTCGTGTTCGTGTGTTGCGTCGAGTGGACGGCCTGGTTGCTGATGTTGTTGTGAATGGCGGTGGGGGTGGTGGTGCGTTGCAGGTATGGTGTCGGTGGCACCACGTCCACACGAACCGGGCGCGGTCGTCGCAAAACTAGCAGGAAATCAGGGCCTCGGTCAGCCCCCTCGCGTGCTCGATCGAGCACAGGCGTGCAGAGCAGGTCTGCGGCGGGGGCTGTGTAGTGGCGAGTATGTTGCGGTGCAAAGAGGGAAAGGGAGGGAAAGAGGGAGAAAGAGGGAGGGCAACACATTATGTTGTGGTTTGCCCAAGCCCCACCAAGGCTGCTGTAGAGTAGTTGACCCCCCCCCCCCCCCCCCCCCCCTTTTTTTTGTTTTTGTTGTTCC
>Ga0213833_1002976_pt1 | contig 10624 bp, 12 predicted proteins | sample SWATP21_FD_160575 | JGI IMG/M metagenome (GOLD analysis project Ga0213833, IMG submission 160575) | Coastal seawater microbial communities from Marineland, Florida, United States - SWA TP2 #1 | ecosystem: Environmental > Aquatic > Marine > Coastal | place: USA: Florida | collected 2016-08-14
TGTGTTTGTGTGTGTGTGTGTGTGTGTGTGGTCGTGTTTGCGTTCGTGTTCTTTCTGTCTGGTTGCACGGAAGTGAAGTCTGATGTGCCGTATTGTGAGGCCAGACTCCACGAAAACACCGGACTGGGTGCGCCGTCAAAACATCTGCACGGAGGCTGTGATCAACAAGTTTGACGTGCAGCCCGTTCTGCTCAAGTGCATGAGCGAGTGGTCCGACTACGCGAAGCTGTGTGTTCCCTTCCACAGGGGCGATCCGTTATTCGTCTGCAAGCTGGACGACTGTGGTGCTGAAGCCTCTGCAGACGCTGCACGGAAGTCTTCCAGCCTCGAAGATGCGGGGCACGGTCCGCAGCAGCAGACGCTGGTGGAGTTTGTGGACAGTGGAGGCGTCGACCACTGGGACCTGTGGAATCGACGGCCAGCACATCCGCAGCACGCACTTCCACGTGCATTGAAGCGAAAGGCCGAACCCCGTACCTCCTACGACCGGTGCTCCCACTCTTCGATCGTTGGCCCCCCCACTGACAGCAACAAGCGTGCGCAAGTCGGTCCAGCAACCACTGCGCACTTATCACCGCAAGATCCACCTGCAGTTGCATTGAAGCAAGAAGCCGGCCAGCCTGCGTGCCCCGACCAACGCCCCCGACCTCGATGCTGTGGCGCTGGAGCCTCTGCAGACGCCTTCCGGGAGTATTCCAGCCTCGAGGATGCGGGGCACGACCCGCAGCAGATGCAGGTAGAGTTCATGGACAGTGGAGGCGTCGACCACTGGGACCTGTGGAAGCGACGGCCACATGTTCCACGAGCATTGAAGCGAAAAGCCGCCGAGCCCTCTGCCCGCTGCTCTCACGCCTCCGTTGATAGCAGCAAGCGCACGCGAGTGCGGGATTCGGCTCTCGTTGCATTGAAGCGGGAAACTGGGCAGCCTGCCTGCGATCGGAACGGTGCCGCTGGAGCCTGGAACGGTGCTGATGGAGCCTTTTACGACGTCACATGGCCTTCCTACCGTGGGATGCCACCGACGATGTTCGCGGAGGTGCAAGACGCCGACAAGTGGGACAAGTGGACCCGAGGCAGTATTAACGCTGCAGGCCATATCGCCGCCCCTGCCGAGTCTGATGCTGACACCCAGGCCAGTGTGGCAAAGGTAGTTCGCCAAGACGCGCTGGGGCTTGCACAGCACCTGCCGGTTAGAGCCTCTGCACTTGTTGATTCAACCAGCCACAGCAGTATGAGCACCGCAGACGACTTCGCCTCTGGCGCATCTGGCGCGCATATGCAGCCTTGGTGGAACTTATATCAAGGGCACACGGTTGATCCAGAGCACCCACCTGCCACCACCAGTACACGTGGTCTGGCTGCCTCCATTTCTGTGCTCCCCATTTGCAAGGTGTTCTCCACGGGCACTGATCCGCGAGGATACACGCCAACGGTACCCCTCGACCCCAGTGTGGCAAACGTAATTCGCCAGGACGCGCTGGGACCTGCACAGCGACCTCGGTACTACGACGACATGGATTGTTGGACTCGTGACAAGCGCCGCCATTTCTCCCACAGCGACGCGGGTGAGTTGACTACGAGTCCTCACCCCACGGCAACCGATATCGCAGCCTCTGCCGCTGTCAGCACGCCTGCCTCTGCCACCGTGACAGCTTCATCTGCTTGCTCGGCACTCACGTCAAGTGGTCCAGCCAGTGCTCATCCTGACATGAGCCAAGACCCCACATTGGCCTCCGGGGTGAGTAAAAACTCACTTCTCGCCGACCTATCCGGGGGTGACTCGTGTGAGCCCATGACACCCGAAGCTTGTTTCCCTGCCACGGTGGCTTCGAGTCCTCACATGGTGTCCACTCGTCTGGGTGCACCTACAGCGGCATCGGCAGCCCGAGCACCTCCAACTCGATCGGTGCAGCCACCAATGAGGTTGATTTCGGCTGTGTCCACACGCCCCTCATCCATTCCGCGGTCGTACAAAACATCCGCACATATTATTGTGGACTACTACCCATACGATGAGGAACAGCTCGAGCGATTTTCGTAGCAACCGACCACTTCAGCGTGATGCGCCCCACCTAGCACGGAGATACTGTTGAGGGTGGGGTGCTATCAGTTTTGACTCACGCAGCAGCAACCGCAGCTGCTACATCTCTGGAGGGTCATTCTTGGGTGTTGTTTGGATCTCTTGGTGCGAGGGTTTTGTTGTTCCCCAACAGTGCTGGCTTTTTTGCGATTTTATGAACGCTGCACTGAATTGAAAACACCGATCGACGGTCCCGTGGCATAGCTTTACTTTCCAGTACACACATACAACACCACACAACACGCGGACAGCCAAACGCCGTCGAGCACTAATCAACAGACAAACACAATCCGCACAACTCCAGGTGTTCATGTTGCGCTGGAAACGCTTCCCACCCGCTGCCTCTTGGCACGACTCTGTATCCCATCCTTGGCGATGGAGGCACGCAACACATGCCCATCTGCACGCGAACAGTCTGCAGTAGCGGCCACACCAGAGGAAACACGCCCATGGACGTCACGGCCAGTGTGGTTTCTTCTCCGCTTCGGCCGGTGTACAACAGGCTTGAGCACGGCGGCACCACAGGCAGCATCCAGCATGCGTGAGAATCGCTTACCCGCGTGCCCATCCCGATTGCTGTTGAAATCGGCATCACCATTCGTTCTGAAGGACAAAGTGCCTTGTAACGAGGTTTGTGGCTTGCCATGGCCATCAGAACGCGCGGGGCTTGCCGGAGCTAGGCCGCGGAAGAGTGGAGGTGGCGGCGGTAGCTGCACGTGAAAGCCAGCGCAAGCACGGGCAGACACCGACTTACCGCACTGACGTGCGGCACGTGGTGTGCCTGCCTGGGCATTTATCCCCACTGACGTGCTTGAGTCAGCAAGGGCACGGACGCTTGCCCCGACAGGAGCACTTGCACTTGCACCAGTACCAGCACCAGCACCGGCACCAGCACCTGCACCACCTGAGAACTGTGCGTACGGACCACCACTGCTGACCTCAGCACGCGCGCCCGTGTCTGCGCCGCGACTTGAATCCACATCGTCAACGACGCCAGTGACTCCGGCGTCGCCGTCACTGTCACCGGTGCCACGTCCAGCACGGAAAAAGCGGGTGGCCACAAACCCCAGTTTGAGCGGGGATGGCTGCCCCGAAGGCAAGTGCGGGAACGCCCACGACGACACAGACTCCGCGGGACTTTGGTTATCCGAACGCAGGAGTGTGTGGTCAGCACAGGCAGTGGTAGATGATGGGGAAGGACGGCGGAAGCTTCTTTCAGACGCCGACACCAGTGCTTCCTGCAACTCTGCGTGTTCAGCCGCACTGCTGGCGCCGCTTGGCGGACCCGTTTCACCAAGGACGGTGCCCATGGTGTGCACATTCACCGCTGGTGACGAAAGCGTCCGAGGTGAAGGGGCAGCGTCATCAGGAGCGACGCCGGCGCTTGGCATTGCAGTGGATGTGTTCGACCACAGCGTTCGCGATCGAAGGTGTGGCACATTGCCAGACAACAACTCCATCACGGAGCGGTGCGACCCACACACGGAGCTGCGAGCGGACAAGGCACTGGGAGAGCCCGCGTGCGAGCGGCTGACATCACTTGCGGTGTCCCAATTCAGTGCGGCACGAGCGCGCTGATCCACACTGGCAAGTGAAGACGCGTCGTCAAAGCCAAGCCCACTCAAGGCCGTGGTCGGAGATCCGACCGACGACCCCACCTGGCCTTCCAACGACACCACAGAGGAGTCATCTATGACAGAAAGTGTCACGCTTCCCGCCACAGACATGCTAGGCAACGCGCATCGAACTACATCTGCATGCAACTGCGGGTGTTCTGGTGACAGTGGATCCGAGGCACGGAGCCGGCATCTGCCCAGGCCAGTGGTGTTTTATGCATGATGACATAAAAATCTTCAGAGGATTCCACGAGCTGAAGCAGTCTCCCACCACCACCATCACCGCAGCTGCTGCTTTCGGCGCTGGGTGTCAGTGTCCTTTGCGAGTGCTTGGGCTTCGTCCCTGTGTCACTGGCTGTGCAAACGACTGATTGATTGTGTGGCATCTACGCTGATCAGGAGCAATGTCGTACGCGGTGCACCATGACGCAGACGACGACGTGGCGGATGCGGCGGGTGTGGAGCTGGTGCACCAGCAGTCCGCGCCCGGCGACATGAACGCTGCTGGGGACGGCCACGTGTCGCCAAGCAACCTGCCCACCCACGACGGGGACTTTGGCCGTGGCCGGGCGTCCACGGACGACAGTGATGAACACCGCAGGCGGTACCCACACAGTGGTGCCCACCCTGCCGCTGTGGAGCCGGTCAGCCGAGTTTGTGGCATGGAGTGGACGGTGTTTGCCTCCGTCGTGTGTGTCGGTACGTGTTTGGTTTCAGGCACTAGTAAATGTGCTTCTGCAACAAAAGCAACGCCAAGCTACCCGCTTGTTGGTTTTTGAGGTGGTTTGGCGTCGGCTCTTGTGTGTGGATGGTTGACCACGCGCATGGTGTGCGATTGGTGTGTCGTGTCATGCAGCCTTCACTCTGGTCGTTGTGATCGTGGGCGTCGTGCTGTGGGCCGACGAAGGCACTATGGCGACGTCGGGCACCAACAGCGCCACGAACTTGTTGCCAACAACCGTGGAGGAAGTGGAGCACTGCATCATGGACCACACCATTGACACCCTGGATCAAGAGGGGCGCGGAAACAAACGATTGAGCAACGCAGGCCCGGAGTATGTGCTCCTGAAGGTGGGTACCTGCCTGCTTGGGCAACGAGTTCTTCCCTCTTACGCTTTCCGTCCATGATGATATGCGCCATGCAACACAGAACGCGACCATCTGGACGGGATCCTTGGTGCCAGGCCGTGAGGAGCTACTTGCCACCGACATCTTGATCAAGAGCACCCGCATCCACGACATTGGGCAGGACCTGACAGCGCCACCCGGAGCGGAGGTCATCAACGTTGCCGGCCGCATTGTTACTCCTGGCATTGTTGACATGTACGTGACATGTGGCTCTTGTGGGTTCCGTTGTGTGTGTTGTTGTTGTTGTTGCTGCTGCTGCGCTTGCGTCACCTCCCTGTGTGCAGGCATTCGCACGCTGGCGTGTACGGTTGGCCTGAAGTGTGGGCCCGTGAGGACGGCAATGAGATGACAAACCCAACCATGCCCCAAGTCCGAGCCATCGATGCGTGCGTGCGCCCCGCCAAAAGCCCCCGACACTGCTGGGAGCGATTCGCACCGTGTCTTTTTGTTGTTTGTGTTGTGTGAGGTGCTCACAGCTCCGCTCCGCAACGGTGTGGTGCTGTGTGCTTGTGGTTGTGTGATTCTTTTGGCTTTGGGCTGCTGTGACAGGTACGACCCGATCGACGCCGCAATCCCTCTCATCTTGAGTGGCGGAGTCACCACCTCCCAAATTTTGCCGGGTTCCGGCAACGCCATGGGTGGTGAAGGCTTTATCGTGAAAATGCGTGGGCGCACTGTCCGTGACGCGTACTACCCTGGTTCCCCTCGGCTCCTCAAGCATGCCCTGGGCGAGAACCCGAAGGTGCGCGCGGCTCAAGGACCCATCGTGCACACCACGTTCTTGGCTTGCGTGTGTGCTGTCTCATGCTGAGTCATCTGCTTGTGTGGACCCACTATGGTTGGTCACGTTCGTTCTTGTGTCTCGTTTTGAATGTGCACTGTTTTCTTCTTGTTCCAGCGCGTGTATGGGTACGTATCGCTCCGGTTCCTCGACGCGTTTGCTTGGTTGCTTCGTACTGTTGCAGTGGTCGACGCATGGCTGACATTGTCGTGTGCATTGTTTTGCGATGTTGGCTGTGGTCGCTCTTACTACGGGTGTTTGCTACAGCAACAAGGGAGTAACCCCCATGTCACGCATGGGCTCTGCTTGGGTGATGCGACAAAAGTACGAGGCCGCGCGCAACCTCGTCCACCTGCAACAGGATTGGTGCCGGGACCCACAGCATCGCCATGAAGACGTCGGGGATCACACGCATACGCAAGAATAGTGCGTTGTGCACGCTAGCAGTGGTGCTTGTTTCCACACCCACGCGTGCAAATCGTCACATCTGTTGCCGGTTTGACCCTGTCACAGCTTTGATTTGAACTCCCACCACACCCCATTCCCACGCGACCTGTCTCTCAACGGACTCGTCGCCCTCCTTCGTGGCCAAGCCCGTCTCCATGTGCATGGCTATGAGGTGTGTGCTGGTTGTTTTGTTGAAACTTGGGTCGCTGCGGCGTCGCGGTCTGACCCGTGGGCATGTCTTGTTTGCTTGAATGTGCGTGGTGGTGCGTGTGTGGACGGCGTGGCAGATCCAAGACATTGAGATGATGCTGCGACTCAGCCGTGAATTTGACTTCAACGTGTCTGCGTTCCACCATGCGCTGGAAACGTACATGATACCCGACATCATCCTCGAGTCGGGTGCCACGATTGCCACGTTCAGTGACTTGTGGGGCTACAAGATGGAGGCGTACGACGCTTCTGTGCGATCGCCCTCCGTGTTGACGGACGCTGGTGTGTCCGTGGCGCTCAAGTCAGACCACCCCGTGCTATTCTCGAAGGACTTGATGTATGAAGCTGCCAAGGCCCACTACTATGGTCTCAACAAGTGCGTCTGCCTCGGCTTCGTCTCTTGTGGAACATTCACACTCACTAGCCTGTTCCTCCCTTCGCACTTTTTCTTCCCGCAGATGGAAGGCGATTGCTGCTGTGACCAGTGTACCCGCCGATGCCATGGGAATGGGCACGGCTGTTGGGCAGATCTACCGTGGCTTTGACGCCGATGTGGTGGTTTGGGATCGTGATCCTCTCGTGCTCGGCGCGAAGCCCGACATGGTGTTTGTCAATGGCGAGAAGCTGATCGACAACGGCATTCCCCACGTACGTTGCGTGGGCCATTGTGTAAAGGGCTGCGTGCTTGCGGTCGCGTGCCTTATTGGTTGAGTTGACGTTCGTTCGCATGGGTGTGCATGTGCACCTGTCACACGGCAACTGTGTGCTGCCCTGTTGTGTCTGCCCTGTTGCGTGCTCCATCCCTCGATCCCCCACCGACAGGTGAACCACCCTACCTCACGCGTGGTCAACCGACCGACCCTCACCCCGGCTGCGGGCCAGTGCTCTCCATCTGGCGCTGCCACATACGCCGTGCAAGGTGTCACTGTGTTCCATCAGAACCCAGCACTGCGTGCGTAGCCGCGCGTGTTTCACGGGTCACGGTACCGACCCTGGCCGTTGGATCGGATGGCCTTGCATCACGTTTGTCTGTCTGTGTGTTGTACCTGCCATGTTGTTCTGGCGCGCTGCAGCTGCGGAGATGACGGACGCGACGATCGTCGTGGAGAACGGCACCGTCAAGTGCATGGGCACGTCCCCTGCGTGCCCGATTCCGCCAAGTGCCGTTGTGTACGAAGTGAGCGGCGGGTTTGTCACGCCTGGCTTCGTCGAGACCCTGTCGCACATCGGCCAGACCGAGATTGACTCCGAAAGCTCCACCAAGGATGGACACGTGTCTGGTCCTGGTGCAAGTGGCGACAGCGCTGGCGTACGTGGCTTGACTTGTTGTTGTGCACGGCCCCTGGCTCGGTGTTGCTATGGGTAGAGGAGCCGTACTGATATCTGTGCGTGTCCCGCTCCAGATCATGGCCATCGACGGTATTCGCATGTCAACTCGTCATGTTGCGAGTGCGTGGAAGGCAGGCGTCACCACGTCTGTGTCTCAGCCGGCCGGCAACCAACTGCTGGCTGGCCTGTCTGTGGCATTTCACACCCACGGCTTGACCGTGTCTGACGCCCTGATCCACCCCCACTCTGCTCTCCATGCGAATGTTGGGCAGTACGTCACTCTCGCCAATGGTTTTGTTCTGCGTGTGCATGTGTGTGGCAGTGGCAACGGGGTTACTTACCCGCCTTCTGTGTGCGTGTGTTGGTTCGCAGACATGCCAAGCAAGGCGGTGTGTCGAACTCCATCTCGGGCCAGTTCCATGTTCTGCGTGAGCACTTCCGTGCCGTCACTTACAACGAGTCCTACCCGGCTCCTCCACAGAACATCATCCGTATGGTGCGTTGGCGTGTTGCTTTTGTCCATGTGTGCAGCCCCTCTGCATGCCTGCCTGGCGCCATGCATCAGGTGTTTAACGCCGTAGTGTGCTTGTTTGTGCGTGGTATAACGCAGGTCAAAACAAACCGGTTCATTCCATTGGTCGTGCACGCGAACCAAGCAGACACCATCGATGCTGCCATTCGCTTCAAGCGCCATGCGGATTGCGACATGATCATCGCAGGCGCTGCTGAGGCCCATCTTCTTGCCGACAGGCTTGTGGCAAACAGTACGTGGTGCCTGGTGTTGTGCACTGCAACGCCTATGTTGGCATAATCCCAGCACTGGTCGTGTAATGCTGCCATTGGCTTTTGTTGTCCACCTCCGGCGTGCGGTGTGTTGTGCGCGTGTGCAGACATCTCTGTCATTTTGAAGGCACGCCAGCCACCTCACGACTTCCAAACCCTGCGCTCCGTTGACGACGCCATCGTCCAGCTCACTCGCGCTGGCGTCAAGACAGCACTTGCCATGGGCGACGAGGACAATGCGCGGAACCTGCGTTGGGAGGCCGGCCTGGCACAAGACCAGGGTCTGACCTTTGAAGAAGCCTTGGCGTCGGTGACCACGCAGCCAGCGAGCATGTTTGGACTGCCCGACTACGTGGGTCGAATTGTGGTGGGCCAGAAGGCCAACTTTGTGGTGTTCAACGGTGCGCCGCTCAGCCTCCAAGGCCAGCAGGTGCTGGTGGCGCTTGGTTCCTACGTCGAGTGCCAGCCGCAGCAGCGGTGAGAGTCTGTGTCTGTAGCGGGTAGATATCTAAAATACCATGTCGACACCCCCAACCCATCACCTTCTTCATGGGTTCACCGGTGGTCACGTCGACGACTCTCTCCTGTCGCCGTTCCAACGCTGGTCTTGGAGCCGGTGTGATGTGAGGCTGAGATGGTTGGGTGATTGTTATTATTGCGTCCAGTGCGGTGCGCCAGCAGCCGGGCCAGCAGCCATGTCTGGGGAGGGGACAGAAAGTGGGGGTGGGGTGGAGGTGAAGGTGGACGAGGAGTTGTACAATCGCCAGCTGTATGTGATGGGCCACAAAGCCCAACGTCGCATGGCCAGTTCTTCTGTGTTGATTATTGGCATGGGCGGCACTGGCTTGGAGATTGGTACGTCCTGTTGTGAGGAGGGGGGCTCGGAGTGCACGTGCACACATGTCTGACCGGCATGCCGCCGCACGCAACTTTCTCCAGCAAAAAACACCATTCTCATGGGTGTCAAGTCTGTGGACGTGTGGGACCCAACACCGGTTCAGATCAGTGACTTGTCATGGCAGGTAGTGTTGCGGTGTGGTGTTGTTTGTCGTTGTCTCGTGCTGACGTCCAGCCCTTGCGCGTTCGTCAGTACTACTGCTCCTCCTCTCATGTAGGGGCGCCTCGGGCACAAGTCACTGCACCTGCACTGTCGCAGCTGAATCAATACGTGTCAGTCAAAGTGGTTTCAGGGGCCCTTACGACTGCCGTGTTGTCCAAGTACCAGGTTGGTGACACACTGGTGGCATGGCGTGCGTGAACATGAGCTCATGTCCACCTCCTGTGGGCGTTCAGGTTGTCGTTCTCGCTGACCAGCCACTGCAAGAACAGACCCGCATCGCTAATGCCTGTCACGACATTGGCGTATATGTTGTGTGTGCAGACGCCCGGGGGGTGCTCGGCTGTGTGTTCTGCGACTTTGGCGACGCGTTTGTCGTGGAAGACGTGAGCGGAGAGCCGCCGATTGTTCGCATGGTGGCGGGCGTTTCGTCCGCAGAATGTGGCGTGGTGGCAGTGGTGGATACGCAACGCCACTCTTTCAGTTCGGGTGACCTTGTGCGGTTCACGGAGGTGGAGGGCATGCCGGGGTTGAATGACTCGGCGCCGCGCGAGGTGAAAGTAACAGGTCCCTACTCCTTCACGATTGGCGACACACGCGGGCTGGGCAAGGCAGGGTCTGGTGGATGGGTGCATGAGGTGAAACAGGCGAAAGTGTTTCGCTTCAAGAGATTCAGTGAAGCGCTGGAGCACCCCGAGTTTGTCATGACCGACTGGTGCAAAGACGCCGCTGTTCAACACGCCTGCATGTTGGCCATCAAGCAACACCGACAAGCACACGGCAGGTATCCGCGACCAGGTCATCACGCCGATGCTGACGACGTGTTCAAGCGTTTCAGCTCCCTATTCAAAGGCGACGCGACGCCACACGCGCAAGTCGTACGTCGGTTGGCCCGGGCAAGCTCTGGAAAGCTGTGCCCCATGGCAGCTGCACTCGGTGGCCTCGCTGCCCAGGAAGTGATCAAAGCGTGTTCGTCGAAGTTTACCCCCATCACACAATGGTTGTATTACGATGCTCGTGAGGTGTTGGGGCCTGAACTTGACGCGCTCCCTGCATCGGCCTTTAGTCCCGCCTCCTCACGGTGAGTGTGTGTGTGTGTGTGTGTGTGTGTGTGTGTGTGTGTGTGTGTGTGTGTGTGTGTGTGTGTGTGTGTGTGTGTGGGTGTGTGTGGGTGTGTGTGTGTGTGTGTGTGT
>Ga0213833_1002977_pt1 | contig 10618 bp, 11 predicted proteins | sample SWATP21_FD_160575 | JGI IMG/M metagenome (GOLD analysis project Ga0213833, IMG submission 160575) | Coastal seawater microbial communities from Marineland, Florida, United States - SWA TP2 #1 | ecosystem: Environmental > Aquatic > Marine > Coastal | place: USA: Florida | collected 2016-08-14
CACCAGCACCAGCACCAGCACCAGCACCAGCACCAGCACCAGCACCAGCACCAGCACCAGCACCAGCACCATCATCATCATGTCCCACGTTCACGCTGCCGCCAGCAGTGACCTCCACATTCACACCAGTTGGCTCCTGTGCACTTTGTTGTTGTTCGCCATCACCGTCAGCTGCTGTCGCAGGATGGGCTAGCGTGGGCACGCAACAACATGCGGCAACCAACCCAAGCACGCAGATGATGCCCGTGGCAGTGCGCATGGCGGCGTGCCACGACCTCCAACGCGAGCCGCGGCGTCAAACCCTGACACCCACTCCCTTGCAGAGATACGATACAACCAAGGCTGGCAACGCCCCCTACGAAACAGTGTGTGCCCAGGTGAGTTGCGCCTCACAACTTGAGTACCACTGCTAGTGCTGCTTGGTTCTGGGTTGCACTTGGATTGATTTGCCATATCCGTGGTGAAGTGACCACAACGACTCTTGCATTGTGAGCTGCATGATAGGCATCGTGCATTGTTGACGCGTGACCGATAGCATGTGCGAGTGCATACAAGACCTTCGGAGGAGCTAGCATCCATCCTGTAACGCACGTCCGGGCGCGCGTGACGGCCGCTGGTCGCGGCTGTGCGTCACGATGGCTGCGCCCCATCAACTGCGCACCGGTTTGATGGGCGCGTCAATGGAAACCGCGTCCGCTGGACTGGGCATTGACATGCTGCAGGACGGTGGAACGGTGCGAGACATGGCCAATACCACGCTACGACTGGCTCGCACGGAGCAGGAGGACGCAAAGGCTCGCGAGGATGCGGCAAAGGCAGCCGATGATCGACGCACACGCTCCGTGGTCGAGGTGGTGCGCATGGAGCGCGTGCTGGAGCAGGACCATCCCAGCCCCTTCGTCCCGCCGTGGCCCAAGCCCAAGCTTTCGACTCGGCAGCGCAGCGACTGCAATCTGCGCATACTTGAACTCAAGCGGGAGCTCAAAAACAAGGCGATACCGCCATCAGCAGTGGGCAAGTCTCTGCTCCAGGTGTGTGTGTGTGTGTGTTGTGTGTGTGTGTCCATATGTGTGTGCCCACGGACATGGACATCTTGGCACCCTCACGAACGCCGTTCGTGATGTGGCCACATGTGGCCAATGCGGTGTGTGCTGCGCAGCTGGGGAAAGAGCACCTGGCCCTGCGCAAGTCCAAACTTGCCCTGAAAGCCCTCATCCAGGCGGTGCATGCGAGCCAAACCGCTCGTGTGGAACGTGCTGCACACCGCCTGATATTCGAGATCCACCTTCGTGGCAAGAAGGAGACTGATCTGGTGCGGAATGCGCTGGAAGGCCACATGCTGTCGTGGCTGCAACTTGCCCTGCCCAAGAACAGAACAAACGCTCTGCTACACCTGGTGGATGTGCTCAAGTATCGATGTACGACGTAATGCGATGATGGTGACGCGTTGTGTTGTGCCATTGTCGCGCCGCGGAACCCAAGAGAATGCTGACAACGTGGGATGTTGTTGTGGTTTTTGTCGTGGTCCCGCCGCCGGCCCCACACAGTGTTCATGGAAGAGCTGCGGCTTCAACTGCTTCGAGACCTCGCAAACAATCAAGCGGACTGCCCATTGAGTGTGTTCAAAGAAATGGCTTTCATCCACGTTCGCAGAAAGGACTTCGACACTGCTGTCTCGTGCATCGAACGGTGCGTGATGTTGCTGCTTTCTTGTAGATTGCGCCTCATGCGCGTGTGCTATCTTGTCTTCGCGTGGTTCGTTGTTGTCATGTGCCCCGCACTGTGCATTACCTTGCATCGTCGACTCGATTGGACTGCAGGTATGTGGACGAGGAGCCCGAGTTGCTGCTGTCCCGTTCAGGTGTCGGCGCCATTGACTCGACCATGCTGCGCTCGCAAGAAGAGTCCTCCTTCCTGGGGTCACCACTGCCCGGCAACAGCCACAGCCACAGTCACACCAACAGCAGCTTGTTGGACCCCAACATGTCCAGGCTTGGACCATCCGGCAGCAGTATGTTCTCCCACAACAGCCTGTTGAGTGCCGGAGCAGAGGACATGGACGCCTCCAGGCACCCACCACACCTGGGCAGCACCACCGCCAGCACACCCAGCGTGCACTTTGCGCCAGTGCAGTCCACAGACTCTCACCCCCTCCGCACCTCCTCCTCGCCAACTGCGTCACCCACTCCGCCCCACACCAGCGACACCCACAACCTGTCCATGCACAGTGACTTGGGTGCCGCCGCCGCCGCCGGTGGTGGTGGTGGTGGTGGTGGTGGTGGTGGTGGTGCCCGACGCGGTGGACTCAAGCGGGCCAAGACGGCACCACAGGGCGTGGGTCACTCGCGTGATGGTCGTGGTGGCCGGGGTGGTCATGGTGGTTACGGTGGTTATGGTGGTCGTGGTCGTGGTGGGCGTGATCGAGATGGTCGTCAGGGGACATGCCCCCCCTCTCCCATCCAACGTCGCCGAGACGGGCGCAAGCGCACCACCAAGCCCCCTAACCGGCGTGACCGCGGTCGGGAGGATGGCGGCCGCGGTGGACGTCAACAACAACAACAACAACAACACCAAGGCAGCAGGAAGTCTATGAAGCGCCACCATCGCGGTCAACGTGCATGGGAAGGCAGCTCTGGGCCACCTGCTGGTGGTGGTGGTGGTGGTGGCAGCAGCAGATTGTCTGAACAAGCCAGCGCGGAGACATCAGGTGTCGGCGATGTGCATGTCCACGGTGGTTCGTTGGATGCCACAGTGGCACCAGACTCGTTGATCAGTGTCCCGTCGACGGTGACGGACACGTTAGCGGACCAGTCGTCGTTGCTGCTGCGGTCACAACTCGGTGTCACGCCGATGCTGGGGTCCCTCACGGAGCACGCGGGGGAAGGGTCCATGTTTGACCCACTGCCCCACAGGCTGCGTGCCCATGGCGACGGTAGCGAGTTCAGCGTGGACGGTGACAGTGCCTGGACGTACGCCACCACGGAGGCAAGTGGTGGCGGCAGTGTGTTGCCACCCGCGCCTGTGCGACGGGACCCTGGTTTCGAGCCGTTGTCCACCGTGAAAACCGCGCCCGCGTTTTCTCTCACCAGCCGCGTCCCGTACGTTGTGCTGCTGCATTGCACTCACACTCACGTCCGCACTCGCACTCGTACTCGCACACGCACTCGTTCGCCTTGCCGCGTGCTCCCACCTGTTGTTGTGTTGACCGTGTTCTGTATTTGCCCCCGCTGTGTTGGTGTGTTGTGTGCACGCGCGCACGTGCGTGCGTGTGTGTGTGTGTGTGTGTGTGTGTGTGTGTGTGTGTGTCATGCACCCATGTCCAGACCGATGAAACCTGACAACTGGAACAACCCAGGACCTGCCGCGTACCATTCCGGTGGCATTTCCACGCTGGGGCACCAAGCCAGCTCCCGGTTTCGCTCGGCCCCGGCGTCAAGATTTCAAGGCCGCAGTGTCGGCGGTGGCATGTACTATCGCAACGTGGTAGACACCCCGTTCACGCCAGGTTCGTGTTGTTGTGGCCGCGCATGCAATTTTCACCGCACACTGGTGGCTTTTTGCCCGAGCTTCACGTTTGGCGTTCGTTGTTTGTTTGATTGTTTGATTGTTTGATTGACGCTGGACCTACCTACCCACTGACAACCTTGTTCCCACCGCCCACCTCCCTTCCCACCGACTACCTCACGACCCGCCGACTACCTCCCTACCCACCCATCCACCTATCCACCTACCCAACCAACCAACCAACCAACCAACCCTCCCACCTACCCACCCACCCACCACAGGTCCCGCGGATCAAAACCTGCCCTCCACTCTTGGCAAGCAAGTCAGGAGTGACTACCGCAATACTGGCGGCGCCAGGTTGCTGTCCAGGACGTTTGGCGAAAACGCGTACGACCAACGCCTCATGGCCGCCGCCAAGATTCCAGGTCCCGGAGAGTACGACGTGGTGTCGCAGTGGAACAACCGACGCGTGCAAAAGCGCCGTGCTGATGCGGCCAAGCGCCGCGCCAAGTTGGCGGGTGCTACCACGAAGGACGGTGATGGGGGTGATGCGACCAGTGGTGGTGGTGGCGGCGGCGGCGGAACGCCACACAACACCGCTGCCGAGCTGGTGCGAGCCAGCGTCGCGTCGAATCGCGTGGGGCTGGGCGGGTTGCCTTGGAACAACCCAACGTCGTCGTCCCACGTGGGTGGGACAGGAAGCGCGCATGACGATGCGCTGGGGCCGGACGCAACAAGCGAATTCGGGGCGGGCGAGTTCGAGCTGGTGGATGACGACGGTGTTCGTTTGCCGGCCGGGATTATCAGCAGTGTGATGGGTGCCTCCTTCGCGAGTTTGGTGCCGCCGCAAGAGGAAGAGGAAGAGGAAGAGGAAGAGGAAGAGGAAGAGGACGCGGAAGAGGGTGGCGATGAGGCTGAGGCGGCGGGATTCAAGGAAGAGAGCGAACGGGGGCGAAGAGAAGAAGGCTCCGTCGCCGCTGCTGCAGAGCAGGAAGGTAGCAGCAGCCCCCGCGACGCGGATGTAAACGTCGACACCGTGCAGTTGCCGCGACCTCGGTCTGTGGCCTCGTCTCGAGCTGCTCGAGAGCGCGTGCGCAACCGCGAGTTGGCCCAGGCCAGTGTCGGGGGCCACAATAACGGTGCGGCGGACCCGACGGACTTGGACGACGAAGACACGCTGCCACCTGGCGCGTTGGCGTTGTCCTCCCCACACCCATCCCGCGCTGGGGAGCTCACGGTGTCGTTTGTGAGCGACAAGGGCGGTGTCAAACTTGACACCGCCGCCACTGGCGACGGTGCAGCGACGGCGGGTGCTCGTGGTGGTGGTGCGGAAGCATCCGGTGCCACGACGGCCGCAGGAACCCTCTCCGCCCGCGCCATTGATGGTGCTGGCGGTGCCGTGGACACTGCCGGATCGGGCTCTGACTCTGATCTGGAGGGGACGCGCACCACACCACGTCAGGACCAGGGGTCAAGCCAGCATGAAGAGGACAGTGTGGGGGGTGGTGACGGAGAGGGAATGGGGTTGGGTGGCGATGGTGGCGGCAGTCGGTTTGACCTGACACAGTCGTCGTCCATTACGGATGACCCAAAGGTGTTCCTCGCCAGTCTGCGGCGCAGTGTCATGTCGTCTGGAAGCCTGCATGGTACCTCACAGTCACACGATGGTAGCGCCTGGGCACAACGATCCGGCAGCAGCCAGCAAAGCAGTCGGCAGAGCAGCCGACGCAGCGACAAACTTCGGCTGCGGCTGACGTCACGCTCGTCAGGTCGCACGCACCGGCGACGGGGTGTGAAGAGCGCCAAGCACCACACTGACCCGCAGTTCCAATTCGAGGCTTCGGGTGGGCGGTTTGCGTTTGCGCGACGCTGGGAGTACAAGGAAACGTTGCTGACACGCAAGGGTGAAGAGCCAGGTAGGTGTGGACGGCGTGTGTTGTTTGGTTCTTGGTTCCACCGATGTTGGGTGCTCGGGTTTCCTGTGTTGTGGTGCGGTGGTGTGAATCGTCGTGTCGGTGTGGGTATGTGTTGCTGTGTGTGTGCATCCGTCTGGGTGTTCGTGTGCGTGATTCGCCACAAGCTGGGAGGGGGTCGTTTGCGCGTCGCTCATCTCGGCATCTTGCTGTGTGCGTGTGTGTGTGTGTGTGTGTGTGTGTGGTATGAATGCTCGATGCCTTAGGCCCGGGCCACTACATCCCCGAACTTCAAAAGGCAACGAACAATGAAGCGCCGAAGTGGAGCATGTACGGCCGACTGGGTGGTGCGAAGGTGGTGGCTTCCCTGTCGGAGCTGGGCCCTGGGTCATGTGGCATGGACTACTCCGCGTTCGGCGGTCAGGTGGACGCCACCAAGCCGACAGCCGGTCGGTCACGCTTCGGTGGCCGGGACTCCAGCCACGCGGATGTGCTTGACATGGGGCAAATACTGGCGCAGGACAAGCTGCACGACAAGCAAATGAAGCCCATCAAGGTCCGGGGTGGCGCTGGTAGTCGGTGGTGTGTGGAGGAAGGAAGTGCTGTCAATGGGATGGGCGGGGGAAACAAACTTGAGCAGGCTCACTCACGCCTGGTGTGCCCTGTTGTGTTGTGTGCTCGTATGTGTATGTGCGTGGAAGCAGGGCATTCGACGCCTGCAAAATCGGGCAGTGACCGTCAGGGGCTTGCCTGGGCCAGGAACCTACAAGGTGAAGTCATTCACCCACACTGTCACAGACAAGTTCGACAGCAACAGAAACCGGCTGGCTGCAGCGCGGCGCATGCGAGCGAAGAGACTGTATCGATAGCTGTGCTGCGTGCGAGGAGTGTGACAGACAACAACAGGCGTGACGTGACCGACCGATGATCCACGTTTTACGCACGGGCTTTCACACCCATCTTCGATCCTCGATCCTCGATGCTCGAACAGAAACAGAAACAAAACAACACCACCCGCCGCTCTCTCCTCTCTTTCGCCTCGCTGACCGCTAATGTGCCTGTGCCTTCTTCTTCTTCCGCGTGCTCTTCACCAGCGCACCACTGCAGCACATGCGAAGGACATTTGCGTACCCCAACTGGAACTTCACGTGCTCCTTCGCAGGCACCTGGGGGAACGAACGCTGTTGAGTCGCCCCTTGCCACACCACACGACCAACACCCATCGCACGCCGAAAACAAACGAGCCACTGCTCTCGGGGCACCCCTCACACTCCACTCACACACACGTACCAACGTGCTGATCTTCTTCTTTCCACATGTGGCCCGCACCAGTGTGCATGGTTCCCCAGGCTTGACTTGCTGCTGCGTGCTATGGTGCCTTCTTCCATGGTGAACCGCATGCTGCACGCGCGTGGGAACATGCGCCTTCATTGTGACAAACACAGTGCCTTCCACACCTCCCAAATACATGTCTTGGAGCTCCAACAGGAACGTTTCAGGTGTGAGGAGCGTCATCGTGAACGCGACACGGCGGCGGGGAGGGGTGTTGTGTCGTCAGGAATGTGCTGCTGCCGGCTCAGCCTGCTGGGATGAAATTGTGTTGTGTGTGTATTCGTTTGACACCGTGGTGAAGTTTTCGCACGAAACGGATGGAAACCCAGCACGTCTCGCCCTGCTGCCGCGCTGGCTCTCGATAGAAAGGGTCCAATTGTGCACATTTTACCCTGTTCTTTATTAGTATGGCGCCATAGCGTCGAAGCCCTGGCGGGTTGTCAGCTGTGCTGTTGGATTGTGCTGCACGTGGGACGCTGAACGCCGGGACAGACAAGTGGAGAGCAATGGCGAGCACGCAGCACTTCCCTGTGCTGCGCACACCTCCTGCGGATCACAGAGCCGGGCAACGAGGACCCCGTAGGAACCCAGGTTCAGTGTCATTTGATGATAGTATGATCCCCACAGGGACAGCAGCCGCAGTCGTCAGAGAATCCCGAGGGGGTCCGGAAGCGGCTTCCACGGTTCGCGCCAGATCGAACCATTCTTCGTCGCGGGGTGCGAACAAGCGATTGGTGAAGAGCACACAAGGCAAACGACGGCAACGCCGGAGGAGGCGACGGCAGATGTCCACGAAGTGCAAGGGTGCAGACAAGGAAAAGCGGTTCAGTGTCGCACCCGTCACGCTGTTCACGTCGGAAGAGCTTCCCCACTCTGGCGTTGGACACGTCCATACGCAAGGTCTTTCAGGAAGCACGGTGCGCTCATCAGGTCACAGCCCTACCTTGCAACCACGGAATGTGTCGCACCTGCACGGGGCAAGCCCACCTCATCGCGACAGGCAGGAAGCTGTGTCACACCCAGCAACCCAGTCGCTCTCACCGCAGCGTTCTGTGGGTGCCTCGAGACTTGATACCTTGCCCACACATGCTTCACCTGCTTCACCTGCTTCACCTGCCGTTGCCTCTGATCATCACCGCAAAAAAATGACGAAGACAACCGGTGTGGGTGCGTCTCCAAGCTTGGTGCACATCGCTGGGCCTGCGCGCGAAGCCGTCGTGATGGTAGGACCACAGCGAACTGGCATGGGCATCGCCGGATTGAAGGGTTTGCACAACGCTCGTTTGTCCAGCATCCGCCCTCGCCTTGCTACCTTGGTAAGAGTTTCCATGGTCGATGTTGCGTGACGGGAGAGGGGGTTGACGTGGGTGCGTGAGGCTAACGAATGTGTTCTGCCATCGACGCAGACGGTTGCCGGTGGGAAGCTGATCAACCCTTTGGGGGGAACCCCCCTCGATGTAGTGGACACAGATTCGTTGGAAGTGATTGGAGAAATGTCTGCTCCGCGGTGCAACAAGTCACAGGTTTGTGTCATGCCGGCTGTGTGGTGACTTGTGCTCTTACCGAACGCCTGTTGGTTGAACGAACAGCTGCGCCACTCTCCTGTCCGTGTGAAGGCTCCACACCTCCCACAGCGTTGGCAACAAGGGCAACCAGAAACCGAAGCAGAGGCCATGGAAATGATGGCAGCGTCATTACGAGTGTGTGGGCTGCTGAACCACCACATGGTTCCTTCACGAGCGGAACGGGCGGTGACACTGGGCATCTCCGTTCAAGTGGTGTCCAAAGCCGGTGTGCTTTGGGTGAAGAACAGTAGCAAACTACCGCGCGTTACATTCAGCACCTACTCCGATCACACCCTGCCCACAATCATCATGGACCAGGTTTGGCTTGGTTGTGGCGTGATGGTGTCCACCTGTCGATGACCTTGGTCATGTGCGTGCACAGATTTCTCTCCCCACGCGCATTGTTCATCCTCGGCCGTTGAAGCTGTGCCACATTGATGTGTTTACGCCTGATCTAGAGATGATTAGCGACGTCCTTCCCGCTTCCCAGATTTGTTGGTGTGTGCCACCGGACCACTTGGTTGTCAAGGCCAGCTATCGTGACGCTTTCGAGGTTGTCAAGTACGAACCGCATGCAGATGTTGTGCTGTCGCCGTTTGTTGAGTCACACCCGGTTTGTTCCCTCCCAGATACCTTGGAGGCAAGGTGGCGGACGCACGTCACAGGCGCAGGGCGGTAGAGAAACAAGTATCCGACCAAACAGCCTCGATGAAAGCCGTGAACGCTCGCATGAACAAGTGCCTGGCATCACTTGTCACAATGTCTAAAAAGGTTCGCGCAAGCATTACACTCAGTGATCTATCGCGACTCCGGGCAGCACGCAACATGGGAAGTCTCGCTCAGGATGTACTTCGCTCCCTTGCGGTGTTCCAAGGAGTTGCACCTGCACATGCGGACGTCAAGAGCGCAACCTCATTTCTGACGGCCGAAACGCTGCACATTATGACATCGCATGAACGGTTGCTCTCCGTACGGGTGCATCGGGATGCTGTACTGTTGCTCTTTTTGTTGTCTCACCCCCACTGCACCTCCCACCTTTCCAGATACCCCTGTCATCCATCCACGCCTACGCCGCCTTTGCCAGGCTTGACACAAGCCCGGCTTTTGCACCTGAGAAGTTGTGTGGCATGGCACCGGTGCTACGGAAACTGCACGCCTGCCTTCAACTCGCGCTTAACTTCAGCACCTTAGCACGGCAATGCCGTTCGGTGCGTGACGCGTTGAGCTCATGCACTTGGCCAAAGTGCACCGACCTCACGCTTGTATGTGGTACCGCAGCTGAATATGCGATCCCAGCGCATAGCTCGAGCACTGTCACAGCTTCCAGCTATCCGTCTGGCCTCTGAAGATGTGCTAGACAGCCTTCAAGAGCGTCTGGCTGCCGCCAAAGGCCGTCATTCACGACACCATGATGTCGAGTCTCACGTTGAGTTCAGTCAAGCTAGGTACGGTACTTCACAGTGGCGAGCACCCGCAGTTCGGGGTGTGTGGTGTGGGTGTGGGTGTGGATGCATATGTGCACGAGTGGACGGTGCCTAATGGCGGTGTGGTTTGCTCAGGGGGTTGGACAAGAAAGCCTCCTCTTTTTTCATTACAGCCCGCGACTCAGCGGTTGTGATAACACCCATCCTCAGCGTGAAAGCCCACACCCCGGCAGCAGCACCACATCGTGTACGGCGGCGATCTGTGACACGAATTGCTGCTCGTCCCAGGCGAATTTCCGTGGCGTCGATTCACAGCATCGGGCAGGAGGCACGCTTGGACGAGGTGAGGGCCGTGTCTTCCACACCAAGTCAGTTGACTGTTGTTATGTCCCCTCACGGAACGTGTGCACAGGGCGAGGACACCTTGGCAGTGCTCCGTGGCCAATTGACAATGGAAAGCCCGGTGCACTTGCGACACACACAGAGCAAGCGTCATATGCCTGACTCCCGAAGCTCCACAACGATAGCAAGAACCATGTCCACGCATCATGTTGCTATTGCAAGTGAATCGGAGGGGAGCACAAAGTCAATATCGGGTGTCGCGTCGAGACCCCGGTTTGCGGTTCCATCTGTGTCCACAGCTATGTCACCAGCGCACAAAACCCGAGCCAAGGGCAGCAGCCTCACCCCAAGTGGAAACAAGAGGTCTTCGCTGTTAGGGTGTCTCAACAAGGGAGTGCTGAATGAAATCGAGCGCACCCTTCAAAACATGTCACGCGCCAAGACATTGGCGAGGAGCGACGCGGCGGATGCAGCGACCAATCTATTCACAAAGGTGGGTGTGTTTGCGTGTGTGTGTGTGTGTGTGTGTGTGTGTGTG
>Ga0213833_1002978_pt1 | contig 10612 bp, 12 predicted proteins | sample SWATP21_FD_160575 | JGI IMG/M metagenome (GOLD analysis project Ga0213833, IMG submission 160575) | Coastal seawater microbial communities from Marineland, Florida, United States - SWA TP2 #1 | ecosystem: Environmental > Aquatic > Marine > Coastal | place: USA: Florida | collected 2016-08-14
CACCGGCGTCACCCCCCGTGGGGGGTGAGTTGGGGTTGCCATCGCTCTTGCTGACCCCGCCGCCAAGCACGCGCGCCGGCCCGAACTGGCGAAAGCGGACGTCGGAGGCGCTACCGATGCGCCCGGCTTCAGCCAGGGTACGGCGGTGATCCTTGGACTGCGCCAGGTCTTGCTCTTGCAGCAGCTCCGGCGTGTAACGTGACGTCGTGTCGCCCAGCCCGAGCTGCCCCTTCACGTTGAGGCCCCACACCCACACGTTGCCGCTTCGTGAGCGCACCAGGGTGTGTGCATACCCGCACGCGGCTTGCACAAACGTGGACCCATCCGCGGGGTCACTCTCCATGACCAGCGCTGGGATGTCGGTCTTGGTGACGCGCCCAATTCCCAGCTGCCCGCACCCGCCTTCTCCCCACGCCATGATTGCACCCGCCGCGGTCAGCGCAACGGTGTGGCACGCGCCGCACGCCACGGAGGAAACGGGGACACCAACAAGGGACGAGATGTAGCGCGGGACAGGCTGGAAGTTGGCGGCCATGCCGGCACGACCGACAGCCTTCTTGCTGCGGTATCCCAAGCCCAACTGGCCTTGCTGCGTGCTGCCACACGTGAACACATCGCCCACGTTGCTGACGAACACGGTGTGCTTGTCGCCGCACGCCGCCTGCACAATGACTTGCTTCTCCAGGTGCAGCACCAACGCCGGCTCTTCCTCGGGGAGCATGTTTCCAAGCCCCAGCTGCCCCACCGCGTTTCCGCCCCACACAAACGCGGAGCCGTCCTCGGTGGTCATGGCGGCGTGAGTGCCGCCCCTGCTGAGGCGCGAGGCGAGCATGGACTGGCCGACCTCAGACACCGTCTCCTCCGACGCCCCCGCGAAGGTTGCGGACTCGTTGTGCACAATCCACCTGGTGCGGCTGTCGGGTGCCTCTGGTGCAATGGCGGTGATGTCCGCGGACGTCAGGTTGCCGGACACGCGCGTGAGCCGCAGCCCTTGGCAGGACGGAACGGGCTCCACCACGCCATCCGTGTGGGTGCCCCACGCAAATACGTCTCCGAACACGGGGTACTCTGAGCCGTACCCGACAGGCGCAGCCTCCTCCTCCTCCTTGCCGATGCTCGCGACGCTGGAGCCTGGTTCAGACACCGCGGCCGCCCCCCACTCTCCGGGCACATCCATGCTGCCGGCCGGTTCACCGCCAACGGTGGCGACACAAGGGCAGGCGTTGGGGCTTCAAAAGTGTGGCCACAACACCGAAAGCGCAGCACGGGGCTGTTGGGGTGCCGGCCGAAAGGGCTGCGCGTTCAAGTCATCCGTTGCTGCCGTGAGAGACACCGTGCAGCGTTGGACCACAATCAATCAAATTTGCTGGGTCACGGAATCAAGAATTCAGCCGGCAGCTGGCACGCTAGCGTCTGCTGCACTGCGACTCTGCAGCGCTGGAAACTCCGGACCCAGAGCAGTAACGGTGGATGGTGTCGTGTGACACGGTTACCAACGCGTTGTATTTCGTGGATCAAGGCAGAGTCAGTTTCGTCTGTCACTTTCCGCAGTGTTGCAGTGTAGTGTTTCAGCAAGCACTGTGCGTGGCCACCTCGAAGCCTTATTCCTGTGGCACAGCAACGAGAAACGTGAGCTTGGTTTACAAACACAAGTGGTGACCTTGAACTTGGGAAGCACTTTGCCATTCTTCGTGTGGAGCCAGGGCAGCTGGTGGCACCAAAACACAGGGTTGTGTGTGTGTGTGTGGGGGCACCGAAACATGGCAGTTTTGTTACAATCATGGGGTTGTGTTTGCCGAGCCGTACGGACGGTGATGCACCAGCTGGCAGGGGTTGGTTTGGCAAGCCAGAAGGCTGTCCACCCTTGTGCTTCCACCCACGGGGTGTGACAGCTGTACCATCATACGCAAAGCCGGGTAGTGTGTCCCGCTCGTGGTCGAGTGCTTCGTGCCGTGCGGCAGGGAGGCAGCATGTCACGCCTTCGTGGTTCATATGACTCGCCCATTTTGCAGCTCGATCGCAACGTGGACGACCTGACTTGCCCACCCCCACCACCATCTGTGCAGCGCTCGAGCACAGAAACCCAACGGTGGAAGGCGAGACACCGGGGACTGCTCCGTCGGGCTCAGACCTTGCCTTCCAACGAGCGCATTGCGGTCCTGTGTGCCGTTGCCCTTCTGGTTGCCGTGGTGCCATGGGTTGTCGTGAGGAGGTACGCTGCACTGGTGTTCTTGCACAGGCTGGCACGTCGATGAGTCTCACATGATGATGTGGTTTGTGTGTCACGTGTGCGCTGCGGCCCTGGTGCCTTCTTAGATGGGTCCACTGCTCCATTCGGACCGCACCTGAAGTGTTCTGCCAGTACGCCTGGGGTTTCGTCACCCTCTGTACGTGAGAACTGTTTTAGAGGGCGCGCTGTTTGGAGCCTGCTGCACCCTCTCACCTATTGATGTGTTCTTGACGTCATGTCGCAACGCAGGTCGGGGCGCTGGTCTTGTGGGGTTGATCTTGACGCTGGTGGTGCTGCTGTGGAAGTGGTACTGGGTCGCACGTCTGCGTGTGGACCTTGCACACCTGGACCCCGAGCAGCGGCGTTTGTTGGGGCTTCCTACAGACATGTCCCACGTCTCTCGCGCGTCTCCCACTGACATCGACGGCGACATTGACATGGGGGGTAGCAGCGGGTACCACACCCCCGCCCCTGCCGCCCGGACTGGCTCTGGGCGTGGTCAGGCATCGGCTGGCAAGTCCTCTGCGTCGCGACCATGGAGCCATGCGGCGTCCAGTCTGGGGAGTGCTGCGAGATCGGACGGTGCTGGCATGGGTGTGGGCGCGGGGGCAGGCGCTGGGGGCCCCGGTGCACCTGGGGGGCTCACACCTGGTGCTGGTCTGGGGATGGGGTTGGCCGGTGCCGGGGGTGGTGTCAACGACATGGGCATGTATGGGTGCGTAGCTGTGGCTGGTGCACATGTCGTTTCGTTTGTTTGTGTATGGTTATGGTTCGTGTGTGTTCCGGTCCACGTGTGGTTTCGTGTCTGCTGTGCCTTGGGAGGAGGAGGAGTACGGGGGCGGACGGGGGTGGTTGTGTGGACGTTTTGTGTCTCACTCGGCGTGGTGTGGTGCCGTGGTGCCGTGGTGCCGTGTCGTGGTGATGTGGTTGCATCAGGGCTGCGGCGGCGAACGCGGGTGTGTTTGGAGCAAACTCGTCAAGTTCGTTTCCCGCCATGTCGTACATGTACCAGTCTTCGAATCCCACACGCTTGCGCCGCCTCCGCGGTCGACAGTTGGGGCTCGAGGGGCGCTCGTCGGCCATTCAAGACAAGCGACAGTTGCGGGCGTTCTTGAGGTGCGTGTTGTTGCACACCTCCCATCTCATCCTTTTGACGATGGGGTTGCGCTTGTTGGTGCTGCCTTCCCACCAACAATGGACATGGTCGTGCAAGCGTTTCACGTGCGCGTGCTGGCTGTGTCGTGTTTGTGTTGTGACCAGGGAACGGTCGGCACGGGCACAGGTGATGGGCACCGGGCAGAGCACGGCTGATGCGGGGCGTGGTGGTGCGGATTCGCGTGGAATGTCGCCCGGGTACGAGCGATGCCTGATGTGGTTGTTCCGCGGCTGCGCAGCAGGCCCTGACCCACGGGTGGTTGCGTGGTGCGCTGTCTGGCCGGGCCGTGTACATGCATGTCCAGATTCGGTGTGGTTCCTTACGGAGGTGGGGGATCCGGGGCCGCATCAGCGTCGTTGGTGGGGAGCAGCGGGGGCGGGTTTCAGTCTGGCGGTTCTATGTTCTATGAGTACGCTCCGGGATTCAGGTTCGTGCCCCGTTGAGGCGTTGGCGCTGCCTGTCATGTCATGCGGCAAGGAGTCGGTGTGGTGAGCTCAGTTCGTAACGCGTTTCTCTTCCATCACTACGTCCTCTCCCAGCTACGATACATCTGCACGGTCATCATCTGTGCCTGGTGTTGGATGGGACAACTTGCATCAAGCTGAGCAGGTAAACGTGTTTACGATGGGCATGCGCCGCTTCTGTCGTCTGCCTGCATAGTTTTGTGTTTGCAGTTACCTGACCCATTTGCCTCGACTATTGTCGTGTTCGTGTGGCTGATCTACCACGCAGTTGATGGCGGAGCTTTCACTTTCCACGGAGCAAGTGCATGCTTTCGCCGAGAACTTGCGGCGCTTCATGGCAAAGTACTTGCAGGACTTGGTGCGTGAGCCGCAGCGGTACCCTGTTGCCTGGCAGCGTCTCACGTGTGGCAAACTTGCCTCAGTTCAAGAAGCTGGACTGGAACATCGGGCAACTCGTCAAGCAAGGTTTCCATCGAGACTTTCTGCTCGGGGATGAGCTCATGGGTTCTGTGCCGAATAATCCTTTGCATGTACGCCTTCTCGGAGCGTTTCGTTTCCCCTCCCTTCGCACTCGCTCATCTTGTGTGACTGCTGTAGGGCAAGATGCGGTTGAACGAGATGATTCATCGCCTTGCGAACGAAGTCACACGCTACAACGCTCGGACTCCATCAGGTGAAACCGTGCAACTTTGGAAACAGCGAGCTGAGGTACGCAACTGCCACGTCCACAGTCGCTCTCACTTGGAAGGACATCACTGACGACCGTGGGTTGGCTGTCTCCAGTTGGAAGAGTTCTTCAACATGCGCCGTGGTGGGGATCCGGCGTATGTCATGCACCGCCTGCGTGTGCTGTGTCGAGATGGGTACTTGGGCCGTTTCAACTGGGACGGAGGCGGCACATGGAGAGGGAGAAAATGGTCTGCAGAGCGCCCGTGTGATGCAGAGGTGCGTGTTGCGAGCCGAGACATCTCGGGCGCAACTGTTGTTGTACCGTGTCACGCCCTAAATGCGCGCGCGTTGTGTTGCGTTTCAAATTCCTCACGCCGCATGGTGGGGTGTTGCGTCGCCCAGTTGCTTTTGCATGCGTTTACGACCATGATGGATCGTCGGTTGAAGTCATACATGTCCTCCGAAGTCCAACCGTTCCGGAACCGTTACTGTCACGATGGACCGTCACGACCACGTGCGTGTGTGTAGGTTTCTTTGTCTTGGGCGCGTGCGGAGACGGTGCAGGTCTGCTGCAGCTCACGCATGTAATTGTTCCGTGTACCAGCCAAGGCGAAACTGGCCCGCAAGCATCCCATTCTGCAATTTGTCAGCTCCCAACCACCACATGCCTGTGTATTCGCTGGGGGAAAGCCCCGTCCCATTGTGGAGGTGCGTGTATTCTTGCTATGCGGCGCGCTGGGGACACAGGTGTTTGTGTTTGGGCCCCGTGCAGCAAGCTTGGGTGCCGTCGTAACTCTGGCGCGCGGCCTTGTTTGCAGGGCCGAGAAAACGTGTTCCAGGCCATTATTGTGTTCTTGTACTACGTGAAGAACGAAGAGAACGACAGGCTCGGTAGTGTGGACGTTCGCGACCTCACCCGACAGGTTCTCACGGTACAGCCGGGCTATTATGACGCCCTACACTTCATCCGACAGGACTAGACGCGGCTGTGCAAGCGGCCTCCGTTCGACATAACAGAAATACCATCAACACAACGCCGCGCGTGTTTCGAGATTGTCATTTACCCAGTGTCGTCCCATCCATGGCTCAGCACGCATACCAACACCAATGGGCATGATTTGGGACTTGTTTCACTGCGCCGGAGCGCATGATAACACAAGTTGCAGTGGGTAGGGCAAACCGGCTGCGTGGCGTTGGCGCTTCTGACGCATTGAATCGTTGACTTGCAACGCATACAGCAGCATGTCCATCACCACCAGCTCTCCCCACTTCATCCGTGTGCACCGCTCTGGCTCCGCAGTGGTATCAGCCTGGTCAGCGGATGGCTTTGAGGAGCTGTCCAAATCGTTCACGGGTCACTCCCGGCCCGTGTCGTGTGTCGCGGAAGGCGCGTTCGCCGTGTACAGTGCCGACGCCGGCGGTGGCCTGGCCTCCTTCAACGCCAAGACCCATGCGCTGCTTTGGAAGCGGCGCATCGTGTCCCACCAGCGATCTCTGGCGACACTGGGGCCCAAGGGTGTCGGGGTTCGCTTGCCGCGGGGTCGTGTACGGCCTGCGTCGTTGCATGTGGTTGGAGTCGACCTGCTGCTGATTCGCACGGTTGCCGCCGGCACGTCCGGTGCCCGAGCACAGCAGGCGGCTGCCACGTCTGCAGACGGCATTGATTCATCACAGCGATCTCGTGGCAGCGCGTCTGTGCCCGGACTTGCACCGTCACCCTCGGGCAGCCGCCGGAGTGGCGTGGCGTTGATGTTGGCGGCGTCCAACGAGGACAACAGCGGCGGCGGTAGCGGCGGCACCGACGGCGACACAGGCATTGATGGTGCGGACGACAGTGGCGAGGAAGAAGAGTGGACGGAGGGTGTGGGAGCGAGTGCAGGGACAGGCTACTTTGAGTACCTGGACGACGCCGACTCGGACGACGGAACCGCGGACGCGCACGCCGCGTTCATTGATAGTGGCGTTCCGGGCATGGTGCGGTTGTTTTCGGGCGCGACGGGAGTCGAGGTCGCCTCCTCGTTTCTGCGGCGCGTGGAGCGCTTGAACACCATTACGCAGTGCGTGTTCGTGCCCTACGACCAGCTTTCCGGCGCCTTCCGGACCAGCACCGGCAATTCGTCCCCCGGCGTGGTGGTGCTGGGTCATGTGGATGGTGTGGTCGAGGTATGGGATTGCACCGGCGCCCCCACGGCGTGGAAGTTGCGGTGGCATGGCTGCGTCGTGTCTCATCCATCTTCAGCAGCAAGCAGCCAGGCCCAGACTCCCCACACAGAGGGTGGGCACGGCTTGAGCGTGGGAGATCAAGCTTCCGCGTCAACAGCGGCTGGCGGTGCTGCGCCCATCACCATGTTGCGCGTTGCCAGCGATGTCCTCGTGGCTGCCTCAAGCGACGCTGTGTGTGCTTGGAGCCTTGCGTCCATCATGGCCATTGCCGGAAATGCCGATGCGCACTCTGACTTGGGCGGCGCGAGCGACGGTGCCGGGGCTGGTGTGAGACCCGCGACCCTTCTGGCATGGCTGTACCCCGGTTGTGACTTGTGGCACCGCCGCCCATTGCAGTCGGTAGCAGTCTTTCAAGACACACTGTACGTTTTTTGTGCTCTTGTGCTCGGTGTTTGACGTCATTGTCGGATCCGCGTATTGTTGCTGACGCTTTCGTTTGCATCCCCACACCCTTGCGCCTCCTCCCTTTGCACCTCAGGTTCACCGGTGCAGCAGACGGGACTGTGCGAGCTTGGACCTTGCGGTCACATCCAGATGGAGCCAACACACAGAACACACCTGCCCCACCTGTGACTGTGTGTCTGTGGATGACGTCAGAAGTGGTGTCCCATCGAGATTCTGTCACCCACCTTGCCCACCCCGTGAGCGCCAGTGCCGGCACACGATCGTCTCTCATGTCCACACACCCTCTGTTGCGGCGGCTCACGTGCCGCTCTCGCCGCGCCCCGGTTGCACTGGCTGACGTTGTGGTATCTGCGGGCGAGGATGGGCGCGTGAAGGGGTGGCACGTGACAACTGGCCAGGTGCTGTGGTACGTGAAGCCAGATGAGCGGCGTATCAAGTATGTACGCGCGACCTTGCAGGCACACAGTAACGTGCTCCTCCCCCCCCCTCTTGTGTGCCCCTCTTGCTTCCTTCCTCGCCTCCTCTCAGGTATCACGACGGACCAAGCCGGGTCGTGGACTTAACGATGACGCACGGAGGTCCCTCGTCCCAGTTGCTGTGCCTGGTACTGTTCTCGGACAGTTCCGTACACGTCCTGGAACCCCGCACCGGTGGTGTGGTTGCAGCCTGGGTGTGTGGCGACCGTGAGTGCTCTGCCATTGGCACGGCAGGGAACGCTGTGTGCGTGGCCAAAACGGGAACACGCACCTTGTCTCTGTTTCGTGTGGAGGCTGGCATGGTGGAGCGATGCTGGACGTCACCGATGGATACGGCGCACACGGCAGAGGTGACGGCGATTGTGGTCACACGCGATCGCGTCTTTACAGCTGCTGGACCAGAGGTGAGGTGTTTTCAAACGCGCGAAGCGGTTGGTCACAACGCCGACCCTGCCAGTGCCACAGCCACATCTGCCTCGACAAGCCAGCACAAACACACAGGGATGGGTCCTGACCCGAACGCCCAGAGCTCACGCCGTAAGCGACCAGTTGAGGATGACGGTGCCGCGGGACAGTTGCTGTGGGTGTCCTGGGCTGTGGACCGCCACGTCGAAGACATTACTGTGTTGGTGCTGGTGGGAGGTACCATGCTAGCCTCAGGCGATGCAAGCGGCGCAGTGAAGTGTTGGCATCAAGAGTCTGGCGCACTGCTGTGGACCACACAGGCTCAACGTGCCTCAGCAGTGAGCTTTATGTCAGTTGTATCCGAGCAGCGAGGGGAGGCCGTGATGCTTGTGTGCGGAGACCGACGAGGCGGTGTTGTGGCCTTGTCTGGGGACGGTGCAGTGGTGTGGCGAAGGGACGTGGCTGCCGCCATGTCACTGTCACTGTCGCGTGCGCAAGACCGTCCTTTTTCGAAGGACCACAGCCCTGAAGGTGTCACCAGGAAGAGTCTGCGTGCGCCGGAAGAAACCGGAGCCGGCATTGACCCCCGCGGGTTCGACCGCGTTGCAGGCCCCACAGACCGTCCTCTCGCGGGTGTGGCAGTAACGAGCCGCTGTGTGCTGGTGTCGGAGCACGCAGACGTGTGCGTTGCCTTGGGGTCGCAAACCGGCGGCGTGTTGGGACACGCGGTACACGGGTCGTCACCGGAGGGCGGCATGGGTCCCACTGGTCGCGCTTGTAGCGCCCACCGCACCTCGCGGTTTGTTGTTGTGGTGTACGAGCATGGGCTGGCGGTGTGGAGCTGGGACGACCGCCGAGCAGCCACAGACGCAGCCACAGACGCCACACACGTTGACATGGGCGATGCCGTTGTGTTTACCCCCGTCTGCGGATACTTGCGCTCTCCGGAGGTGGCCAACGCACGATTTCTGGACGCCAAGGTGGCGGGTGCCTACCTGTATGCCACTGTGGCGGACGGATCGGTGCTGGCGGTGGACTTGAACACCGCGGCACTGTGTTGGCACAGCGAGAAGGTCATGGTGGCCGCTCGGGGTCTGGAGGTGATGAACAACCTCATCTTCAGCGGCTCCATGCAGGGTCTCACCACATTGAATCGGTACAAGTTCCAGACGTACGGACTAGAAATCGTGCACCACGTGGAACAAGAGAAGTTGAAGCGCGACGTATTCGCGAGAGAGTACACCCCTCCGCTGCTGATGGTGTTCGATTCACGTACGCACAAGTTTCTCCACATCCCTTCTGTCGAGTCGTCGCGACCTCACATCACGTGTGTCTCATGCCCTTTGCAGTGGTGTTGATCGTAGAGTTGCTTCAGCTCGCTCGGTACTCGTTGACGAAGGCTGCACCTCGAAACCTCCAAACCCTCAAGTCAAAATTGGATTCCAGCACCAGCTTTGGTCTCCCTGAGATCCAGTTTGTCCAGCTCCAGATTGGCGTGTGCGTGGCAGCACTTGCGTTGTGCCACGGCTTGCCACGGCTTCACTCACACCCACGTTGATTGTTGTATTGTGTTGTTGCCGCTTCGCCCTCCAGATACGTGTCGTTGGCGTTGTTATTGGTGCTGCTGTCGTTTTCAGAGCGACTGGAAACACAGGCCGCCAAGCGTCCCCATTCGCTGTGGTGGCGTGTGTTTTGGTTAGTCACGCAAAAGCTTGTCGAGTTTGGTAGTCGAAGCACATTCCTTCCTTTCATCGAGATTCTCATCCAGCCGTTCGACTGGTACGTGCCTGCGTAGGTACACATGTGTGGACTTCTCTCACCGAGAATCTTTGCCTTTCTTTGTGTGTGTCCTGGTGCGTACGGTCCTGTGTTGTCAACGTCAGCACAAAGGGCGCGGATGGGGTGTATCGTTTGGACGCGGACACCAGTCGAACCTGTTGGAACAATGCAGCGCATATTGTGCACTGCATCGCAGCTGTGTTTGCGGTGTCGATGTACTTCATCGTCAGCCTTCGTGTGCTGTATTCTGGCGGCATGTTGTCAAACGTTGAGTTTCGCTTGATGCGGTTTTGGCGGACAACGGAGGATAAGTTCCAACCACGTCATGTGCACCCGCTTTCGGTTGCTCGAGTACAGTGCGTCACCACGCATCCGCTGTGTCTTGACGATTCCCACCTCTCCCGTAACCTCTGTGTCTCGGGTCTCTAAAATTGTCTTCCAGGTATCGCGTGACTGCCATGATGATGAAGCTGCTGCTTGTGGTCACTACTCTGCTGTTCACGACGAAGGAGTTGGTGCTGGCCGTGGTGCCAGTCGTCGCTTGCGTCGGTCTCATCACCGCAGGCCTGGTGTGGCCACCGTTTGTAGCTGCGAGCGGACCCCCACTCACGACAGTCCCCAAGTCGAAGTTGATGGACCAGCGGCGCAGCACTGCAAACGTTGTGCGCACGGTGCTCGATTTTGGCATCTGGTGGACGTACTTGTCTGGGTTGGCGTATGTCCTGTGAGTGGCGGCTGGTTGGTTGCACCGCCCGTGGATGTTGTGTTCGACGGGGATTGTGCCCCCCCCCCCCCCCCCCCCCCC
>Ga0213833_1002979_pt1 | contig 10612 bp, 16 predicted proteins | sample SWATP21_FD_160575 | JGI IMG/M metagenome (GOLD analysis project Ga0213833, IMG submission 160575) | Coastal seawater microbial communities from Marineland, Florida, United States - SWA TP2 #1 | ecosystem: Environmental > Aquatic > Marine > Coastal | place: USA: Florida | collected 2016-08-14
GCTGTGATTGACATGGACAACATAAAGTACTACGCGACTGTGCCACTTACGTCTCACGCAGCGGACCGCCTGCGCCCCTTTGTGTCGCCTTTTCAGTCATTGGTGCGCATGTGTGGTCACTGCTTTGGACTGTAGTGTGGCATGATACGCAACGGGACGTCGGAACGCCTGCAGCAACCAGTGCACGTGTACGAAGAGAGGCTCCGCGCCTGCATCTCAGAGCTGCGATTTGTGCTGGCTCGGCAGATCGGAAAGTTGAAGGTCAGCGTCGTTTGCTGCAAAGTCAAAACGGTGGCAAGGGTGTTGGCGCCTGCGACCGCGCACTGGGTGGCAATGTTCTCGGTGATTGTCACCGAGGTAAGTGTTTTTGGACCGATGCTTTGTGATGCGACCCGTCCCTCACACAACCTTCGGCCTGTCTCTGTCCAGTTTCGCTTCGTATTGAATGTGTCTAACCAGGAAGGGTTTGTCACGCCCCGCCCCCTTTCCCCAAGGAAGTACAGAAACGCCCAGAGCTCTGTGAGCCGTGGCTTGCTTCTGTTGGCGGATGCTGTGGGGTGGGGTGGGTGCCGCACACGAATCGGTGCAGTGTTCTTTGGAATGCGTGCCAAGGCTTGGCACGGCACAACACAGGTTGGATGGGGCGGGGCCACACACATTGGAGCATAGCTCTTGGGATTGGTCGGACAGGCGCGCGTAGGAACATTTATGTCCACCCACATAAAATACCGGCGTGCGAGGCGCAAGTTCTCAGTTCTGTTCTGGCTGCACGACTTCGCCTCTTGTACGCCAAAACACCATGGCAGCGGAGCTCCCTTTGGAGGGCGATGGGCGAGTGGGTGAAGAGGTAGATGCCAATCCACGCGTGGAAGTGGATTCCCCGGCCACCATTGTCAACAGTGGGGCAGGGGCTGGGGCTGGAGCAGGGACTGGCGCTGGCGGGAATGAAGCAGCCGCACGACCCACCTCGAACACCCCCAGCGACGACGACAACGATAAAGATGCCGATGAAAACAACGGCAAGAGTTCGATTGCTGATGGCAAGAAAGAAGAGGAGGGCGTGGAAGAAGATATATGCAAGCGGGAACCATGGCGTCTTAGTTTGGCGCTGGGCCAATTTGTTGATATGCTCGACACGATGAACATCTGGTCAGACGCACAAGTTGTTGAAGTTGGTTCCCATGATGTGTTGATCCACTACACGTACTGGACATCCAAATGGGATGAGCGCGTCGCGAAATCTTCTCCGCGACTGGCTCCGTACGGCTCTCACATCTGTACGTCGTAGCCAATCGTGACTGAGATGACCAGCGTCCACCTCACCGAAACTTGGTGTGATGTTGTGTGGAGACTTCAGACATTGTTGGTGGTACACTCCGTGTTGGCCAGCAGATCGATGTGTTCGATGACTACCCCACCATCCGCAGCTGGACGGAAGGAACAGTCATCAACGTCACCGAGGATCAGATCCGCGTACACTTCAAAGTGCGATCGGGTGGTAGTGTCACACGACAAGTTGCTTGATCCTAGTTCGTACTTATGTTTTCGTTGGGATTACACTTTTTCTCGGCAGGGCTTCACCTCCAGGTTCGACAAGGACTTCGCGAAAAATTCCCACATGATCGCCCCCTTTGGAACGCACACCAAGCGGCGACACATTTATCGCCCTGTCAGCCAGAGTTATTGGCACAACCGCAAGCGCAAGCGATACATTAGCCAACAAGATCCGCGTCTGGTGCGTGCAGGTTTCGTGTGTGCACTGTTCCGTTTTTGTGACGTGACGTTGGTTGCGTTCGTGGGACGCCGCACCGTGGTCCGTTTCCAGAGACACTACCGCGACGCGCTCAGCCGGAAAGGTCTGTCGGTTCACCCCATGATTGGCGATGGAAACTGCCTGTTCCGTTCTGTCAGTCACCAAATATATGGCTCGCAAGACCACCACGCCATCGTTCGGGCACGCTGCTGCGATTACATGGTGCGGCGGTGTTGTTGCGTGTTGTGTGAGCAACCCCTTCACACGTGCTGACCTTGGCCTTGCTTGTCTGCTGTGCCACCGTTGTTTTGTGTTGCCAGGAAAAAGAGGCTCAGTGGTTTGCGGCGTTTGTTGTGGGCGAGCGTGCCGGCTTCATGGAGTATCTTGCCGACAAACGCAAGGATGGCGAGTGGGGTGATGACCCTGAAATCCAGGCCATGTGCGAGTTGTATGACCGCCGCGCGACTATCTTTGTCTATGATCCGTCTTCCGGAGCACGCGTGTTGCGTCGATTCCACGAATCTTCTTCTTCAACGCTCCCACCAATCCGGTGAGGCAGCTGTGTATGTCCACCACGTCTTTGCGTGGTGCTCATGTTTCGACGACGTTGTGCACAGGCTGAGTTACTACGGTGGTGGCCATTATGACTCTGTGGTCGGTGCCGACACCTCAACGCACTACCTGACGTTCGTTCACTGCACCGTTTTTGCTTGGCTGTACAAGTATGTGTTCTGACCCTATGCATGTGCTTGTGTGACAGGTCCGCGCCTGGCGAGCGTGAGCGCCGTGTGCTGTCATCCACTGCTCGGTCCACTATCGGCGAAGTACGATGGCCTGCCCCGGGGGCAGAGGTCCCATATTGTTTGTTGCTCACCGTTGATGGTGGTGTGTATCCAGGAGCGAAAGCAAAACCTTGCATCGACTGAGGGTGACTCCGCGTTGCGGCGGGCCTTGCTTGTGCGTGCCGCCATCGCGCTTGCGCCCCTCCTTTCGCTGACTCTTTGTGCGTTTCGCTCGTTGCAGCAATCACGAGAGGACTTTGACAACGAAGGGCGCAATCTGGAAGCTGCGATGCTCATGAGCATGAATGTCACCCCGACTAGCGGTATTGGTGGTGTTCCAGCCGATGATGCAACTGCCGCGATGCAGGTGTGTCTCTTGCTGTGGCAAATGGACGGATTCGTGCGAGAAACAAACATGTCTGACATGGCATGCTTGCTGCTTGATGTGTGCGTGTGTGTGTTGGGGAGACCAGGCAAGTCTGGCAGAAGAAGCTCGGAGAAAAGCAGAAGATGATGCGCTGCAGCGCGCTCTGGAGGTTCGTAGGATCATGACCAGCGGCAACACCGTCGTTGTGTGTGTGCAGCATCTGACGTGTTACCACTGTGGCGCCCTTGTTGCCCCTTGCCTCTCCCACAGCAATCTCTTCAGCCCCAAGAAACTGAGGACGAAGCAATGCAGCGCGCACTGGCGTTGTCCATGGCGCCGTCAGACCCTGACGCGGCGCTTGCGGCGGCTCTTCGCGCATCCATGGACGCGCCGCCCGATGAAGACACCGCCCTGGCCGTTGCTATGGCTGCTTCCATGGGAACCGCAGATCCTCCTGCTCATGCTGCTTCAGAGGACGACGCATTGGCAGCCGCGTTGCGAGCATCCATGGCAATCGAAGATCCCAGTGCTAGTGGCGCCGGTATCGGGGAGCAAACCCCCGCCGCAGCTGTGGCAGCACCGGGCCCATCGCAACCAGACGCCACCGGAGCCCCATCGCAAGCTGGATTCGCCGACGCACCCCAGCCAGGAGCACATATGACAGAAGAGGAAATGCTGCAGCTTGCTCTCGCGCTGAGTGCGGATTCGTAGTTGGGCTCAGGCTTCTGGCGGGGTGTCCGATTGGGCTAACTTGACATGACATAAACACCCACACCTTGACATCCTTGCTCGCTGCCTGTGTGCTGACACCTGCTTCGCCATGGCGTTCAATAGCTTCAGCGGGACGCAGAGTGCCGCGCCTCACGCTTCGCAGCAGACCTTTGCCTCTACACAAGGTGCAGGGGTGGCGATATCAAGGGCCCAGTTCACAACCGTCATTCGGCGTGCGTAAGAACTCTGCATGAGTGCTGCGGGTTCCTTTCAGCAAGTCTACCTTTCCTGAGCATTCTAACCGACGGCGTTTGTGTGGTGCTCGCGTGTCATTACAGAGTGGAAACTTGAAGCCGAGGAGAGGAGCTACTATGATCGCTTGTTCGATGTGGTGGATGCAGCCAAGACCGGCTTCGTTGCTGGCGAGCAGCTTGTTCCGCTTCTGCAGAAGTCAGGTTTGGGCCAAGAACACATGCGCTCCGTATGTCAATCGCCTGCACTGTTTGGCGTGCTATTCGACGAAGGCCATGCATAGACTGACCAATGTGTTCTTTTCCCGCCGCCTGTCTGAACAGATCTGGAACTTGTCGAACTGTCGTGGGCAGCCGACACTGACTCGCGCGGAGTTCTACATAGCCATGCGGTTTGTTGCACTGGCGCAGATGTCGTTTCCGCTGTCGTTCCACACGTTCATCACCCACGTCAATACGATGCCCTTCCCTACGTTCCCCACCTTCACCGGCGTTCCCAACCCTCGCCCCTTGCGAAAGCAGGGCGCACCAGCGACGGCTGCCGCTCCCGCTGGCGTTTGGGTGGTGCGCAAGGAACTGGTGCCCAAGTTTCGCCAGCGGTTCACAACCGTGGACGCTGATGCGGACGGGTACATCACCGCCGCTGAGGCTGCTGAGTTGTTTGGCGCCTCCAAGCTGCCGCCACCGGTACGCAGGCGCTGAACCATGGCGGGTGTTGTGCGCAAGTGCGCTTGCTCGGTCACGCGGCTAGTTTCACACCTTGGGTATTGGTGTGTGCGTGTGCATGTATGTGCGTGTGCGTGCGTGCGTGCGTGTATATGTATATATGTGTGTGTATATGTGTTGTGTTGTGTTGTATCTCGTTGGGCAGGTGTTGAAGTCCATCTGGCGCTTGTGTGACGTTGACGGCGACAAGAAGCTCGACTTCCCCGAGTTCATCATCGGCATGCACCTTGTCGTGACATGCATGAAGACCAAAACGCCACCCCCGGCTGTCCTGCCACCGACACTGACCAAGCCTGCCATGCAGGCACTGATTCGTGAGGCTTCCGCCTCCCCATCTGCCCCACCCACCACCAATGCTGCGGCGCCGGCTGTCTCTTCACAGCCCACCCCCACTCCCACCCCCACCACCGTGTCGGTCTCCCATGCTTTCGCTGACATGGGCACCGCCACCAACGCCCCTCTGCGCGCACCTTCTTCCTCTGTCACCGCCGGCGCCCCACCGACGCCCACCGCTGCCCCGACTGGCAGCGGCAACGGCAACGGCACCAACAATGGCACCAACAATGGCACCGCCGCCGCGACCTCCGCCTCCACACCCGCAGGATCACCACGCAATCAGGGCAGCATGCCAACCACCACCACCACCACCACCACCACCACGCCGCCTGGCGTGTCCACACCATCCACCAGCGCCGCGGCATCGAGGACAGCCGTTCCGTCCTCCGCGGCGTCTGCGCCCGTGGTCACACCGAGCGTGCGCGCCACGACAGTGTCCTCCGCTCCCAGGTCCGCCTCCACCACATCGCAGGCGCCATCGTCGTCCTCCACAACGAGGCGCCGGCTGTCGATTGAGCGCTCCCACAGCACCAACCGTGTGACCTCGACTGCGGCATCCCACCCCCACCCCCACCCCCATTCAGAGGTGAGAACTGAAAGGAGCGTTTCGTCTCTCCACCGTCGCGGCTCGTGTTGTCGCTATGTCCTGTTTTACTTTCTCTTTTCGTTTGCAAGTGGAAAGTGTGTTGCTGTCGTGTAGTGTAACGCAAGCTGTGGTGTGTCACGTGTGCATGCGTGCTGGGTGTGTGTCGTGTCCCTCCAGTGGCGCCGGCGCAGGTCAAGTTCCACGACCTCCCGCAATGGGAGTGGTACCATTAACACCAACCAGGTGCGTGCAGCGCGGATCTGGAGCTAGAGTTGGACCTGGAGCTGGCATGGTGTTGCAGCGTGCTGGGGATATGCTTTGCACTGCTTACGTTTACGTTTGCTATGGCACGCTGCAGCCTGACATCAAGCAAGTTGTTGCTGGTGCTGTGGAGGCTACAAGCAAAGTACTAGCTGGTCAACGCGAGAACTTCGAAACCATGGCGGATAACTTGTGCGTCGCCAATAGAAGCCGTGCTCGTTTGCACGGCCCTTTCTGTTTTCTTCCTCCTCACTTGTAGCGGTTGTCTGCGTATCAGCGGCATCGTGAAGGCCGCTGCACAGGAGCTGCAAGCAAGCTTAGATGAGTTGCTATCCCATGAGGCGCGCCTGGTGCAGCAGCGTCAATCCACTGCCATGGAGGCCATTGGTGAGCTGGAAAGACTCAAGGTACCGTTTCGTGACTGTGGCAGGAATAGTTTGGGGCTGGGAAAAAAAAGGACAAGCGCACGTGCTGTTGCCGTTCACGCCTTGTGGGCAAGTGGAAGTGGCATGCTCGTGGGTCACGATCATCGGTCGTGTGTGCAGGTGGAGCGTGGAGTGCTGCAACATCAAATCCAAAAAGCTCGTGCGCAGGCCGAGGTTTGTTTGTGTCGTGTGTGAAGTTGCTGCCGTGTCGGTGTGCTGTACCATTGACAAGGGTGACCCGCGTCGAGTGTGTTCAGGAAGAGGCTGATAACTTCCATGTCACGGAACACGAGCTGTTGTCCTTACGGCAGGAGATTGAGAAGCTTCGCGACGAGAAAGAGCAGGTCTTGCGCGTACGTGTGGCGAACAAGGTCATCGAAGCTCCGGCGAAGTGATGTCAAGGTGCTTTCACTGCTGACACTGTGTGTACTGGACACAGGCGATTATGGAGGGTAGCAGCCAGCGTATGGGCATGCAGGCACAGCAACGTGCTCTGTTGCAAACCATTTCTGACCTTCAAGTCGATGTGCGTCCCCCCCCCCCCACCACCACTACGCACGCACACACACACACGCGCGCGCGTCCTCCACATCCATTTGCCCCGACCTGCAGTCGTCTCGTTGCCTACGTTTTGTTCCTTTGTCCGATTTGGCGTCGGGGGATTCTCGCTGATGTGTGCCGTTGTTGTGCGTGCGCAGCTGGAGCGGTTGACAGCGGAGCGCAACACCGTGAACGCAGAAGTGCACCGAGCAGAGCTTGCTGCGTCGCAGGTACGTTCAATAGGGCGTCAAGGCTGGGAAGCAGCCTGGGCGTGCGTTGGTCCAAACACTGACGCGTCGTTGGTGTGTGTGTTGTGTATGCCAGACTCAAGTGGCTGCCAAGGAAATGGAGGGTATCACCGCGGCTCACACGCAAGCTGCAAAGCAGGTACGTGCGCTTGTGCTTCTCAGTGTGATGTGGCTGGTCTTGTTGTTGACTTTGCCTCGTGTTCACCCGTGTCCTGTGATGTTGGTCGTGCTTGTGTGTTTGCGCGCCAGAATCGAAGCGAAACCGCCATGTTGGAGGCCATGTGTGCCGCCCAGAGACGCATGGCGCTTCGCGTGCGCAGTGAAACGCAGATGTTGCAACGAAAGTTGCAGCAGGCGCTGGATGCCGAGAATCGGGCCTCAAGCGACTTTGCATTGGTGAGCAACGAGTGGCATGGTGGCCACCGTGGATGTGTACCCGTGGTGACACCGTGTGTGGTTGCGCTCTGTCGTGACAGGCCCAGAGCTCGTTGCGAAGCGCTGAAACAGCCCATGAACGTTCCACCGCCAACAAACGCGATGCCCAAGCCAGTTTGCGCGTGTGTTACCCTTGTGGTGTGTGACTGGGGCTCTGCGACTGTTTGTTGACCATGTTCGTGTCGTGTCTGACTGTGGCCAGGCGGCACAAGAGGAAGCTGCTGTGGCACAAGGGCAGCAAGCTGCTGTCCGCAGTCAGTTGGTGGCACTCGTGGTGCGTACGGGGCTGGCTGCATTGCTTCGGTACCGCACACGTCATGTCATGTATGCTAGCACGCGATGCGATGACATGTCTCCTTGTGCCTACACCAGACATCCCGTCCTTCCGCGCCCACCAGCGCCTTTGCGACTCCCACCACGGCAGCAGACGTCGACGACGGCGCTGCTGCACCGGGTGCCGGTTTCACCACTTTCGACGACGACGGAGCAGACGCCTTCGACGATGCGTTTGCTTCACTGGATGCCGACGTGGCATCTGCCACACAAGACGCTGCTTTCACCGCAGCTTCAGCTTCAGCTTCAGCTTCAAGTACAGCTCCGGCTCCGGCTCCGGCTCCGGCCCCAGTCGCAGTCGCAGCGGTGGCGGCGGCGACCCCAGATGCTCTAACCGGCGCGTCCATGGATGATGAGTTTGATGACGCGTTTGCTGCCTTTGGGGACGAGTTTGGGAAACTGGAGACAGACAAGGCACAGGACCCTGCTGCGCCAGTGGACGACGACAACGCGGATGCGTGGGGATTCGCCGACACCAACACTGCTGCGGCACCCGCCGCGCCGGAGTCGAGCGTTGTGGATACCGCAGCTGCGGTCGCGCCCGCCATCGTCGCTGCCGAACCCGCTGTGGCACCTGCCACACCTGAAACCGCTGCAGCCGAACCGACACAGGCCGCGCCAGCAACGGGAAGCGATGGTGTGAGCGGCGGCGAGGGTGGTGGTGGTGGTGGTGCTGATGATGATGCGTTCGGGGCCTTTGGTAGCAGTGACTTTGACGACGCATTTGGCGCGGCGGACGTGACGTCGACGGGGGACGCGGCGCCCGCTGCGTTTGACGACGGGTTTGACGACGCGTTTGCAAGCCACGACGACGCGTTCGCAAGCCACGACAGTGCCTTTTCCTCCGGGGCCAACGGAGGTAGCAGCAACTCCAGCCACCAAGAATCTCCCGCTGGCGGCGCAGCGACCTCCGCTCCCGATGATGCCGCACGCGACTCCACCTCCGGCAGTAGCGCGTTTGGTGACGCCTTTTCCCCGACCTTTGACGCGCCCGACGCACCGCCTCCCGCAGCGGCACAGCCTGTGGCCCCCACGGCGTCGCCGCCCACGCCAGTTGTTGTCTCGGAGAGCGCCAGTCCGTTGCCGACTGCAGCTGCTGATGTTGCGGGTAGCCCCACCGAGGCACCTCCATCATATGACGCCGCTGTGGCGTCGGTCTCCTCCCCTAGCACCCCCGTCGTCGTCACGCCTCCAACGGCCGCCGCCACGACGAGCTCTGCGTCTCAAGGCAGCGACGATGACGCGGCTGCGGTGACCTCGCCGACTCCCGTGACGGCTGAGGCAGCCAACGATGCGACGGCCGACGATGGTGATTGGGACGGGTTTGATGCCACCACTCCCGCACCTGCACCCAGCGCCGTGGACGCTGCTGCTGCTGCTGCTGCTGCTTCCGGCACGACTGCTGTCGCGAGCGCCAGGGCTGGCGACAACACTGAGGCGAATGCAGCTGGTGGCACTGCTGCTGTGGTTGGTACTGATAACGTGGAGGCTTCTGCGGGTGGAAATGACTGGGCGAACGCGTTTGGCGACGACGCGTTTGGTGACGCAGATGACTTCGCGGGTGCTTTTGGCGCAGAGGCGGAGGCGGAGAAGGCTGCGGCCTCAAACCAGCCTGCGGGCGACGATGGGTGGGCTGATTTCGACGCAGACTTTGCCGCGCCCTCCACAGACTCCCCAGCGCCTCCTGCGGCGGCCGCGGCTGCTGTCGCAGACGATGATGACTGGTTCTCGTGATGGTGAGAGTTGTCCGCCGTATGGGGTGTGCCCGACTGCTGCTGCGCGGTGGTGGCGCTGGGGCAACACACAAGTTGTGACACAACAGCAAAGTACAAACGCAAGATTGCTTGCTACCTACACACGCAAACGGCCAGTGCTTTCTTGACTGGGGAGCATGAACAAGACAAGTGGGGCCAAAACACAAGCCCCCCTTGCTGGACGACGAACACGGAAGGTCGCGACAACGGAAATCACACAACATCCTACACAGGATACACATGAACACATCCACGACGCTGGTACATGTAAACGAGTCTTTACTCGCGCACCGGGGCTGGTACAGCTGCGACAGATGTTCCCGCGCTCATGGGATGCACCTCGCCACTGGAACCGCTTGTAGCATCCTGCCTCCCTCCACTGCGATCCAACGACGACGTTGGCACTGCGGTCTTGGATTCCCCAGGATCTTGAACCATGGCAGGGACGTTGAGGCTGCGTGGGCGTTGCTCAACATCGCTGGTGCCGAGAAATTCCATGGTCAAACTGCACCGAGCCACTGTGGGCAGCAACAGCAGCTCCGACAGGTACGACTGCAACTGGGACAAGCGTTGGGAGAGGAACTTTGGCTCACCGCCGCCAACAAGTTTCTTCGGCGGCAGTTTAGGCAGCTTGGCGCGGGGAAACTTGCTCCTGAGGCGTTGGTGCAGGCGAAAGAAAGAGCTGTAGCGTTTGTCAACCTCCCATGCGGTGCCTTCATCGCCAAACACTTGCACCGTGTACGTCTGTCACACAAGGGGCAGGCGCATCGTTCGTCAGCAAGGAAGGCCATTTGCAGATACTACGCTGCACGACACGCACCACAAAGTCCGCACGCTCGACGGCTTCTGTAATCTGCGTTTGTAGTGGCGTGAGGTCCATTGCTGTTCAGTGAACGGTGTTCACCGCGCTCCACAAAGACACTGCTAGTGCTGGTCGCCAAATCTAGTTGTGCTCTGCGCCGCAGAGTCTGCGGAGGACAATGATCTTTCAGAACTAGTAAGTCACAATGCGGTGCGCGTCCCCTCCGAGCACGTTACATTGTGTAGCGCGCTGTCACACACCTCAGTTGAACGACCTTCGGCGCTGCGTCGACGCACATCACT
>Ga0213833_1002981_pt1 | contig 10604 bp, 6 predicted proteins | sample SWATP21_FD_160575 | JGI IMG/M metagenome (GOLD analysis project Ga0213833, IMG submission 160575) | Coastal seawater microbial communities from Marineland, Florida, United States - SWA TP2 #1 | ecosystem: Environmental > Aquatic > Marine > Coastal | place: USA: Florida | collected 2016-08-14
GACGCGTTCGAGACGACGGAACGGGATGAGTACACACTGGCACCGCCTCGACTTCCAACGCTTCTTCGTGAGGCAGCGACAGACCCCACATCGTCACGCGCAGACGTGGCACGCAACTCTGGGTCCCTGGGTGGTTTAGACGCGATGGAGTAGCCCGAGCGAGCCGAGCCCATCATGGAGCGCGCAGTGCCAGACAGGACACCGACTGGATTCCCGGCGCTTGCCACGGACCGAGCGGGGGTGTTTCTGCCCCCATGTGTGGGAGGACGCATGGACGGAGCGCCTGTGGTGGACGGGCGCTGGTTCCAGGGGTAGTCGGACATAGTGAAGTTGTCCGCCACGCCGTAGGATTTCATGTCGTTGCGCCCAATGCCGAGGAGCGACGAGTACTTCACGGTCGTCTTCAAGCCCTCTGCAACACAAGACAGTACAGTACAGTACAGTACAATACAATACAGTGCAAGCGACACACAGCACGCGCGCACACACACACATCGGAGTTTGCTGGTGAGGGGAGAGGGTCTCGACGCATGCAAGTGGGTGGCACAAGCAAGCCTACACGCACGCACCATCCACGAGCCGCTGCGTGCGCTTTTCGGTCGTCACACGCTCTGGGCGATGAAACCGACTGGCGGAGGTGCGCAGCAACACGTCTCCTTCTCGCTGAAGAAACTCACTGACGTGACCCTGGTCAAAGTGTTTTCGTTGCTTCCGTTGCACAGGCGGAGCGTCTTCTTGTGTGCCGAAGGTCTTGCCCGTCAGCACATTGAAGCCGTTCTTCTTGTCACGCGAGTCCAGGTACTCACGCCGTCGCTCTGTGGCAGCACGCCTGCGAGTCGCTTGCATTACTTCGTGTTGCTTGCGATCACAGTCCTGTCCTATCTCTGACTGATTCCGGCGTTGAAAGCCTGCGCATCACAACACGCACAAGAACACACAATATGAGGTACACCGTGCGCGCACACGCACACCCGCGCACACACGAAGGGATCGCGCCACCACACCAAACACAAACACCACACCACCACGCCACGCTTCCAACGAGGCAGTGCAACAGCTTGTGCGTGCGCTCTCCCACACACCTTTGTGAAACCGAGTCGTCCTGGTTCCGCGTGCAGGCTTCCATTGGTTACCGCCCGCAGACTGCAGGTACTCCCAATTGTGAAACTCATGTGTGACAGGTACAGCACGCTTGCCAAATCTCGCTGCTCTCTGGATTCTCACGAGTGGTTGGTTGGGGCGCACATACACGGGACAGGCGGGATGGGAGACAGTACTGAGTGAGCAACCACGCACACACACGCGTCGCACGGCCGCACTCGCACGCTGACCCCCCGCCACAAGCAACGCACCGGGTCCTGCCTCCCAGCCCCACCGCCGTTCAAGAAGTCTGCAAGCATGGGTCACGGCGCTGGTATCTGCCCCTGTCACCACGTGGTGGAGGTATCCTCTGCCGCTGTCGAGCAGATGTGTGCGACACGAGAGTGGCCGTTGCACCTGGATTTGTCACGTCAAATTCGCACATATGCAACTCGCCGATTGTTTATCGTTGTGCATCACGCTCGCCACGCAACCATGGCTGGCTTGGGGTATGCAGAGGACGAAGAGCTCAACGAGCTCAATGCACAGGTAGGTTCGCGTGTAGTCGCGCGGAATGGCTGGGGTGGTGGCTGTGTGTTCTTCTTTCCTTGCCTTGTTGTTGACCGCGTTCGCACGTGTTGCTGCTGTGTTGGCTGCATCCTATCTCTTTCCGCACGCCTGTGTTAGCTCGAGGGCATCGTCAGAGAAAATGAACAGCTCATGTGCGAGAATGAGCTGTTTGCGAGCTATCTTTCGCGCCACGCCTCGGTAGGAGTGGGTTGTTTGAGCTTGTGTGCACGCCTTCCAGCTTGTTTATGCGCACTCCCTGGTTTGTGCTTCCGCAGGAGGTGAAGGATGTGGAAGTACAGGAAACGACAACCAAAAGCCGTTTCAAGGGCAAGTCTAAGAAATCAAAGGTCCCACAAACGTTAACTGTTGGTACGCCTGGAACCCCGTGCCGTCCAGTGTGCTTGTGTGGTTGAGGAGTCTCACATGGTCCCACAGACCAACAGCTCGAGCTGGCTACGGCGGAGCTCGATGAAGTGAACAAGGAGATTGAAGAAACCAAGAAAACCTCTGGCAGACTAATCGACACCCTTACGGTGCGTGTGGTGACGTCCATTCCACACCACGGAGTTGGCAGCTGGTGGGCGTGCATTGCATGTCCAGGTTACCCTGACTGTCTGCTTCTGTGCTGCGTCTATCCTGTGGGCATTACCAGGCGGTGCTCGAAGAAACGGATGTTCGCATCGCGGAACTGAAGAAAGAGGCGTATGAGTTCAAACGCGACATTGTGGTGGGCGCTGAAAACTTCAGAACAGGCAAGACCATGGCGGAAAAGGTCATCCGGTACATGGAAGAGAAGTTGCGACAAAAGGTGCGTACACGGAGTTGCATGTTGTGACCACCGTTGTGGCTCCTTCGTAAGAAGTGCTCAACCATCCCGAACCTCTCCTCTCCTCTCCTCTCTTTCTCCTCTCCGCTTGCGTGCCTGCGCTGATGCTCCACAGGATGCAATGATCGAGAAGCTGCGGCTGAAGAACGCCACGCTGAAGACGCACATCAAGAAGGTGGAAGTGCAGCTGAAGCACAAGGAGGAAATGGGCGATGTGTTGCACTACATTGATTTCCACCAGCTGCAAATTGAAAACAAGCAGGTTCGTCAGTGCTCTGCGATGCGCCCGGTCTTCCTCTTTGCGTCTCGCACCGTGCATATGCGCCATGCCTCACCCCTGTTCCTCCCCATGTCCTCAGTACCTCGCCAAGATTGATGAGCGCAACCAGGAGGTGACACACTTGAAGATGACCACCAGCAAAACCGTGCAACGCTTGAACGACCTCAAGGTCCGAGCCACTGCCTTCCGGGCCCACTCTTCCCTCTCGCGATAGCCCTGACTCACATGGCGGTTTGCACGTTGTTGCATGGGTTGCTGTGGGTGCCCCTTGCGCGCAGAAACGTTTGAGCGCGTTGATTCAAGAGTCAGAGTGGCTGAAACAGGAAATCCAGCAGCGCACGGAGCTGTTGACCAAGGTGCGTTTCGAGGAGATACATTTGCCAAGTGGGGGGAGTGTTCGGCTCGCGTGGCGTCTGACTGGTGGGCGTGTACGTCATGTGACGTTGTTCATATGGAGCAGCTCCGAGCCGACAATGTGGACGTGTCAGCACGGATAGCTGTGGAACAGAAGCAGCAGGACAAATTGAAGGCACAAGTCGAAGACAATGCAGACATGCCCTCGGTGCGTCACCATGCGGGAGTTGTGTGCCGTGCTTCTCGATGCGTGTTACTGACGCCCGACCTCGTGGTGTGCAGGTGTTGGACTACGTCAGCCAAAAAGCACAGATGTTCGAGCTGCAGAAGGAGGTTGCAAGCTGGAAGCGCAAAGTGGAAATCGCGTCGCTGAGTCGACGGGCATAGAGGATGTGCTTGTTCGCCGTCTTTGTTCGCAACATACAATGTTTTTTGCCAAGTCCCTGCATCGTTGGGCTCGTTGAATTTGGATTGTGTGTGGACAAGAACGAACCAATCGCACAGCACAAACACAAACACACCACATGTGCTCGTGATATGTGTGGCCAGAGCGTTACAGGCCTGCATGGGCAGCTGTGGCATCACGTGTTGAACCTGCTGAACACGTCCACGCGACTCCGAGGCTGACATCGATGGCGCTGGTGCCGTTGCTGGACTCTGGCAAGTGTTGTGCTGAGGAGCAGCAATGCGTGTGTGTGTCGGCGTTCCATGACGAGTGTGTGAGTTCCAGGAAGAACAAACTTGAGCGGCTAGCCAATGAAATTGTAATTGTAATTGTGAGCGTGCAACCTATTTGTTGCGGGGTTCGTGTGCCAACTAACTTCCATACCATACTGTGGCACATGTGTGAGGGCATGCCCCACACTACTGCGTCAGGTAGCTCTGCAAGCTCTCCCCAGACAGCTCTTCCAGTTCGTGCACCACCATGTGCGCGCGCTTCTCCACGGCACTGTCGTTGTCCTCCATGAGCTCGCTCAGGTACGGCAGCGCCTCGGGCAGCATGCTGAGGATGTCCACGCCACCCGCCTGGAAGCAGGTGGACATGCACTCGAGTGCAGCCCGGCGTTGGTGCACGTGTCCAGACCGCGTCGCCAGGAACACCCGGTGGCACAACGGCTTCCAGAACACGTCACGGCCCGTGGCAGCCACCAGGGCACCGATGCAGGGCGCCACGTAGGTGTTGACGAAGGACAGGTAACCCTCGGCACCTCCCACCATGGCATCGGGCGCGTCGGTTGGCGCCGTCAGCTCCGCAAGCAACACGCCCATGACGGGCTCAAACCGCTCCTTCACGCCAATGAACGCGCCGCCCTTGTCGTGCACGAAGCACTTGTGCAGGCACGACAGGATCAAGCACCGCAGCGAGTGTTGCGTGGACGGCACCACATCCACCACGTCCCCGGACGGCATGTCGCTGTGGACGACGACGGCGACCGCGGCGGCAGGGCCCGAGGCTTCGTCGCTTGCGCGCTCGTCGCGCAAAATCTCCACGGCCGTTTGCAAAAAGTACCTGTTGTCGTGATAGGGAGGAGGGGTGGACAGGACAGGAAACAAACAAAACATGAGATGTGCAACCAACCAGTCAACACCAACTCAACCAGCATCCAACCCCACCACAAGCCCACCACAAGCCCACCACAAGCCCACCACAAGCCAACCACACCCCCACGCACCCAAAGTAGGGGACAAAGATGCTCCGCAGTCGCATCACCATGGCTTCGCAGAGGCGGAAGAACGCAATGCGCCTGGCCTGGGCTTGGATGGTTGAGGCAGCGGCGCCGGTGTCCAACACCGTGGCCTTGGCCACCCAGTTGCACACGCGCACGAACATGGGCTTCAGTTGGGACTCGGACATCTTCAGCACCATGGTCACCAGCGCTTGTGTCACGCTGTCCTCGACAGAGGACACCGCGGCTGCAGGCACCTTGCTGTGGTACGTCCGGCGGTAGTCCATGGCCTGCATGAGGAAGTTGAAGCAGCGGGAGTGGTGCGTGACCACCTCCGGCGTCGTCATGGTCACAAACACGTCCTTCAACATGAGCAGCATGCGCGACAGGCAGCCGGGGCCCTTGGCACAGCACCAGCCGTACGCGGCAATGAACTCCGGCAACAGCGTACGCGCCGCCACGTTCGCCGTGAGCTGTGCCAGCACACGACCGGCGGCTTGACGAACGGCCGCGGGTGCCGTGCTGCCCTCGGCGGTGTCCGTGATGGGCACGGAGGCGCGGTGCAGGGTGCAGCGCAACACGCGTCGAAGGAACGGCGACAGGAACTGCGGCAGGCGCTCCGTGACCACGGCCAGAGACACCAGGGCGGAATGCAGCACCCACGCCCGGGTGTCCGCTTCGGATTGTGAGGTGGCGGCTTCACCAGCGCCGGCACCGGCACCGGCACCGGCACCTGCGTGCGCGGACTTGCGTGGCGCAGCCTTCTTGGCAGGCGTGCCGATCGACACGGCGACAGACGGGCGCGCTTCCAATGTCGTGAGCAGCGACGGCATGAACTTGGGCAGGTGGGGCAGTGTTTTCGGGCCCAGCTGCGACACGCACGTGGCCAATGTCAGCAACGCCGTGCTGCGCAGAGCCTGTGCCTCCGCAGGTTTGATGGCGCTACCGGTGGTGCTGGTGCTGGTGTTGGTGCTGGGGGTGCGGCGTGCAGCAGAGCGGGAGGCGCCACGACCACCACGAGAACGAGAACCAGCGCCACCAGAGGCGGCAGGCGGAGCTGCCAGTGCGACGACATGTGGCAGGAGGGTGACAAAGGCGTCTGGTGAAAACTCGCCAAAGTGGCGGCACACGATTTCCACCGTGAGCAGCGCGGTCTGCTTGTTCAGCACCGCCTCCTCGGCGGACGCCAGCTGCGACTCCAGCTCCTTCAGCAGGTCCAGCAACAGCGAAATCTCCGGCGCAGACATGGAGTCCTTGCGCGTCTCGATGGTGTTGTTGAAGAAGCGCAGGGCGTAGCGGCCCACCAGCGGCTCTGCGCTGCCCAGCAGCTCCGTCACCACCACCAGCAGGGTGGACATGGTCATCAACTCTCCCAGTTTCTCCAGCACACCGAACAGCAACGCGGACGGCGCGTCACCATCCCCGCTCGTGCCGCCCATGGCGACATCCTGGCTGCCGTCGCCGGGCACCACGTCGTCCAGCTGGCACAGGTGGAGCAGCTGGAACAGCTGCTGCGCCAGCATGAGGTACGCCTTTTGCATGCGGAACGCCGCGTGCTCGTCGCTGGCACTCGCCGCGGCCGTGGACGCCAGGAAGGCGTCGCTGGGCAGGTGCTCATCGACAAACCGCGTCAACAGCACCAACAGCTCCCGCGAGGAGCGCTTGGAGCCGAGGCTGATCTGGGCCAGCAGCGCCGGCACCGTCATCCCCGTTGCGACTTCCGCCGCCACGGCGGTCGCATCAATGCTGGCAGACCGGTTGCGGTCCTCCTCGGCCGCCATGTCCGTGTCATCATCATCAGCAGGCGACGATGACGGCGACGAGGATGATGACGACGCCGCCTCCTCCAACAGCGCGCGGCGGCACACGTTGAGAAGCTGTGCCAGGCTGGACGCTTGCTGTGCGCCGGTGAAGCGCGAGAAGAGGCTGTGGCACACCGCGGCGTGGTCCGGGGTCTGGCACAGCAGCAGTGTGACCACGGCGTACAGGTACGACGCAGCGGCTGCAGGGGACGCGTCGCGCGTGGCGCCGAGTGACACCACCACGGAGTGGAACAGGGCGGTGCGCCGGTGCGCCGGGATGGTGTCGACCTTGTCCACAAAGGCGCCGACGAGGGAGAAGCCAGAGAGGCCCGCGGACGCACCGTGGGAGTGCAGCGCCGGCACCACGGCCTCGATGATCTGCTGCACCACGTAGAAGGAGTACGAGTCGTCGCGGTGCAGGGAAGACCGCCCCAGGCACGCCAGCATGGGCAGCAGGTGCCCCACTACGGCGCGGGGCAGCAGCTGCGCGACGCGCGCCACCACCAGCAGCCCCAGCGACCGCGTTTCCAAGCTGCTGCTGTCCTCGATGCACTGCAGGATCTTGCCCACGTCCAACGCGCGTGCCACGGACGCGTTGTTCGCGGGCACACGCGTGGACAGCGCCTCCACCACGTGCTGCAGCGACGTGAACACCAACTGCGCCACATACTCCACTGTCGCAGACACCATGGAGCCGCCCTCCCGCGACGGCTGCGTGGCCAGGGCGGTCGTCACGATGGACATCAGCGGCGCAACAAACGAGTCGGTGATCACTCGAGCGTCGCTGACCGGGGTGACAGCAGCCACAGCGGTCGTGGTCGTGGTCGTGGACCCCTTCTTGAGCCCGCCACGCCCGCGCTTCTTACCACGGCCGCCCGCGGTGCCCGCAGTGCCCGCGACAACCGTGGGCGCGGTCAGTGACGGCGAGTCCGCCGCACCCTGCGTGAGGTTGGCCGCCAGCACCTCCAACAACGCGGTGGCGTTGGAAGCCCACGCAGCGGCATCGTCTCGTGGTCCGTCTGCCGCGGCGGCGGCGGCCGTGGCCGTGGCCGTGGCCGTGGCCGACGCCAGGTCGGCCGAGGCCACGAACCCGGGGACGTCACACAGGCGGAGGTCCAACGCCGCCAAGACCTGGCGACAGGTGGCACTGCAGCGGCTGTTGGGGTGTGCGCAAACCCGCATGATGGTGGCAAACAGGTGCGCGGGGCCCGGCACGCAGCCAGACGCCGCCAGGCGCCGCAGCACGGCCGGGGTGACGACCGTCACAACCAGGGCAGCCGGGGACATCCACACCGGTGCGCCGTCGCGTGCCGTGGCCGTGGTCGCGCCGGCTGTGCCTTGCCCGGGGGCCACCACGCGACACACCTGCGTCGACGCCATGCCCGTGAGGCAGTGCGCGACGACCTCCGCCAGGGACTGCGTCGCGGCGTCCTCCACGGGGGTGTTGTCGGCGCTGAACACCTGGGACACCAACCGCACAAGGCGCGCCGCCGAAGCGGCGGTGGCGGACGTAACGACGCTCGCTGTGGCAGCGGCGGCGAACAGTGCGGCGGCCTGGGCGCGCAGTTGCCCCACCAACGTGGTGGCATGCATGGCGAGCTTGGCCGCGGGCAATTCCTGAAGAAAGGAAGAAAAGAAAGCAACAAAAAAAAACAAAAAAAACAACAACACAAAAACCATGCACACAAGCAAGGAAAGAGAAACGGGGGGGAAAGGGGGGGGGAGGCAACCACAAACAAACAAGAAAAAAGTCAGCCCACACCGACGCGCAACCTACCACAACAAAGGACACGCGCACAAAGCACGAAAAACAAACGTACCACAGCCGACGCAAGCCCCAGATCCATAACCTGCGGGTTCGCATCACGCAGCAAGAGCCCCAGCGCCACACCAGCCACCGGCTGCGCGCCCTGCAGCACGCTGGCCACCGCGCGGCGCACTGAGGCGCCAGCGGAGTCCTGCAACACAGTCACCGCCGCGGCGTTCACTTCGGCGAGCAACGACAGGGGTGCGGACGCCGCGATGGCGGTGGGCGTCGCGCCCGCGGCCTCCAGCACCGACTTGACGGCACGAACGGCGACACGGCGCACGCTGGCCGACGGGGAGCAGCACGCCACCAACAGCGCGGGCGTCACCACCACCAGTGCAGCCACGGGCGAGCCGGGGACGGCCGCAAACAGCGCCGCAAGTGCGCACACCGCACGCAGCTGCACACGCATGGAGACAAAGCCCGTCGCGGCCGCGAGGTGGGCCATGGCACGCAGCGACCGTGTCGCCAGGTGGCGCGACAGCACGAAGGCGACGGTCGGCTCAAAGGTGGGCCACGCGGGCGGCTCCACCTTGGCCAGAAGGGTCAGCAAGCTGCGCGCGACAACGCCGCCGGCGTGTGCGTCGTCCATCCACCCCGCACCGCCACCCGCGCCGATGCCAGCTCCTCCCAGGCCTGCACCACGACCACCACCACCACCAACACCACCACCACGCACGTCCGTCACCAGTGCATCCGCCACGCGGTCTGGGGTGGCCGGAACGACGGACAGTGCCGCGTGCACGGCGCCCGCCAAAAACGTGGTGCGTGCGGCCGGCGACGCGACAAGGGTTGCCACGGACAGCGCCGTCCACTCCGGCGGCGGAGTGGCGCCGCCGACGCCGACGCCGACGCCCACCAAGCGCGTGGCCTGCAGCAAGGCGCGCGTGGCGCGCAGCGTCCACATGGCGACCGAGACGACGGCTGGGGAGGACGCCGCGATGGCGACCTCCGAGTCGGAGTCGTGCGACGCGGTGCGGCGGCGGCTGGTGCGTGGTCCACGCTGCTGCTGCGCGCGGCGCGACGACGCAGCAGAGTCGGCCAAGAGGCAGGCTTGGGCGCCAACCGCCGCAACAAACCACGTGGAGGCGTCCTCCGCATCGGCGATGGCGGAGGAGGAGGAGGAGGAGGAGGAGGTGGAGGCAGACAGCGAGTCCAGGGCAGCCAAGCACACGTCTGGGTGCGTCAGCGCATTGGTCGCGCAGGTGCGCACAAAGGCGGCGGCGGCGGCAGAGGCGTTGGCGTTGGCGTTGGTGCCCGGCGCCGCAGCGGCGGTGGGTGGTGCAAACAGCGGAAACATGCCGCTGGCACCCAGCTTGGCACACAACGCCAGCGCGTCCTTGCCCATCTTGTTGGCCTTGGCCTTTGCGCCCTTGCTGCCCTCCGCGGACGACAGCGTCAACGAGGCAAAGGGCAGGTGGGCGACCAGCGTGCGTGCCACACGGTGGATCAAGTGCGGCCACAAGCGCAGGAGGGGTCCCGCCGCGAGGGCACCCAAGCACGCGGTGACGGCGCCAGCGGCCTCGCGGAAGGTGCGGCCGGCGGTGGCGAACCGTGCGGCGGCAGCAACCAACTTGGAGCACAGCTCGTCGCCTTCTGCAGGCGGCGGCGGTGAAGTGGATGACGCGTCCGCGTCCGCGTCCGCGGCAGCGGCTGCGCGTTGCTCCAGAACGGTGGCGCACAGCTTGGCGGCACGGCGCACCACCGCGGCCTCGGAGTCGCCCAGGCACTTGAGCAACGCGGCCTGGATGAAGGTGGAGGACAGTGCCGCGGCGGCGGCGGCGGCATCGGTGCTGGTGTCGGTGGCTCCCGCAAGGAGCGCGTCCAGAGCGCGGCAACGGTCCTGGGGAGAGCTGTCGCCGCTCAAGGCAGACGCGATGGTGGAGGGCGCGGCGGCGGTCACCCCCGATGTGGTGGTGCCTGCCTTGGCGCCGGCGATGAGCTGATGCGCGGAGCCAGAGAACACGGCAGACACCCACTTGGCGACAGCTTGACTGCAGGTGGGCAGTTGCTTCGCAAGGGCAGCGTCAAGGGCGGCGGCAAAGTCTTGGAGGCGCTTCAGCACGCGGGTCAGTGTGGACTTGGCGGCCTTCGAGGACGCTGAAGGGTAGGCATGCAGCACAGCGACTGTGGCGGCGGGTACAATACGGGCACTGAGCAACGAGTTCAAGGCGCCCTCCAAGGCAGTCGACACGGTGTCGCTGCAACCTGGCTTCAC
>Ga0213833_1002982_pt1 | contig 10604 bp, 15 predicted proteins | sample SWATP21_FD_160575 | JGI IMG/M metagenome (GOLD analysis project Ga0213833, IMG submission 160575) | Coastal seawater microbial communities from Marineland, Florida, United States - SWA TP2 #1 | ecosystem: Environmental > Aquatic > Marine > Coastal | place: USA: Florida | collected 2016-08-14
GACGATGAACCAGACCGAGCTTGAAGGCCGCACCGTCCGTGTTGAGCTTGAGAACCGCAAGCCCAAGGCCGCCAAGCGCCGCCCGCGCCGCAACCGTCGCCGCCGCACTGATGGTGACGATGCTTGATTTGTGCTCGCTTCGTAGGTGTTGGTGTTTGAACGGAGACGGTCGCACCTCCACAGGCACCAGATCACGTGTCAAACACATGAAACATCATAGCAACTCGACACCATCTAGCATGTGGCTGCTTCTTCGTCAACTCGCTCCACAAAATCATTCGCACACACATACATGCACATGCAAAGACGCGAGACATACGGACGGACGCACACGTACCTCCCTCCCGTACATGATGTCCGTACATTCATTCAGACACACGGACGCAGGCACGCACATACTTCATTCACACTAGCATTTTCATTCGGAGACGACAGACAAACTGACTGACAAAATGTGTGTGACTGACAAAAAAAGTGACTCCCGAGGGGGAAAAACGCAAAAATAGAATCGCCGACGGGATTCGAACCCGCAACCTCTTGGGCCGAAACCAAGCACGCTATCCATTGCGCCACGGCGACACCTTGAATTGTTTGGTCAACAATTTGTATCTGAAGTTATACAATGTGCATGGTATGTTCGTTAGTCTGCGTGGCACAAACGTCGGTGGTGCACAGTTTTGCCTCTCCGCCTCCGTCACCTCGTAGTTTGTGTCTTCGAGCCACTTTTGCGCTCTCTCTACTTTACTTTGGTTTCGTTTCACAAATACGTCAGCACTATGAACCCGAAATCGCTGTCAGGCAACGTCCTGGGTTGTTGGAGTTCATCAGCCACTCCCCTCGTCCCTCCCACGTCTTCGGCCACTGAGCTGCGCCATCAAGATGGTCCAGCTTTCGCTGTGTCTACAGCACGTACCGAGAAGCCTTGGGCGAAAACACTCATTGGTGGTGGGGTCACCATCTTCTTCGAAGTACGTCCTGGGTATTGTTGTGCTGGGCAGCAAACCACCCGTTCGGGTCCCTGAGCGCAACATTTGCTTGACGACGTTGCCGGCTGCGCAGATGGCGGGTGGTCACGCTCTTGAGTTTTTGAAGATTGATAAGCAAGTGTCCAATGACTCGTACCGTGCTATCATTCGCAAGATGACAGCAAACAAGGGTCTTGCTGGTGCGCTGGATGGGTTCTTTCCTTGGGGATGCCTTCAGTCAGCAGTGAAGGTACCTACCTAGTTTTGTTGGCACAGAATCGGATGATTGTCTCACGTGTGTTGCCTGCGTAGGGAGCTGTTTTTGGATGGGGGCAAGCCATGTCCCTGGGTATGCTGTCCAAACTGGACTTTCTTGATGCAAAACAAGCTGTGGTTCTTTCTGGAGGCTGCGGCGGGTTTGTTCAAGGTGTGGTGATGAGCCCAGCTCTGCTACTCAAGACACGTGTGATGACGGATCCCCGCTTCCGAACTACTGGCGGCGTTCTTCAGGTTCGTGGAACAATTTTGTGATGTTTCTTCGTTCGTCGTCCAACGTTTCTGTCTACCAGACCACAATTGCCTCTGGCAAGCTCGGTGGTGAGATCATCCGTAAGGAAGGGCTCTCTGTTCTGACCAAGGGGATGGGTGTGTTTTCGTTCAAGCGATTTTGCGATTGGACAACACGTTACCTTTTTGTAGAGATCGTCCAACACTATGTCAGGGTTCGTTATGCTCTGTGCATTCCAAGTCACACCTCGCTTACTCTGCTGTCGTGTGGCTCGCAGGGTGATGACCCCACTCGGCAGCTGGGCACTGTTGAGAAGGCTCTCTGTGCCCTTGCAGGTGGTACGCTCTCGGCTCTTGCAACTGTCCCGATTGACGTGATGGTAGCAACAATCCAAGACGCCGGGAAATCCGGCAAGAAAGTGTCAGTGGCCGCAACGCTCAAGAACCAGTTTGCTTCGGGAGGTGCGATGGAAACAGTGAGGTTTAGCACACGTGGACTTTTTGCCCGTGTTGCTCATGTTGCCTTGACCACTCTGATGATGAAGACCGTCACAAGTGCTGTCTATGATCAGTTGTTTCCTCGGGAGTTGTGAATTTTGCGCCGGTAGCCCCATGTTGGTGTTTTCCCGGCATTTTGTTCATTTGAATGCATGTTGGATCAACACACCCCGTTCAATTTCTACATGTGTCCGTATTCAGTTTCTCTATCCATGGAGCACATCTACTCTACACTCTTCATTCGTGGTCTGGTTCGCGTATATCTACTTCCACTGTCGATCAGCGACTGCTGTCCTTGTTCAAGAACGAAAACATTCGCGCGCCAAGGAAAGCCATGCTCAACGCACTGTTAGCAATGACGGGGACAGTGTATGAGGACCTCCTGCGGAGCCAGGGCCACAAAATGATCGCGAGGAAGAAAGCAGCGTTTCCAAATCCAGTAAAGAACGAGCTCTTGCGCATAAGCTTGAACTTGAAAGCGGTTTTCAGCTTCTTCAACTCCCCAACCGTGAGATCCCGAGCTGACATGTCGTTTGGGGTGAGCAGATCCACGATCTTGGCTCCGTATATGTTGATAGAATAGCCAGTTAGGAAAACGTTACCAAGAATAAGGCCAATGAAGTGTGCGTAGAAGATGTATTCCTGTCCAATGTGCAAACGAATGATCAGGCAAAACAAGGCGCGTCACCTGGGCGCACAGAAGCGAAGCACACCTTGACTTTTGTATCCACATGGAGCAGCATTCCCATAGGTACCCAAGCCGCAATGAGCACAATGAACCACGTTGCAATGAACCCGGTCTTCAGCTTTCGGAGAAGAACTGCCATTTTCGCCTCTTGTCCAAGGGACGACTTGCAAACGAGTGTCACCCATGTCCAAATAAGCTGGAAAGACAGAGTGGGAAACACTGTCCAACTCACACAGTACAGTATTGTGGAAATCGCAGTTTCTCCAACAGCATTTTGGGACGATAACAGCTTCGAGAGAGCCAGGAGCCCAAACACCGCCCCAACGAGTCCGATAAGCACCAAAATTCTGAAGACGGCATCACGCGCCAGACTGCGAGAGCGCCCGCGTGTGTGCTTTGTTGTGCGTTGTCGTAGGTACCCGCGCACCCGTGCCCCCGCATCCAGTGCAAGCGCAAAGCCCATGAACAATATGAGCCCCCACATCATCGTTACGAACGATAGTGTGATATGGCAGTCATGGGTGGCGTCATCCAGCAAGTCGCCGGGGAACGGTGACATGCACCGGCAATGACCATGGTAGCACCTCTGGAGTGCTGTCAAAACCCAGCGTTATTTTCTGTGACATGGCCGTCTGTACAACACACAGTACATACCAAAGCAAGCTTCAGTGCTGTTACAATCCATGTTGCGCTCAATGACTTCTGAAAGTGTGTTTGGCCGGACAATTTTTTCTGACAACATGACTTACTGCTCGATATTGTGCCCTTCACCATTTTCGCGACTAAGAAACTTGACAAGGGCCCTTGTGAACTGTTCGTCTTGCATACTTGTCACAATCCCAAGCACTGTGCATCCCTCTCTCTCCCTTTGAGCAAGCCATGTTGTTTGTGTCTATACTTGCACTGTGTGTCGTCGTCGCGCTGTGTGTAGCCGTGATCCGAGTCAAGAGGGCGGCATGGTCGCTTCGGGGGATTCCTGGCCCCTCTGTCCATTGGTTCATGGGCAGTGCCAACTCGCTACTGCCACTCGAGAGGATCCATTCGACCACCGCAGCGCTTCATGATGAGTTTGGAGGTACACACTCCCGTTCACTTTCAATGCTGCTGAGAAGTTGACCGAAACCTGCCACAGACATATTCAAGATCATTCTCCCTGTCGCTATGAAGAAACTGGTTTTCATTCGAGACCCCGCCCTTCTCAAGCACATCCTATCCGTGAGTCTGGTGTGAACAGTGCATCAAGTGCCATGAGGCTAACAGTTCCTGCTGGCTGCGTAGAACCGAGACGCGTTTTCGCAACGTGGTCCTGCAGGAGATGGAAACACAACGTTGCTTCCGCAGGGCCTGTCATCCATGCAAACGGGTCACCAATGGGTAAGTGTTGGAGCTTTTTCCTCTGCACTGGCATCCGTAACACTTGCTGCGTGGATTGCTCCAGGCGGTTCATCGCAGAGCGCTTTCACCCTTGTTCAGTGACAAGATGCTCCGCCACTACAGCAACACGATCTTGCAGGTGCTAGATCCATTGTTGTCGACTCTGAGAAGTGGCTCAGGTGCCCATGACATTCACTGCATGCTCGAGCGTTGTTCGTTGGACATTATCGGGAAAATCGGTTTTGAAACGGACTTCCAATCTCAAAAGGTGAGCTGTCGTGTCGAGTCCTTGAGCATGATCAACTTCTCAACTGTCGTGAAGCAGACAGGTTCAAATCCGTTTTCCAGGGCCGGCCAAGCGATTCTTGCGGAGGCCTCTCGTCGCTTGTTTCAGCCGAAGTTTGTGTGGAAAGCTTTAGAAGTTGTCCAAGCTCGGGCGGCGCGTCAAGGGTTGAAGCTTCTCCGCGACACCGTGGACAGTGCGGCAACTGCAAGTGCTACGAGTGCGTCGAGCGAATGGGTGTTGCTTTTTTTCAGAGTTGACATGTGGCTTCAACAGGGTCAACAGGAGACAAGCAGCCAACAACAATGCTCCAAGCCATGCTTCAGGCGGTGGACCCTGAGACCAAGCAGCAGTTGACACGTGAAGAACAGAGCGATGAACTTATCAACGTGCTTGTGAGTGATGTGTTGGGGTGTGTGCGGGCGTTTCTCTCATGCAGCGGTCCACGAAACAGGTTGCTGGACACGAAAGCACTGCAAATATGTGCGCGTGGGCGGTGCACCTATTGTCGATGCATCCTGACATTCAAGAGCGACTTGCAAACGAAGTTGCCTCGGTTGGTGTGATGAGTTATACGCCAGCACAACATTTTCCTCACCAGCATTGTACAGGTTCCAGACGCTCGTTGGGAAAGCATTAAGGACCTTGAATTTCTTCATTGTGTTGTCAAAGAAACATTGCGTCTGTTCCCCACTGTTCCGGTGTGGGCTCGGTTCGTGAACGGCTCTGTATGCATGTTTTGCTATGATGACAAATTCCGTTGCTGTGCTCAGGTATACGAGCAAATCTGTGACGCTACCAGGTGGCGTAGAAATCCCTGCCAACACCCAAGTCATGATTTCGAATACCGCAGTCCACAAGGTGCGTACATCTCACTGGTTCAGAAGAACCCACAGAATAAGCCTAAAGCGTGCGTTCCAGGACGCCTCAAGATGGCCAGACGCAGCTTCTTTCCGTCCATCCAGGTTTCTTCGCTCAAGCTCGGATTTTCACAAGTATCATCCTTTCTCATATCTCCCCTTCGGAGCTGGTACGTCTCCTTAGTGTCATTGTACACACCCAGACCTGAACAGTTTGATGTCTGGCAGGACCCAGATCTTGTGTTGGACGCAGGTTGGCAATCTCGGAGGGGTCACAGATATTGGCTTCGATATTTCGTGAGTTCATCATCAAACCGGCACCTGGCCACACTGTTGAACCACATGCAGACATTACGCTGGGCCCGAAGACAACGGGGGTGTGGATTCGGGCAGAGGCTCGTGGGTAGTGAGTGTTGTAAGAAAGATCTGTACTCAAGTCTCGAACACAGCCAAAACAGTTGCTGATGTGAAGCAATGCGGACTTGGTATGGATGCGGAGAACCCAAGTTCCACTGGACCTACACGACGTGCGTTGGATCCGCCACATTCTTGCCCACCTGCGCGCGCACATCAACCAGACGCAGCCCACGACCTGTCGAGCTAGCTTACAGCTTGATGTGTTCCGGTGCTGGAACACCACACGGATGGTTTGGACACGCAAGCGCTTGCGTGCCGGACGTTGCACATGCTGTGCGATGGTGCGACGCAGTATCGGAGTGTGTTGTACATGTTGGTCACATGGGAGGATTTGAAGGCTCACCACCCCGGCCAATTCGTCCTTTTGTTTGTTTGGTCTCACTTCAGACACCACGGCAAGCCGACTGATGAACGCGGGTGTGGTCAGTGGTGTTGTGAAGACCATGCAGCACAACGATTTCGATGCCATAGTCCAGGACTGGGATTGTTGATGCGCCACATAATTGTATTTTGTAAAGAGCATCTACATGTATTTGGTCTGCTTGCACTATGTGTTCGCGTGTTTCTCGTGCTCCAACTGATCTTCCCACTTCTGGGGAGTTCCAACAGACTGTCAGTTGATGATTAGTTTGTTGAACCTCATACGCACCTGGTGCAAGAATGTCAAACACTCGTTGCCAAACACTGTGCTTTGAAAGCTCTCCCGCGGGGCAAGTTCCACTGAAGCGATGTGTCTTCCTTTGCCATCTTGGACACGAAACAGCAACCTCTCTGCACACCCGCCATGGGGGTCACGAGCTGAGCCGGTGGCATTGTGATTCTGCTTACGGTAACGGCTTACCTGTGCTGTCGTCTGTGTAGCACGAATTGACCGCACTGTTGATGTGCAGAATCGGCTCTTTGCTCGGATCACAGTCTATAGTGCTATACTGCAGAAGACATGGCGCAGGAACCAAAGTCAACACATTGGGAAACTCAACAGATTCTTGCTCGCTCGTGGTCGTTGTGGTTCGCGCAAGGTTTGAAACGCCAACTGAAAATCAACTCGTTACGGTCATGGGCGATGCTTACGCAAGTAGCGGACCTACGTTTGGTTGGGAATTGTGAAACTTGTCTAGCTTTCGCATTAACAATTGAAGGGACTGTATCTTCAGAGAATTCGGTTGCCATTGGTGTCTGTGGTCAGCCAGTGTGAAGCCGCATCCCTTCAATGTGAAGCTACATCACGAACCCCGAAGTAGTTGCATGTGTTGTTGCGTTGCATGCTTCCCAGAGTCAGAATCGTCGACTGGTCAAGTCCATTCTCTGTGCAAGCTACTGAGAGGATCAGCTACCGACGCCCACCGCATCACGAACCTGTTGGGAATAGCTTGACTGCGAACGCCGGCACAACTCCCTTTGCAGACGGCAACAACGCCGAGGAGATACGCAAAATCCCACGCGACAAAGGACTGCTCAGCACACCTGTATACAGGGTGTGGTTTGTAGTATGAAAGAGAATGCGGGCCACAGCACCCTTTGCATGTATTGGCTTGAACATTGTCCGTCCTGCACAGAACACGTTGAGCGCGCTCAATTCAGCCTGCGCGCGCGCGGTAGTACGGACCACAAAACTGGGTGTCCTGTGAAACGTGCTTGAAAACTGGAGACAGATCAAGAAAGAACAAGTTCCAATAATCATGTAGTCGCGAGCGTTGAGTTGGGGTTCTGCTGCTCCATGTAACCCGTGCCCATTCTTGGCGCATGTGCTGCAACGCCGTACATGACCCGCCAGCCGTGCTCCAATACTGGTCTTGGAACGTAACAGCGCTATGAACGGGTACGTATGGCTGAGAGATAATCCCAATAACAATGGAAAGGCAAACCAGAAGAGCTTCCGAGGTCGACGCAAGGTGGGTCATCGTGAAGCAACGAGAGTGCCATGAGGATGTGGGGATGTTGAACCCGTCCCCTTTTTGCTCGCTGGTCACAAGTTATGATAAATACCCAGAGCCCAGAAGTTTTGGCACGGTGGCTGTGTGGTCTAGAGGTATGATACTCGCTTTGGGTGCGAGTGGTCCCGGGTTCGATTCCCGGCTCAGCCCTATTTTTTTGCACCACGCCCCGCCGAATGAATACACGTATCTGCACGACGCCGGCAGTCTTGCCCGCTTCAAAACCGGCTTGTGACGGTACTGAGTACGGCCGCCGCGCGGACACTTTCCCCGTCCGCTGATTCGTTGGGGGTCCTGCGTAAGGGGAGCTTGGTCGTGGAAGTTCTAGTTGGCACGGGGCCCTGTTGCGTGTGGTGAGTTTGACATCGATTCGCATTGCGCGTCATGTTGTGAGAACAGCTGTACCGGATCAATGTGTCCCCTCATATGCCGTGCCGTCATGCCATCTCCATCAGGCGTTACTATGGACGAGGTTCATGTGGGTGCCGGCCAAGGTCCTGGATCGAAGGCTGCAGGAGATATGGAGCCTGTGGTCGAGACACGGGAGCAACTCGAAGCGCAGCTCGCGGATGACGACACCTTGCGAGAGAAAGCAGAGCCGCTGGTGTTGCGGGTTTTCGGAAAAGACGTGCGTGTGAGGGTCGTTGTTAGCATTGACCGTTTCCTCTCCTCACTCTCTGTCACTCGTACGTGCACCAACCCTGTTGTGTCTCGTTTTTTGGTGCGTGTTGCGTTGCGTTGTGGCACAGGTCATGCGCCGGCTGTTGTCCAAGAGCTGGAAACTCCGTGAGGAGGGCATCATGCGAGCCGATCTACTGCTCAACTCGCTCAGTGATGGCGGTGGCCGTGGATCTGGTCTTGACGGGGCTGCGTACTTTGAAGCTGGTTGCTCTGTTGCGCGCATGGCCTGCAAGGACCGAGTTGCACAGGTGCGTTGGGTCTTTGGCGGCGTGCATGTCTGTTGCGTGGATGCCACATCGCAAGCGGTGCTGTCGGTTCGGCTGCTGCGAATGTCCGTGCTATGTTGCTGTTGATCTCACGCTGTGGTTGTGTGTGGTCGACACACGCGGTGGGTGCGTCCGTAGGTGTTCTTTGGGTCGATTCCATTCTTGCGCACGCTCGTGTCCGGTGCGGATGGGTTTGTGACGGTGCCGCGGGGGAACCAAGTCAGCAGCAGCACATCGGGGACGGACCAGTACGATGTTGACGGCAGTGGTACGTGACGGATTGTGACAACAAACCTTTGTGGTGGTGCATGCCCTGCGATTGGCGATGGCTGGATGGATGGTGGATGGATGGTGGATGGCTGGGGTGGGGTTGCGTTGCATCAACTAGCAGCTGTGCCTGTGGACCGCAGAGTGCGGCGTGTTTCGTCGTGGGTTGCGTGCAGTGGTGCGAATGGCTTGCGAAAATGACATTTGTGCCCGCGCGGGCGTGTGTGGCCTCAGGCGGTGACACACTGGAAGATCCAGTCATTGTCGACATCATCGCTGCACTTCTGGCTCGCGCTGGGGCCTCTCAAGAGCGTGCTGCGTCGGAGGCGTTCCAGGTCGGTGCCCCCTCCCACCTACTCTCTCCTTCCTTCCCTCCTTCCCTCCTTCCCTCCTTCCCTCCCTCCTGCCTTCCCATCCTGGAAAAATCTGTTCTCACCACTCTACCGTCCCTTGTTGTTTGTTTTGTTCTTGTGTTTGACCTTTTTTTTTGGTGGCGCTGTGGACCACAGGCATTGCTGTACATCGCCACAGCAACCAACCTGGGCCCGCTCCCGGTTGTGTCACAGGTGCTCAACGTGCCACAGGGCCGAGCCGCGGCAAAGTGGCGCCCGTTGGTCGCGAAGGTGCGCCTCGCGGAGCGCCTGTTGTCCGAGTTTGGACTGGAGGCGACCTGTGGGCTGGACGTGGGTCCCATCATGGCGCTTGTGTCCTGCGCTCTGAACAACAGCAGTGCCAAGGCTCGACAGCACGGCCTGGCGCTGCTGGTGCGGTTCTCGCCGTTGTACAAGGCACAGACGCGTTGCAGTGATGCGGTGGTTGTGGACACGCTCACCGAGACCTACCTTTCCTCGGTGCGTCCCAAGTGCAGTGTTGCGTTGCAACAGACACGCGGAAGAAAGAAAGAGGGGCATCGTATGTCTCAGGAACGCGTGCGCTAACGAGCCCGTGGGCGCTGTGCAGGTGAAGAAGGCTGTGTTGTCAACCGCAATCGGCAAGATCAACGAAGGCCTGGACGCCGCTGCGTCAGGTGGCTCGCCAGGGGTGGATGCCCTAGTGGAGAAACTCCTCAACTCTGGCACCGTGTCGGCCCCGTCGAAGTCCACTCCCAAGAAGCGGGTACGTTCCCGCGACGCTCGTGGTCGTGCGCGCATGAGCGCGCATGGGCCAACGGCCACCGCAGCCCAACCGGCCTGTTACTGCGAGACTGTGTGCATCGCACGGTGTTTTGTGTGTTTCACCGTTGCTTGCCTTGCGTGTGGTGGCTGCCAGTCCAAGAAAGAGCGCGCAAAGCGCGCTGCAAAGAAGCGGGCGCAAGCAGCAGCGGCTGCAGCAGCTGCTGATGGTGGTGAAGGCGAGGACCTTCCGTACGTTTGGCACCATCGGAGAGCTTTGTTCTTGCTTGATCACTCATGTGCGCCTCGTTTGTGGTGTTGTTTCTGTGTGGTTGTTGTTTTGGTTTTGCTTGTGTCAGCTACGCGGAGCCTCTCGCGGAATCCCTGCGTGAAGTGGCTGCTCCGGTGTCCATGCTATTTGGCCAAGATGTTGCACGATGCGCGTTTTCCAAGGTCGGTGGTGGTGTCAGCCTGAGCCGGCCTTTGTTGCTTTCGTTGTGGATGCGGGTTACGTTGGGGGGGATTCATGATGTGAGCGCTGATTGTGACGCTGCCGCCGTGATGCTGGTCAGGACTGGCGCCCGCGGGTGGCCGCGATTAAGCGCATGGCATCTCAGTTCAAGGACACCCTCGCAAGCTTGCGGGACTCTGCTGGAGCAGCCGATGCTGCGGCGTCGTCTGAAAGTGCCAGTACGTGTATGGGTGCATGGGTGCATGGATGCATGTGTGTGTGTGTGTGTGTGTGTGTGTGT
>Ga0213833_1002984_pt1 | contig 10602 bp, 15 predicted proteins | sample SWATP21_FD_160575 | JGI IMG/M metagenome (GOLD analysis project Ga0213833, IMG submission 160575) | Coastal seawater microbial communities from Marineland, Florida, United States - SWA TP2 #1 | ecosystem: Environmental > Aquatic > Marine > Coastal | place: USA: Florida | collected 2016-08-14
CCTCCCCCCTTGTGTGTACGTGTGTTCCCCAGACCGCCTGGCCATCTTCATGAAAGCTGCTGACTTGTTGTCCACGAAGTATCGTGCTGACCTTTGCGCAGCGGTGATGTTGGGGACGGGCAAAAACGTGTGGCAGGCCGAGATTGACGCCGCGGTGGAGCTGATTGACTTTTGGCGCTTTGGGGCGAAGTACGCGATGGACATCATGGCAATGCAGCCACCCCTGAATGACAAGGGTGTGTGGAACCGGATGGAGTTCCGGCCCTTGGAGGGCTTTGTGTTGGCCATCTCGCCGTTCAATTTCATTGCCATTGGCGGCAACCTCAACTCCTCCCCTGCCATGTACGTTCGGCGCTGGTGTGCCGTGCGTTGTGACAGGACAGGTGTTGCACGGGTGGCACCTGCACAGTCGCGACATTGTTTGAGTGTCGCGAGTTGGTGTTTCATGTGGTTGTCACAACGTCACCACAAGGCTGGCCGCGGGTTCCCCTCATGGTCGTGTTTCTTGTTTCGTCGTGTTTGTGCGCTTCATGCAGCATGGGGAACACAACTGTGTGGAAGCCGTCTTCCACGGCTCTCCTCGGAAGCTACTTGGTGCTACAGATCCTGAAGGAAGCTGGTTTGCCCGACGGCGTCATCAACTTCACGCCTGGCAGCGGAAGTGTCACTGGCTCCACGCTGGTCACCCACCCAGACATGGCGGGCCTTCACTTCACGGGCGGCACTGCCACCTTCAATCACATTTGGCGCGAGATCGGTGAAAACCTTGAAAACTACAAGGCCTACCCACGCATGGTCGGTGAAACCGGGGGCAAGAACTTCCACGTGGTGCACAAGTCCGCCGATGTGGAGCATGTCGCTCTGAACACCGTCCGTGGCGCGTTTGAGTACCAAGGTCAAAAGTGCTCCGCCACATCGCGCATGTATGCCCCGTCCAACCTGTGGCCGGCGCTTCGCGAACGCCTGGTGGAGGTGGTGGGCTCCTTGAAAATGGGGTGCGTTCGGGACTTTGATTCCTTCATGTGTGCCGTCATCGACCGCACGTCGTTCGACAAGATCTCTGGGTACATTGACCGCGCCGCTGCTTCACCTGACTGCGAGATCATTGCTGGTGGTGGCTATGATGACACCAAGGGCTTCTTCATCGAGCCCACGATCATCTTGACCTCCGACCCACACTATGAAAGCATGGCCGAGGAAATTTTCGGCCCCGTTCTCACGGTGTACGTGTACGACGAGAATGCGTACTCAGAGACGCTGGAGCTGTGCAACTCCACCTCCAACTACGCGTTGACTGGCAGCGTGTTTGCCCAAGACCGTGCAGCCGTCGTTGAAGCCAGTGCCGCGTTGCGGAACGCAGCGGGAAACTTCTACATCAACGACAAGAGCACCGGCTCCATTGTTGGCCAGCAGCCCTTCGGTGGCGCACGTCAGTCCGGTACGAATGACAAGAGCGGGTCTGCCATCAACTTGCTTCGGTGGACGTCAGTGCGGAGCATCAAGGAAAACTTTGTGCCCCTCACGTCACACGAGTACCCTCACATGGCCAGCCGTGATTGAAGGGTTGACAAGGTGGCGAATGTCTGACCCGGCTTTGCCGTGTCACGGCATGTTTACATGTATCATCGCAACGAACGCGCGTTTCGCACAGAGAAGAAGAGGCTAAGAGGCGCGCGGAGACACTGGCTGCAGACCACCGTGCAGAACCTTTCTTTGTTATTTTCATGCCGCTGTGGTCACACCCTCCCAGCCCAATCAAAACCGAAAACACTACAACGAAATCGAGACTTCATTCATTCGCACAGTCGTACATGTAGCACACTAGCTGCGCAACCACCCCACGCAATCACGGCGTGCTCATTGTTGAGACCTACTGGCATCACGTTGTTGCAGCCTGTCCAACAACGGATGCGAACCTCGGTTGGCCTGCTGCGAACGCAGCGCGGCGGCAGAAGACGATGACTGCGGTGCTGTGGCTCTACCGCCCCGAGGTCGTTGAAGGACGACCCACAACGCTACAGATGCAGCCAGCACCACCCACGTGACTGCAGGGATACGCAACTTTCGCCTGGTGGTCACATGCAGCAATGGCCAACCACCAATCACCCGAGGCGCACCACAAGCGTCAATGAATGTCCATGACAACCAACAACGAGCACGTGCATGGGTCAACACACAAGAGCACGTGAACAACAACGCACCTCAACCGCCGTGCCCACTTCATCCAGCTAATCGACGGCACAGGCTCTGGGGCAGCTTGGTGCGAAGGTGCTGCGCCATGGGACACAAGCCAACGCCCGAACACGCTCAGAACTCGTGCAGTGTACACTTCCCACCGTGCAGCCACAACAAAAACCAAAAAAGTACACAACGTACGCGACCCGTCGTAGCAGTGTGACTCGGACTCTGCAACAGGGACACCCATTGCGTCGCAGAAGGCGTTGGCGCTGTAGCACACGCAACAGAGGGACAAGTGAGTGGTGCAACACGACAGTGTATCGTGCATCACACCGTGTCCCACCTTCCAAACACCAGACGCAACGGCGAACAGACGAGAGAAGTCTGCGTGCATGGCGTGGGTTGCCTCAGAGCGTTGAAGGCGTAGAACGTGTCCATGCAACTCTTGAACCACCTCTTGCACAAAGACGGACACAGCTTGGATTGTGGGGAAGCAAACTCGCCATGGCAAGGCATGCACAGCGCTTGCTGTTTCCAAAGGCGCCATAACAACACATGATCAATGAGATTGGATTGAGACGTGTCGTCAGCACAACGCCACGCCGAAACAACACCGACGAACCTCGGTCATGGCGATGCATGACTCAGAGCTGTGCGCATGCTCGAGGAGTCTCAACTCACTGACGCACGCGACGCACGATGCGAGACACCACGTGCGCACCGTGTGAACGACCCGACACAGCCGCAGCGGCTCCAAACTACTACCTACATCGCAATGGACGACGTCTGAGTGGAGTTGCAGCAGGTGTTGTGGCTGAACGACTCGCAACGCATCAAAGGCCGACGCTGTGTGCACAGAGCATTGACAGAAAGACGTCAGGCAGAACACGCATGGCCCAAAACACAGAAGCAATGATTTGGTGGGACTATACGCCCAGGTTTGAATGGCGGGCGGTGAGCGCGCTCAGCTCACAGAACGTACCCGCTTCACAGGATGGGCAGCCACAAATCGCATGGAACCTCCTCGAAACGAAGGCACCGCAGGATGGCACACATCTTCAGCGCCAGCCACCACAACCACAACACACAACACGGACAATCCCAACAAGCATTGGCATCCTCTGCCTAGTCTCATGTTTGTGCGTGCGCCAGGACTTCGCCGGAAGCACCCGCAAGCGATATGGAAGCCGGCAACTGGTTGTGCACGAGTGCAGACGAAAGCGGCGGACCGCTTGTTGAGTTTTAATCGTAGTATATCAGCGCCCCCGCGAAAGAACAAACTTCCCCCACATCTTGCTTGGACCCTCACTTCCCAAGACTCTCCCAAACCCCCAACCCTCCGACACCATGTCAAGCCGCCACCCACGGAGATCTGTCAGGCGCCCCGTCCGCCCAGACCAGGTCGTCCCAGACCTGATGGGCTCCTTTCCTCGCCACGGCCGCAGGCTGACTCGCCGAGGAGTTTCACGTCGACGCCGCCGGGTTGGCTCGACACGGTTGCAGTCACAACCACACTCATCACGTCCGCTCTCCCGCCAGCGTCACCCATCATCCCGGCACCCAACTCGTGGTGATGATGATCACGAAGACTACCACGTGCGCCGGCCACACCGATGGCCGGCGGGCTGGTCGAGAAGCGGCGGAGTGCGTCCATCGTCCACTTCGAGTGTTCGCAGACTCTCTGCAAACTCAACCCCTCCTCAAACATCGGCCCGACGCTTGCTGTCCTTGAGAGCGGAAAGATTGTCATCAGAATCTCCTACATCCCAGTCTTCTTGGAGCCCGACTGCGCCAACGTACTCAAGTTCGAGTTCGGATCGCTCTCCCAGGTCCAGTTTGGGGGAACCTGTTTCCCAAACGAGAACTCGCGAGACCCCGTCCACTGACGCCACAACGCCGAACACTCCTCAGAGCACGCACACACCTGTGTCAACTGCTCGTTCACGACGGCGTCGGCACCAGCTCCGTCGACAGCCGCACCCACTGCGGCGTTCTCGCCCAGGAAGCAACATTCCATCTCGCCTGCGTTGGGAGTCTCCCTCCCACGACTCTGCGGCCACAACTCCGAGCAGTTGTGCAGATGGATCGCGTCCTGACACCCCACCGAAAGCCGCCAACAGCACCTCTTCCCACCCAACGGCCCGATGCCAGAGCACGGCGCCTCCTTCGAACGCTGTGGCACGTCTGCGGAACTGGCTCGAACTGCTTCCACCAGGACTTCTGGAAAGGCACGTCTTGTCTTCGCTCGCGTCAGCGCAAGACCTTGTCGGTTTTCGTGGCACATGCTGGTGGGCTCGGTCACTGGTGGATTCCAGCTTTGTCGTGTGGCAGCAGGTGGTTTTTCCGGTACCAACTCACAGCCTTCCAGCTGTCCAGCGTGCCGCGTTCCTGCAGCATGCTACCCTTGCTGCTGCCACGAACAATCCACTCGCCACGTATGCACTGGCTGCACATAGCTGGTGGCAAGTGGCAGTCAGTGTCAACCGCCACAGGGACATGTTTCCAAGCGTCGAGGCCATGGAGAACGCTCACTTGTCCAAGACCGACATGAGTCAGGCGTTCTCGACGAAGATGGAAGCCGCACTTATCGACATCTTCACCAAAATGATCGCCGACGATGGCGATGATGACCTGCCCCAGTGGTCTCTGGAGTGGGTTGTGCACTCCACAACGCTCCAGTACTTGTGGTTGTTCCTGGTGGCGCTTGCATTGGTGCGTTTGTGGGGAGAGGGGGGGGGGGGGGCTTGTTTTTTCCACTACATGTAACTGTCCTTTCTTCGCATAGACATCCGAGCTTGGGGTGTTCGAGCCCCCTATGCGCGATGCTGGGAACGGGTGCGTCACCCGATGCACGTCGTTGTTGGAAATCCTTGCTTTCATCCCTTGTTGAACAGGTCATTCGACAGACTTGCTCATTTCGTTGCTGGGGCCCAGATCCTACACGAGGACACCAACCCGCCGGTTCCGTACACCTACGTTGCGTCCATGGATCCTCTCGACATGGAAACGCTCATCTGCTCGGGGCCTCTCACATACGCCATTGCAAACCTCCCGGTTTGTGGCACCGAGTCCGTCCCCCCTGCAACGATACCCTCTCGGCTTCCACTGTGCCACCGCGGTTCATTCCTAGCCCTCGTCGAAATGATGCGCACGGATGAAGACGGGTGCTTGCCACGCGCTGTTCGAGCTGCACAACTCACATTCATCGTGCAGCGAGAGCGTGGCTGCCCTGGGCGCTCGTCAGTGGCATCATCGGAAGTTGAACGGGGCATGGGAAGGCCTTCCAACGCCATGGCACCCCGCAGGGTGCGCTTGGAAGGGTGCCACTGTGGCCACCCTGTGGTCACACCCTCCTGCCAAGAAACGACCAACCCAACGATTCAGCAAACGCCCACAAGCAACGCGATGCCCGTTGCGTTCGTCGACGTCACGCAATCCATCGTGTCACACCTCGAAGGCTGTCTTGCCACCCTGGGCTTGCGAACGGCACAGCGAGTCCAACTGGGACCGCAAGAAATCAAATGGATTGCGGCAACCAAAGGTAATCGCGCTGTTTGGCCCCTGTGCGGATCAGTGTTGCATCAACGAGCATGTGTGCCCTGTGCTCTTCAGACACGATTGTCGTCTTGACTGTCGGCGGAATCGCCGCCGCTTTTGCAGCCAACGACATGGCGACGTTGGCCATTCTCAACTTCAAGTCAACAGAAGTGATCAAGTGCATCTACTGGACTGCATGCCCCGACACCCCTTCGACGCTGCTGTGGTCGTACTACGATGATGGCAACCACGAGCTGAGGACACGCGCTTGTGATGAGTCTGCGATCCAGCAAGGTCTGCGTGTTCAACGTTGTGATGCGCTTCCCCCATGTTCACATCTGCCCTCACCCAGGTCAACCAATGACGATGGACGAAACCAAGCGCGTGTTCACATCGGAGAAAATTGTGGCCCCGGGTTTCGTTGAGTACAACAGGCATGCTAGGCCGGGCAGCCTGGTAGTGGGTCTTCGTCACAGCTCACGGCAAGCTGTTCACTGTTGTGATTGCATGTACCAGTGTCAATGAAGTGGCCCTTACGAAGTCACCGCAATCCTTCAAAGGCAGGATCATCGTGGCGTGTTGTGGGCGCTTCTGGTTGAACGTAACGTGCGCACTGCGTGGTCACATTGTGAACAGTCTGGGATCTGCGCACGATGCGTTTAAACTTCAGCTTTAGTTCACGCGGCATCATCGATGTGAAGTTCACAGCAGGGATGCTTGTCCTTCTGTGCCACCGTCGGGCATCTGAGATGCTCAACACTGTCATTTGCGACATTCGCACAGGAAAGGTAGGCAGCCTGCATGTGGTTTGTGGTGTTGGGTGCATCGCTTTTGCCAATGGCCCTCACGCATGAATTGCGTGACCCAAAATGTGAGCGTGGGCATCTAGATTCTGGCCGAGCTTCACTTGCTAACCAGTGCTAACGAACCTCTACCGCAAGTGGAAATGTTTGGACGAACCCTGGTTACAAGTCACGTATGTGCATGATGGGTGGCTTGTGACAAGCCGCTTGCCACAACCTGAAACGTAGGTTGTGATGGTGGCGCAACCTCGGCAGAATGACAAGTACACTTTCCTCAACATGTGGAATGGCGAAGCGTTGGGCTCGTTTCGGTTGTCACACGTCACCTGCTTGGTTCGTATGATCCATACATTGTGCTCGGTGGGGTTGTGGGCAAGTGTCATGATTTGACACCAAATCCGAACCAGGCCTTCCTTCGTCGAGCGGAGCTGACAATGACGCTATCAAGCGGTGGACTGCAAGCGCGGAATACTTCCGCAGAGCTGATGTACCAACACCAGTCTCGGGCTCTGCAGTGCATCGGCACCCAAGCATTTGGCCGCCATACAGGTACAACAGCGATTCGCAGTTGAATCGTGAGAGTGCTGGTTCTCACCAGATCACAAGTTGTGATTCACAACACCAACAGGGCGGCATCTGCACATTACTGACGACGAAGCGAGCGTGACCGTCCTCAGCCGACCCAAGGACGCAGACACTGCGTCGGAAACTCTGAGCCATGGTGTCTACTCCATCGCGTTTCTCGATGGAAGTGTTGTGCCCGTTGCGACTTCTGAGATGCACATACACCCAGACCACCGCCACGTGCTTGAGAACGGCTCCGCCATGCGAGTTCACACACCATCGTCCATGCTCATTGTTGGGTCGACGGATGGGAAATTGAGCGTTTGGAAGCACCCGTGATGGGGCTGGCAGCCAGTTCATGAGTTGAGCAACGCAACCACCAACACTACCCTTTGTTTGTTGTCAAGAGCCGAACCACAACACTGCACCTGGCGCACATCCAACTACTTGCGGCCACGTTTCACGGGAGGCGATGGGAGTGCTATGGGCGACCGCCGGCGCTTCTTAGAGTCCCGCGACCCTTCGCCCGTCTTCTTGACGGGTGAGGCGTGCACACGCGCCACCTTGCGCACCACTGGTGCCTTGGCAGAAGTCTGGCTCTGCCCGCCTTCTTCTTTGGTTTCGGCAGTAGTCGGGGTGTCTTCTGTGGCCGCTCCCTTGCTTGTTGTTTGCTTCACGGAAGGCGTGGCATCGGCATCGGCACCCTTGGTCTCCTCTGCACCGGCGCTCGGCTTGGCTGCAACATCGCCATCAGCACCGGTCGCGCCAGCATTTGCACCGACATCTGCACCAGAGTCTCGACCTGACTTCGAGCTGGTGCCATCGGCGGCATCAGCACCTGCACGTGCACCCGCACCAGCACCCGCACCTGCACCTGCACCCGCACCAGACTTCGTGCCAGCATCCATATCCGTGTTGCCGGTGCCATCAGCACCACTACCAGTGGAAGGCGACGGCGTTGGTGCCTTGGCAGGAGCAAGCTTTGCTAGCTCCGTGTCCAGCTTCGTGATGAGTTTCTCAAACGGCGGTGCATCCGCCATCAACCGGAGATACTCTTTCGCAAGAAGGCGCTGGGCAGTCCAGACGTACACCTGTGACAGCGGTTGCGCCTGGGTGACCGCACGATGGCACAAGTCGTCCACTAGCACACGCATACACACACCTTGTTGTGTTTCGGGTTGTACTCATCCTCAATCTCATTGACAGGATCCACCGCATCACGGTACGGTGTCAGGTACACTTCAAGCGAGGGTCGCGACCCTGCCCAATGTGCAGGCGACAAAGGGGCCAGGCTCGTCACCACCATGCACCACACCCTAGGCAATGGCACAGCACCCAACACCCAAGCTACACCACTCACACACCTGTGGCATCTGCGGCAATCTTCATGAAATCCCGCGCCACCGACCTGGACAGCCACGTTTTCTTTGCCAGCGCCAGCTTCTGGCAAGCAAAGCGCGTGAGGCAAGCACAGAGCAGCCCGACCCTCCAAACACACAGCGCAGCAACACACAAAACGCACCTGCTTTGTTTTCTCGTCCCCAATGCCGGGAATGGGTTTGCGTGCACCCACCGTGATTGGCTCTCGCTCAAACGGCTTGCATTTGCTCTCATCCTGACACCATGTGACCACAACCCGTGTCAACGCCAGGCACACCCCATGCAACCAAAAAGTTGGCGGCACGCCAATCCACCCATGCCCACCTTCCACCGAATCCAACTCTCCTCGCGTTCCAGCAGGAGCTTCACCTGCACCCGTCAGCAGCGCACCGCAAACCAAACCCAGGTCGGCACATGGACGACAGATCAGCTGCCGTGCGTGTTTGCGTGAACCCCTCACAACACGTACCGCCCGTGAAAACGCAGCGCCATGTGGGGGAGTGGCCTCCAGAAGTTTCCACACACGAGCGGTGAGCGGTTGGAACTCTTTCTGCACATTGGTGTCAGCGGGTTGCGTTTTCACACGGGGCAGGTGCTGGCCCAGGATGAGGAGCTGCAACAACACATGTCGGCGCAGCTGAGCGTCGCGCAACTGTAACAGTCACAAGGCACATGGGCGTCAGAGAAAGGGAAGGTACGGGCAGCTGCAAGAACACACAAAGGAAGCAACTCGGCTCTTGTGTGACCGCACCTGCAAGGGCAGCAGGGCTGCACTGGTGAGGTACTTGACACAGTAGAACTCGTCCGAAGGAGAAGCAGAGGACGTTGCGCCAGTTTCATCGGCCGTCTCCTTCTTCTTCTTTCTGGCGGCTGTGGATTCCAGCCGCTGCGCTTCAAACGCGTTCAGGACCAAGTCTACGCACGACACAAACGCCTTCCAGGCCGAAGCAGACGCCGTCGCTTGCACAGGCGACATGATGTACTGTTGCAGCCGCCACAGGGCATTGTGCAGGGCCTTGTCCACAAGTTTTGAGGCTGGGGCATCCTTGCCGTCACTACCCATGCTCACATCAGCGTCAGCATCGGCGTCAGCATCAGCACCGGTGGCCGTCTGTGATGTGGTGGCCTGCTCAGCATCCGCGATGACTGTGGCATTGGCCGTGTTGAAGGCGCCAGTGACGTTGACACCCGAGCGTTCCGAAAGGGGGTACACGTATGCCAAGAAGAACAAGATGCGGCCACAAAACACAGTGTTCTGTGTGTTCGACAGTCGCCGCAGCAATCCGTTCGCAATTCGCAGGAGTGCGAGCTTGCTCTTGCTGTTGCCGCGGGCAGGAATAAACTCCGTCTGCCGTCGGCATCATGCGCAACACAAAACAAACGCAGAAACCGCGTAAATCCGTTAGGGCCATCCCATCCCAAGCAAGCATGCAAGCGCAGGTGTGGCAAACGCCGTCACACCACGAGCACGATCGGGGGGAACTCGCACACCACACAAGCAGGCAACGTACGCGCGTGAGTTGGTCTCGTCGAGATTCGAGCTGCGCCCACACAGCTTCACAGCTCGCGATGGGTGTGTACTCAAAGCAGTCTTCAAGCAATGCGAACGGCGCGATGGCATCACAGGCACCATGGAGAGCACCATGGACAGCCACATCAAGCAGCCAACCAAACGCCTTCAACCCTTGCGCAGACGTCAGCTGAAACAGAGACAGGGTGGTGAGACTCCAAGTGCTGCCGCACACTGACCAGTGGCCCACACAACGTACGCCACCCTCGGTTTCAGTCAGCATGTTGGCGAGACGGTGTTGCAAGGCAAACAGAACGATGCTGCGTTGTTCCGCTTCCTCGAAGTCAGCTGTCGGCATGGGGGAAGGCAAACAGTGGGCTCTGGTGACTGTGCTGTGTTGACCACCCCTTGCTCAGTACGCACCCGTCTCCAGCTCTGATACGAGAAACTCTGATGTTGGAGTTGCGGCCTCTGCATCACGGTTCTTCAGCAACGCCTGTTGTGGCAGCAGCAGCAGCAGCATGGCATGTCCCCAGCATCAGCACCGCCAACACCACGACAACAGCGCACCGCAACATGGTGGCGGCACAACACAACCCGCATTCACATTCAGCGCCTGCATCATTGAAC
>Ga0213833_1002985_pt1 | contig 10601 bp, 5 predicted proteins | sample SWATP21_FD_160575 | JGI IMG/M metagenome (GOLD analysis project Ga0213833, IMG submission 160575) | Coastal seawater microbial communities from Marineland, Florida, United States - SWA TP2 #1 | ecosystem: Environmental > Aquatic > Marine > Coastal | place: USA: Florida | collected 2016-08-14
GCATGGCCTGTCAGCACCACTACTCACACAAAACCTTGCAAGGCAAATCAAGGGCCGAACAGCACGAACTCTTGTTCCAAAAAGGCGTCAACTGGAATGACTATCCGGCTTCCTTCAAACGCGGGACCTACCTCCAAAGACGAAAAGTCCAACGTCCTTTTACAGAGGAAGAAATCGCACGAATCCCAGAAGCACACCGCCCTTCGCCAGATGCTTTGATCACACGTTCGGACATCATCCAATTGGATATGCCGCCTTTTGGCAAAGTCATCAATCGTGTGGAAGTGATTTTTCAAGGTGAAGAGCCACAACTCGCCGAAGAATCCGACGAATAATGTCTTCTTTCAGAAATCACAAGGGAAAAGCAGTGGTCATCGGGACTTTTGGAAGAGGTTAGGCAGGATTATCGCTTAGGAGGTTGGCACTTGCCTGCAGCACTCGCCGAAGCAGAGCATCCAGGTGTTTTGATCTTGCTTTGTGTCGGTGCTTTGCGTTTTGCTGGCGCTTTGCGTTTTGCTGGCGCTTTGCGTTTCACTGGAGCCTTTCTTTCAGTGGGAGTCGGTATCTTCAATGAGAAAACAGGCTTCAAGTTTCCTGGTTTGTTGGGATTCACAAAAGGTTTGGCATCTTTAAATGGATGTCTGATACCTTTTTTCTCCAGGATGGCATCAATGACCTTTCTAAAACCGACAATACTATTGTCTTTCAGCTTTTTCCCATTGATGTAAACAGAAGGTGTTCCATTGACACCGACTTTCTTACCATCTCTCATATCCTTGGCGACGAATTTTTTGTAGGTACCTTCGTCCAAAGCATCCAGGAAAGGCGTCATATTGAGTTTCAATTTACGGGCGATCACTTCCAGATCAGGCCGTTTGATCTTCTTGATATTCTTGAAGACAGCATCGTGGAATTCCCAGAATTTACCCTGGGCATGAGCAGCCATGGAAGCTTCGGAAGCCAGTGGCGCATCCTTGTGGAAGCTCAGTGGGAAGTGTTTGAACACAACTTTGACCTGCTTGGGATACAAGCCAGCGATGGTGTGAATGGTTTTGACGATCTTTGCGCAGTAGTAACACTGGAAGTCAGAGAATTCGACGATGGTCACAGGCGCATCTTTGGGACCTTTGAAAGGCGAACCTTTGATGGGGATCTGTACGGGTGGGATATCGCCTTCTTTTGGAAGATCTTTGGCCTTATAGCCTTTTGCGATCAAGATGGGATCGACTGCTTTTTTGAGATCAGCAAAAGAGCTTGCTGAATCCAAAACCCGACCATTCACAAAGAAGGTAGGTGTTCCACGTACACCGACTTTGCCCGCTTGAGCCATATCAGCATCCACAAAAGCCTTGTATTGTCTGGTATCCAAAGCCTTCTTGAACTTTTTCATGTCCAAGCCCAATTCCTTGGCGTATGCGTCCAAATTGGCACGCTTAAGCTTGCTGGCATCCTGGAAGAGAAGGTCGTGGTAAGCCCAAAATTGTCCTTGAGCGTGGGCAGCCATGGAAGCTTCGGAAGCCAGTGGTGCATCCTTGTGGAAATCCAAAGGCATGTGTTTGAATGCGATTTGTACTTTGTTGCCATACGCTTTTGCGAATTGGTTGACGAACTTGGCAGCTCTTGAACAGAAGCCACATTGGAAATCAGAGAATTCAACGATCTTCACCGGTGCGTCTTTGGAACCTTTGAAAGGAGCCTGACCGATAGGCAACTTCACTGGTGGTGGTCCAGTTGGGAGATCTTTTTCTTTGACGCCATTTTTGAGCAAGATGGGATCGATCAAAGTCTTGTAAGAGGAGAAGGTTCCACCATCCGCTTTGACACCATTGATATAAACCGAAGGTGTCCCAGTGACTTTCACCAGATTCCCTTGTTTCATATCCATTTCAACTTGGGTTTTGTAGCGTGAAGACTCCATCATCTTGGTGAAACGCTTGACATTCAAACCCAATTGTTGGGCGTATCTGATGAGATCTTGTCGTCCAAGATTTCTTTGGTTTGCAAAAAGGAGATCGTGGTATTCCCAGAATTTTCCTTGTTCGTTTGCAGCCAAAGAAGCTTGAGCCGCCAGTTTGGCATTGGGGTGAATGGAAGTCAGCGGGAAGTGCTTGAAAACCATTCGCACTTTGCCTTTATAAGCTTTGTATACTTTGTTCAGAGTGGAAGCAGCACCGGTACAAGCAGGACATTCGAAGTCGGAGAACTCAACGATGGTGACGTGGATCTTCTCTTCAGAGTCGGATTCTTTAACAGGCGCATCACCTTCAGCAATTTCGTACTTGATCTTCTTTTTGGGCTTTTGTTCGGTGGGCTGAACTTTGGGTGTTTTGATCTTGGGCGCTTCTAGCAATGCACCTTTTTCAGTGATCTTGGTGTAGAGCGCATCACCCTTCAGGCCTTTTTTGATCAGAGGAGCATGTTTTTTCAACTCTTCTTTGATCATAGCTTCGAGTTTACCAACAGAAGCAGGACGTCCGTTCACAAAGATCGAAGGTGTTCCACTGACTTTCACCTGACCACCCTGGCTCATGTCTTTGTCTACGAAATCTTTGTATTTTCCGCCGTCCAAAGCTTTTTTGAACTTGTCCATGTCCAGCTTCAACTCACGAGCAAATCGCTCAAAAGCAGCACGGTTGAGACTCTTGTAATTTGCAAAAAGCTTATCGTGATAAGGCCAGAATTTGCCTTGATCATGAGCAGCCATAGCCGCTTGAGCAGCCAAGTGGGCGTTTTTATGGAAGCTCAGAGGATAGTGCTTGAAGAAGAAACGCACTTTACCAGGGAATTTCTTGAGGACTGCGTAGACTTTCTTGGGCACAGTCGAACAGTAAGGACACTCGAAGTCGGAGAACTCAACGATGGTGACCAAAGCGTCTTTGGAGCCTTTCATTGGAGCGGAACCAGTCTTGAGGTTGAACAGACCGATCTTCACATTCCCTTCTTTGATCACACGAGCGTAGAGAGCGTCACCTTTCAGATCTTTCTCACGGAGTGGACCCACTCGCTCTAGCTCTTCCTGTACGGTTTTTTCCAGAATCTGAGGCCAGGTTTGATCTTTACTCGGCTGGACTTTTCGACCATTGATATAAACAGAAGGTGTCCCGCTGACATCGACTTTCCCACCTTCTTTCATATGTAGATCAACGATGTGTTTGTATTGCTTGGTATCCAAAGCCTTCTTGAATTTCTTCATATCCAGCTTGAGTTCTTTGGCAAAACGATCGAAAGCAGCACGGTTGAGTTTGTTGTAATTGGCAAAAAGCTTGTCGTGATAAGGCCAGAATTTACCTTGAGCATGTGCAGCGATAGCAGCTTGTGATGCCAAAGGAGCTTGTTTGTGGAAGTCCAAAGGATAATGTTTAAAGAAGAATCGCACTTGTGTGGGGTACTTCTTTAAAAGGGCGTAGATGTGCTTGGGAACTTTAGAACAGTAGTAGCACTGGAAGTCAGAGTACTCGACGATGGTCACAGGCGCATCTTTGGGACCTTTGGAATACCGGTATTTTCCAATCTCCACTTTCCAAGCATCTCTGGCTTTCGTAAATTTCTTTTTGGTACCAGAGTTGTAGGCCTGATCCATGGATGCCACATTGCTTCCGCTTGGCTGATCGGAGACGGGCTGACTATAAGGGTCCTTGCAACCAGTTAAGGTAAGGGCCAAAAAAATAAAAAAGGCAAAGTAACCATTGCGCATTACTGGGTAACTCCTGAAATTCAATTTGCTGCTAAAAACACAATTCATATACAAAAAGAGGAGGCAAGATGCCATCGTTTTTGTAGTGACGTCAAGGGATCATGGTAAGAAAAAACACATTTGTCCACTCTCAGATCTTGAGAACCGCTGAGGAAAGCAAGGATTCTCTTGTTTTCATTGTAAGAATAGGATACACAAAAAGTCTCTTCGAATGTTGTAGTAGAAGAGTTTAGATTCCCCTGAATTAGGAGGCTTTCCTTGCTGGGTCAAACCTATCGTTTTTTGCATATTTCAGACATCCATCTGGGCTGCCGACAGTACAATGCCCAAGAGCGAGAGCAAGATTTTTATCTGGCATTCGACAGCGTGGTACAACGCTATGCTCTCCCACTCGAAGAAGATGGAATGCCCCAAGTGGACTTTGTGATTCTGGGAGGAGACCTCTTTGATACCAGACACATCGAACCCATTACCCTCTCCCGAGCAGAGAAAGTCCTGGAAGATCTCAAAGATGCAGGCATCCCAGTCTTCGCTATAGAAGGTAACCACGACCAAAAAAGACGCAACGAGCGAGCAAGCTGGTACAACTACCTTTCCGATAGTAAATTAATGGTTTACCTGAGAGATTACCAGGAAGAAGGAGAGCTTGTACTGGCTGAGTGGGATGGCTGGAGCGGCAGTTACTTTAACTATTATAATGATGGAAGTGTATCTGGCGAAGATTATGAGGATGTGGGAGTCGACCAACGTCCACCGGTCAGGCTACGTATCGTCGGTTCACGTTGGTATGGAGCCACTGCACAAAATATGTTGGCCCGCTTTCCCGATGTCCTGGATAAACTCCCTTCTCCAGAATTTACCATCATGATCTTTCACGGTGGGCTCACTGATTATGTCAATGAGTTATCCGCTGGTGTGGAGTACGAACAATTCGTCATCCTTCGGGATTACGTGGATTATCTGGCCCTGGGTCACATCCATAAAAGGTATGATCGTCAGAATTGGCTCTTCAATCCAGGAAGTCTGGAAGCCTGCAAGCTTCAAGAATTCTTCGAAGAGAATGGCGCTTATCGGATCACAGTCAACGAAGAAGGCATTCAAGAAGTCGAACACTGTACAGATTATCGGAGAAGGCCATTCGTATTTGTTCGGATGGACTGCGATATGTACCAGACGCCAGAGGAACTTGAAGAAGCCATCAAAGATCGGGTGAAGAGAGAAGGCATGAGCAGCTTACAAGCCTTTTACCACCAACAATCTGATGATCTAGAGAAGGTCCCACCGATCTGTTATCTGGATTTTCGAGGCACCCTGGGATTTCCCTTTTCTCAGATCGATATGAAGGCTATTGAAGCCTGGATCAGAGAAACCTTGTCTGCTCAACTCTTCCGATATCGAAATGACACCCTTCCTTTAGAATATGGTCAAGAAGACGAGTATCCAGAAAGAGACGGTCGTTTAGATCGAGAGCGTTTGGAAAAACAGATCTTCCACAATCTCTTTTTACAAGATACCCGCTACCGATCGTGGGCGCCAGAACTGGCTGAATATGCAGCTGTTCTCAAAAAAAGACTTCTGGAAAAACAAGATCTAGAAGATGAGGAACAACAGCAGTATCTCAAAAAACTGGAGCACATTCTTCAACAGGAACCTTCAGTGGCTACCCTTGAAGAAGAGGAAGAACTCGGAAATCTACAAACACCAACCACACCCACTTCCACAGATGAGAAAGAAGAAGCCAGTGCCTCCAGTCTCGAAGAAGCAGAGCAAAATGACCATCAGAGCGGAGATTCCATAGAGGAAGAAGCGGCCACAACACCCTCTCAGCCCAACGAAAACACGGCCCTCCCCTCCTAGAAAGAGCCAACAAAAGATCAATATTTACAAACAGATATAGTCAAAACCACTCCAAAATGTGTAATTGGAACATATGTCGCCATTCAAGAGCTCAAAAAGGCTAAGAAATGCCCTATTTTTTTTCTTTTTAAAAGCAAAGCGTTAAAAAAAAAGCAATAAGATTATCTTGCATCACCAAACGGACTGTGATATAGGGCATTTCTCAGCAGCGTGAGTATGTGAGCGAACCGCTGAAAACGACCCTTCACAGAGGGCCGTTAACAACACCAGAAGAGACTCATACGACGACGGAGCGGTTAATGGATATTACAGAAGTGAAAGTTTTCCCAGTTCAAGAGGAGAAGCTCAAAGCTTACGTGACAGTAACTTTTGACGACTGCTTTATTATCCGAGACTTAAAAATCATACGCGGCAAGAGTGGCATGTTTGTAGCAATGCCAAGTAAAAAAACCAAAGACGGTTCTTTTAAAGATATTGCACATCCTTTGAACAGCCAAACTCGCCAAGAGATAGAAGAAGTCATTTTGATGGCATACGAACGAGAAGTGGCAGGTGGAAACATCAGCACAGAGCCTGAAATTTACGAACAGGCTATGATTTAACACAGCGATCTTGTTTGGGGTCATCGACCTTATTGGGATATAGCCAAGCGGCAAGGCACCGGGTTTTGGTTCCGGCATTCGGAGGTTCGAATCCTCCTATCCCAGATTGAATCACAACTTTGTTATTGATTGAGTATCAGTTGTGATTCATATTCAGCAAAAAGAGCTTTTCAACTGCAGAGGAAAGAAATTTTTGTTGGAATTTTTTGTATAGATCTCTGTTATTGGGATATAGCCAAGCGGCAAGGCACCGGGTTTTGGTTCCGGCATTCGGAGGTTCGAATCCTCCTATCCCAGATTGCTTATTATGAGCACCCTACTCAGAATCAAGCACTCCATTGTGGAGTTGACACGGGAATTGAAGGAGTGTCACCTCCTCCCGCCTGAACTACAAATCCACAAAAAGACAGCTAAACAGTTAAAGAAATACAGCCATAAAGTATTTCATGGCATGAACAGCATATAGATAGGAGGCTGTAAGAACATGGAAATCAATGTCCTTAACGTCGAAAATCGTGATTCAAGAGGAAAAGGTTCCGCACGAACTTTGCGTCGTGACGGTCGAATTCCTGGAACTGCATATGTAGGTGGCCAAAAACCACTTCATTTTTCCACAGATCCAAAATCCTTGATGAAATTCTTGAACACTGACGGCAAAAACGCTTTGTTCCAATTGAACTTCGAAGATGACTCCAATGCGAGCCAAACTGCGATGTTGCGTGAACTTCAGCGTCACCCAGTTAGCCGCGAGCCTTTCCACGTAGACTTCCGTTTGGTAGGTCTGGAAGAGAAAGTTCAGGTAGACGTTCACGTGATCTACAATGGTCGTCCAGTAGGTACCCTCAGCGGTGGTAAACCAGAAGTCTTCCGACGAAAAGTCCAAGTAGAATGCTTGCCTGGTGATATCCCAAAAGAATTGCCTGTTGACGTGACAAACTTGGACATGGGCCACTACCTGAAAGCTGGCGATGTACCTCTTCCAGAAGGCGTTTCCCTCGTTGATGATGCAGGCCAAAACCTCGTACACATCATCATGCCAGCCGCAGCAGAAGAAGAAGCTGCGGAAGAATAAGGCAAACACCTGATCAATCGGGAAACCGAAGATCCAAAACGCAAGTGATAAAGCGATGTGGTTGATTGTTGGACTGGGAAATCCAGGAAAGCGCTATCAAGAGACTCGACACAACATCGGGTTTATGGTTTTAGAGGCGCTTGCAGATCGATACAACATTCCCCTCAAGCCAGATCGTTTCCAAAGCATCACAGGACAAGGCTCCATCGAAGACCAACCTGTGGTGTTGGTGTTACCACAAACCTACATGAACTTAAGTGGTCAAGCGGTTGCTCCTCTCAGCGAACGCCATCAGGTAACACCTTCAAATATTCTCGTGATCCACGATGAACTCGATCTTCCATTTGGTTTACTCCGCTTAAAAAAAGGTGGAGGCGATGGCGGTCATAGGGGAATTCGCTCGATCAGCGGCGAACTGGAAAACAAAAATTACTTACGTTTGCGTTTTGGGATCGATCGGCCAGATGATCCGCAAGAAGAAATTGTTGACTTCGTGTTGGATCCCTTTTCAGAGACCGAACAACAAGTCCTTTCCGAGTACATCACTCGCGGGGTCAAGTTGATTCGGGATTGTTGTATTGAGGGGGTCGGACCAGCAATGAATCTTTGGCACCAAAAAAAATCTCAGGTTTCTTTGCTAGAAACCGAAGAAGATTGAATCTTTGCCAACCTGCGATCATCTATATGAGCTGAACCAATCAACAAGTCGAAAACGTAGTCCCTACAAAGTGTACTGAGTAGGGGCAGAAAACATAGTAATTCCATATTCCTCCCACAGTAATTGGTGGGGATTCCTTGGAGAAACAAAACCATGACATTTTGGTACTGGATTTTGGTAGCAAGCTGTACAGCCATAGGCTTCGCAGCTCTCTACTTTGCGTTCTATAAAAACAGTTGGGTTAACCAGCAAGACGCTGGTACAGATAAAATGAAAGAGATCGCTGGTTATATCCGCGAAGGATCTCGAGCATTTTTGACAGCGGAGTCTTCCCGTCTGTTCATCTTCGTCATCATCGTAGCTATCCTCTTGTGGATGCTTAACAAAAATGGTGCAGATACTCACGCATCTGTTGCATTGGCCTTTATCTTCGGTGCGCTCTGTAGTGGTCTTGCCGGCCTCGCAGGTATGACCGTAGCTACCGCAGCCAACGTACGGACTGCTGCTGCTGCTCGTGGCAGCTTGAACAAAGCGCTCAGTGTAGCCTTCTCCGGCGGTACCGTTATGGGTATGGCTGTTGTTGGTTTGGGTGTTGTTGGTATCACTGGTACTTTCTTGCTGGCTTCCTGGGGCCTGGGTTTGGCTCAAGACGTTTCCAAAATCCAAACAGTCGTTTCCATCGTTGTTGGATTCTCCATGGGTGCTTCCAGTATCGCATTGTTCGCACGTGTCGGTGGTGGTATCTACACCAAAGCTGCTGACGTCGGCGCTGACTTGGTTGGTAAAGTAGAAGCTGGTATCCCAGAAGATGACCCACGTAACCCTGCAACTATCGCTGACAACGTTGGTGATAACGTTGGTGACGTTGCTGGTATGGGCGCTGACCTCTTCGAGTCCTATGTAGGTTCCATGATCAGTGCTATCGCACTGGGTGCCACTATGACTGTCAGCCTCACCGACAGCACACTTCCATTACAAATGGTCTTCTTCCCAATGATCTTGGCTGCAATCGGTATCGCTGCTTCCATCGCAGGTACCACCCAAGTCAAGACTTCCGAAGATGGTGACCCACAAAAAGCTTTGAACAGAGGTACTTTCTTCGCTGGCGTTCTTCTTCTCGCTGGTGTTGCTGCAGTCCTCTACTTCTTCATGCCTGCTGAAGTTTACCTCGGTAGCAAGAAAATCACCCAAGTCGGTATCTTCTTGTCCGTCTTCTTCGGTTTGACCTCCGGTGGTCTCATTGGTAAAGCTTGTGAGTACTACACTTCCGAGAAATTCAAGCCAGTTCAATACATCGCAGACCAAAGTCAAACTGGTTCTGCTACCACGATCATTTCCGGTCTTGCTGTTGGTATGAACTCCACAGTGGCTCCAATCATCCTGATCATCATCTCCATTACAGTTTCCTACCACTACGCAGGTCTGTATGGTATCGCGATTGCTGCTCTCGGTATGTTGTCCACAACTGGTATCCAGTTGGCTGTTGACGCTTATGGTCCTATCGCTGATAACGCTGGTGGTATCGCTGAGATGTCCCAGTTGGGCGAAGAAGTTCGTAACAGAACTGACAAATTGGATGCAGTTGGTAACACCACTGCTGCTATCGGTAAAGGTTTCGCGATCGGTTCCGCTGCATTGACTGCACTGGCTCTGTTCTCCGCTTTCCAGGTAAAAGTGACTGCTGCTTACCCAGCATTCAAATTGGATATCGTTGACCCATCCACTATGGTAGGTCTCCTCTTGGGTGGTATGCTTCCATTCTTGTTCTCCGCTATGGCGATGCAAGCTGTTGGTAGTGCTGCTCAAAGCATGATCGAAGAAGTTCGTCGTCAGTTCCGTGAAATTCCTGGCCTGAGAGAAGGTAAAGAAGGCGTTAAAGCTGACCACGCTCGTTGTGTTGAAATTTCCACTGTTGCTGCTTTGGGCTCCATGATCAAGCCTGGTATGGTAGCCGTTATCACTCCAGTTATCGTTGGTGTTTATAGCCTCGAAGCGCTTGGTGGTCTCCTTGCTGGTGTGACCATTTCTGGTGTTCTCCTGGCGATCTTCATGTCCAACGCTGGTGGTGCTTGGGATAACGCGAAAAAATACATTGAAACTGGACAATTCGGCGGTAAAGGTTCCGACGCACACAAAGCTGCTGTTGTTGGTGACACCGTTGGCGATCCGTTCAAAGATACTGCTGGTCCTTCCTTGAACATCTTGATCAAGCTCGTGAGTGTTCTCGCTCTCGTTGCTGCTCCATCCCTCATTAAATACCACCACGGTGGAAACAAAGCGGATGCGAAAACCAAGAATGTGAAAAAAGTTGCTCCTAAAAAAGCAACCAAGAAAGCTGCTCCTGCAAAAAGAGCTGCGGACAGAAAAGCTGCTCCAGTCAAAAGAGCTGTCGTTCGCAAAGCACCTGCAAAAAGAGCTGCTGACAGAAAAGCTCCAGCGAAAAGAGCTGCTGACAGAAAAGCTGCTCCAGTCAAAAGAGCCGCTGATCGCAAAGCTGCCCCTGCTCCTAGAGCTGCAGATAGAAAGGCTGCTCCTGCACCACGCGCTGCTGATAGAAAAGCCGCTCCTGCTCCTAGAGCTGCGGACAGAAAAGCTGCTCCTGCACCACGCGCTGCGGATCGCAAAGCTGCTCCCGCTCCTAGAGCTGCAGACAGAAAGGCTGCTCCTGCACCAGCTAAAAAGGCTGCGCCTGCTGCTCGTCCAGCGGAAAGAAGAGCT